>JAEEGL014878417.1_pt1 | contig 51053 bp, 34 predicted proteins | sample 9134231 | NCBI WGS metagenome assembly JAEEGL01 (sample SAMN16246548, study PRJNA631951) | gut metagenome | biome: gut microbiome; feature: rumen; material: fiber-attached | host: Bos | place: Iran: Karaj | collected 2018-10 | reverse complement strand
TAGGCCACACCACCTTTGTCTATTGCGGTTTGAGCCGAAGCCGACAGCTGCGGCCACAGTTCATCAAGTTGGTCCTCAATCTCTGCTATCTCCTCCATCGTGACAGGTGCTCCCGCATCGCCCTCCTCACAACAACGGCCGCCACACTTGGCTATGTCGCAGGCAAAATACTCCATGATGATGTCAGGACTGAGCAGAACATCGCCCACCTGCAGGATAGGTGGGAGAAGACCCACCCCCTGCCCCTCCCTTGTAGGGCGGGGAGTGGTTACATTGCCCTCTTGTTTTTTATTCATTATTATATATCTGGTATTTACCAGGGTGCATTGGTATATATTCCCCTCCCTCGCAGGGAGGGGTTAGGGGAGAGTCTATTACCATAGTATTGGGGTTGCTCCGTGTTCTTGCAAATAGGCATTGCAGCGTGAGAACTGATGCTGGCCAAACCATCCGCCACGGTTGGCACTAAGGGGCGATGGATGCACACTTTCGAGCACAAGGTTCTTGGTGCGGTCAATCATATATGCCTTGCCGCGGGCAAAACCGCCCCAAAGCATGTAAACAATGCCTTCACGACCAGTGGCTAAGGCATGAATGGCAGCATCGGTGAACTGTTGCCAGCCCAGCGTCGCATGACTATTTGCCACATGAGCACGAACGGTAAGTGTTGCGTTGAGCAACAACACGCCTTGCTGTGCCCAACGTGTCAAGTCTCCAGACGGAGGCACCGGAGCACCAAGGTCGTCAGAGATTTCCTTGAAGATATTCTGTAAGGAAGGAGGAAATGCCACTCCTTCCTGTACCGAGAAACTCAATCCATGAGCTTGGCCCGGTTCGTGGTAAGGGTCTTGACCCAGGATTACCACCTTCACCTTGTCGAATGGGGTTTGGTTGAAGGCGTTAAAGATTAGTCGTCCAGGTGGATAGCACACCCCTGCAGCATACTCCGCATGTACCGACTTCACCAACTGCTGGAAATAAGGCTTCTCAAACTCCCCCTGCAGGTGCTCCTTCCACGAAGATTCTATCTTTACATCCATGATTTTTAAGCTTTGCCGCACAAAGTTACAACTTTTTATCGTAAATTTGCAAACAAATTCCGTTTTATGGGGACTATTAACCAATTCTTTCAGTTGCTGAGTGCATTTCTATGGGGCTGGCCCATGATTGTATTACTGCTTGGCACACATATTTTCCTGACCTTTCGTCTGCGCATTCCACAACGCAAATTACTGACGGGCATACGCTTGTCGGTAAAGAAAGACAAGGGTGCAAAGGGTGACGTGAGTCAGTTCGGAGCTTTGGCAACCGCCTTGGCGGCCACCATCGGTACGGGCAACATCGTGGGTGTGGCCACCGCCGTAGCGCTGGGTGGTCCGGGCGCTGTGCTGTGGTGCTGGCTCACTGGCATCTTCGGCATGGCCACGAAATATGCGGAAGGACTATTAGCTGTGAAATATCGTGTCAAGGGAGAGAATGGGCACACCTATGGCGGTCCGATGTATGCCCTGGAACGCGGATTGGGCATGAAGTGGCTGGCCGTACTCTTTGCCAGTTTCACTGCCTTGGCCTCCTTCGGCATCGGTTGCACGGTGCAGGCCAACAGCATTGCCCTGCTCGCCAACGAGACCTTTGGCATTCACACCTCACTTGTCGGATTGTTGGTTTGCATCCTCACGGCTTTCGTCATCCTGGGTGGCGTGAAAGCCATCGCCCACGTCTGCACCATCCTTGTTCCCTTCATGGCACTGCTTTATGTCATCGGGTGCATTGCCATACTCTGCATCAATGGCCCCTACGTCTGGCCAGCCATTCAGTTGATTGTCCAATCGGCCTTCAACCCCTCAGCGGCGGGAGGTGGATTTGCCGGAGCGACGGTGATGCTGGCAGCACGCTACGGCATTGCCCGTGGTCTATTCTCCAATGAGAGCGGAATGGGTTCGGCTCCTATCGTGGCAGCTGCCGCCCAAACGCGCAACCCAGTGCGCCAGGCCTTGGTCTCAAGTACGGGCACCTTCTGGGACACTGTCATCATCTGTGCCCTCACGGGACTGGTATTGGTGAGCAGCATCATCGCCTATCCCGACATCACCTACGCCGATGGGGCAGCACTCACCAAGGTCGCTTTCTCCAAGATTCCCTACATCGGAGCTCCCCTGCTCACCTTCGGCATTCTCACCTTTGCCTTCAGCACCATTCTTGGCTGGAGCTATTACGGCGAGAGTGCCGTCAGCTACCTGGAAGAAGGTGGTGAGAAGAAAGAACGAAAGGGCAGTTCGCGTTTCTACCGCATACTCTACATTGTCGCCCTCTTTTTTGGTAGCATCATCAATCTCGACATCATCTGGAACATTGCCGACAGCATGAATGCCCTAATGACCATCCCCAATCTCGTTGCCCTGCTCCTACTCAGCAAAGTGGCGGCTCAGGAAACAAACAAATACCTCTGGGCCGACCGTCTCGACGATGAGATGGAGGAAGACGTATAGATTGGACAACGCCGCAAGGGGTCGCGAGCGAACAGCGAGAACGATAGTAAGGCGAGGGTCGGAACATTAGTAATCTTCCAGCGACAAGAATAGTAATCTTATGCACCTAAGCATAGTAATGTTCCGTGCCACACATTACTATGTCTATTAACTCAACGAAGCTCCCTCCGCTATGGAGAGAGCTTCGCACTATAGAAATCACCTATTTGTTAATCCTCCCCCATTATGGGGGGCTTTTTATTTTACCAAGTTCACCAGCGTGGTCAGGTCGGCGAGGGAGACGGTGCCATTGGCGTCCACATCGGCGGTGTCGGAGAATGGGATGTTGCCCACAAGCATGTCGGCGAGGGCAGCAACGTCAGCATCGTCCACAGTGCCATCCTCGTTTACGTCACCCTGCTGGATTGTAGGCGCACTGATGCGCACGAGGGCTGTAGTGGGCGTGTAGGTGTAGCCCGACAGGCCGCTGCTTGAGCGCGTGCAGACATTGTGGTCGTTGAAGTATCCGTTCACCTCTCTGCTGGTTGAGGGGTCAACCACCTTCAGCGTGGAGCCGTCGGGATAGGTCAGTGTGTTCAGCAAGGCGACGCTTGCCATCGAGCCGATGCTTTGCACCTTCGTGTTGTAGCCATCAATGTTCAGCGAACCGTAGTAGCTGATGATGGTGCCTCCGCCGCGTGGGTCGAGTCTCGCAACGGTGCGTCCGTAGATGCCGAAGCCAGTCTTGGTGGTGGCTGGTGCCGAGTTGGCAACGGCGTTCAGGATGGCGCCGCCTGTCACGGAGAGTGTGCCGCCGTAGATGTATATGCCGTTGCTGGACGAAGATTGTGCCGTCAGCGTACCTGGGCCTTGGATGGTGGTGTTCTTCCTGAGCACGATAGCGGTGGTGTCTGTCATATTGATGTTGTTTGTGCCCACGAGCTTGATGGTCAGTCCGTCGATGTTGCTTTCCAGACCCACCACCTTGTTTACCAATCCATTGGGCTTTATGACGGTGGCATTGTACATGGTCAGCGTGTTGGTCGTGTAGTCGTAGCTGATGCACCCTTGGCCCAAATGTGACAAGTTACCGATGTCGTCCTTGTTATTTCCCGTCACCTGAAAGCCGTTCACCCACAAATCAACAGGGCTGTATGTGAAGTAGCCGGTCTCGGGGTTGGCATAGGTTCCATTGACCTTGTCACCATCAAAACTGATTGCCCCCACAAGTGAAATACACGAATAGAACATGTTGGTGGATATTGTAGTTGTCCAGGTGTTTGGGCAGTAAATGGTAACCAGATTTGGGCAATAGCCAAACATGTAAGTCGCTATCGTATTGCCATCCACGGTGAAGCCATTTAAATAGAGAGTAGTCAATTCCGTACAATTAGAGAACATTCTGTCCATCAGATTCACATTGCTCGTGTCAAAACTACTGAGATCGAGGCTAACCAGTGCACTGCTTCCACTGAACATGTACTGCATGTTGGTTACATTGGCGGTGTTAAAACTGCTGACATTGAGGCTCGTCAGTGCGCTGCAATTATTGAACATGTACTGCATGTTGGTCACATTGGCGGTGTTAAAACTGCTGACATTGAGGCTGGTCAGTGCGCTGCATTTATTGAACATTTTCTCCATGTTGGTCACCTTGCTGGTGTCGAACGTGCTGAGATTGAGATTGGTCAGTGCGCTGCATCCATAGAACATGCTGCCCATGTTCGTTACCTTGCTTGTATCGAACGTGCTGAGATTAAGTCCAGTCAGTGCGCTGCATCCATAGAACATGCTCTGCATGTCGGTTACCTTGCTCGTGTCGAACGTGCTGAGATTGAGATTGGTCAGTGCGCTGCAGCCATAGAACATGCTACCCATGTTCGTCACATTGCTTGTGTCGAACGTGCTGAGATTGAGTCCAGTCAGTGCGCTGCAGCCATAGAACATGCTACCCATGTTCGTCACATTGCTTGTGTCGAACGTGCTGAGATTGAGTCCGGTCAGTGCGCTGCATCCATAGAACATGTTAGTCATGTAGGTCACATTGACGGTGTTGAACGTGCTGAGATTGAGTCCTTTCAGTGCGCGGCATCCATAGAACATGTTAGCCATGCTCGTCACATTGTTAGTATTGAGGTTGCCGATATGCTCGATTGAAACCAGATTGCGGCAATTGCGGAACCACTGATTGATTTCGAGCGGGTGCCAGTTGGCAAAAGAACTGTCGAACATCACGACCTTGATATTTTCCTTCACGTTCTCCCAGGGGCACTCGCCCGCAGTATAGAGCCTATAGAGGCCATTGGCGGAAGCGGGAATCTGACCATAATAGAGGGTGAGCGTGCTGTCGGCACCCAATATGGCATACGCCCCGCCATCAGGCGCATTCGTGAAAGTGAAATAGCCAGAATAGGGGTTGGCGTATTTAATGTTACGTTTGCTATCGTCATAGGGAATGGCACCTATGAGGGAGACACAGTCGCGGAACATGTCCGTGCTAAAACTGCCCTGGTCAGAGCCACCCTGCACCGTCCAGACGCTGTCGCAATAGATGGTGGTGAGCGACGTGCAGCCCATTAGCATATAGCTTGTTTCACTTCCTTTTTCCTCTTTGACCACAAAAGAACTGAGGTCGAGTGTCCGTAAAGCCGTGCAGTCACGGAACATGGAAACCGCTTGCCTAATGACAACAGTCTGGGGGAACGTGATGCTGGTCAGCGACGTACAGCCATTGAACATTAATTGTGCATCCCAACAGTTCGTGGTGTTGAATCTGGAGAGGTCCAAAGTGTCAAGCGAGGTGCAGCCCTCAAACATGCTATTTACGTTATTATTGTCTATGGTACCCTGAATTTTGACGGAAGTCAGCGAGGTGCAGTTGCGGAACATCGCCATAAGTCCGTAACTGTGACTGATGCTGGAGAGATTGAAATTGGACAAGTCCAGGCTTTGCAGCGAGGAACATCCATCGAACATGCTATGCATATTCGTTGCCTTGCTGGTGTCAAAACCGCTGAGATCGAGGTTCTGGAGCGAAGAACAGCCTTCAAACATCGCGCGGAAGCCTGTGTTGTTCGACGTGTCGAAGTTGGAGAGGTTGATGGTTCGCAGAGAGGAGCAGTTCTTAAACATTGAGCCCATTTCTGTAGCACTGCTAGTGTCGAAATTAGAAAGGTTCAGGGTCGTGAGCGAAGAGCAACCCTCAAACATGCTCCATGCCTGGTCGAGGTTCGGGTTTGTGGTGGTGGGCAATATCAATGAGGTGAGCGAACGACAATTCAGGAACATTCGTTGCACATGGATGGCACTGCTGAGGTCGAATGTGGAGAGGTTGAGGCTCTGAAGATTCACACAGTCGTAGAACATGTCACTCAGGTTCCACACCTTGCTAGTGTCAAAACTACTGAGATTCAGCGAAGTCAGCCCGGCACAGTTGTAGAACATGCTGGTCATGTTGGTTACCTTGCTCGTATTGAAGTGCGAAAGGTCAAGCGAAGTCAGATTGGGGCAACTATAGAAGACGTTGGCCATGTCGGTCACGTTGGAGGTGTTCAGCCGGTCGAGGTGGCGAATCTCAGTCAAATTCCCAGCCAAAGCGAACCAATTCGTCATGCAGGTGACGCCTGTGTAGTTGGCAAACGATGCATCGAAATCAACGGTGACCAGTTTCTGGCGTGGCCAGGAGGGATACGTCTCTGTGGTCAGTTCATACACAGCTTCCGTGCGTGTGGCCTTCCGTGTGTCGTAGTGGAATGTGAGCACAGTGCTGTCGGCGCTGAGCGTAGCATACGCCTGTTGGGCACGCATAGTCCCATTCAGCCCCACGAGGGCGAGCAGGAGGATGAGAAGTTTCTTGGTCATAGTGTATTGAGTCTTATTATCTAATAATGTTATTTCGGCCACAAAGTTAATCATTTTTTCGTAAATGGAGAAATAAAGGTTTAAAAGATGAAGGGTTCAACTCCGTTCGAGTGGATTTATAGTCCGCTCGGGGTGAGTCGGGGATTTCAAATCCCCATATTCATTGCAGTCGGAGCTATATGGAAATGATAAAATGGAGCTAAATAGGGAGTTATGCGCTTTGCGCAGGAAGTTAAGCCAGCAATCTGGCTGGACTTTAGCCTCGGACATTGGTCATGTGCTTCTGGTATATTCTTCATAACTCTTTTGCCATAACCCTATATTGATAACATTATTCCGCCACGTCCGAATGATTGTTCCGCCGTGACCGAATGATTATTCCGCCGTGGCGGAATAATCTATGCTTAAGTATTATATTATCACGGTCCAATATAGAAATAACGAAACGCTTCGCGTACAATAACGAAAACAAAAACAAAAATCCGCCTGAACGGAGAAACGCTTCGCGTACGAAACGTAGGCAAAGCCTACTACGAAACGCACCTAAAGGTGCTACGAAAACAAAAACAAAAAAACCGCGAGCGGTGAGGCTCGCGGCTTTGGTTATAGTTGAAAGGTTCTTAATCCTTGACCTTCTATCAACTTTCCTCGCGACTAACCATTGGTTTTCCTCCTTCGCACCTCAGTCATTCAAACAAGTTTGATGACATTCGATTTGGCGTCGGTCCGGGATAACTCGAACAAGTTCGGTTCTCCACTCGCTGCTCAGAAAGTTCACTCTTCACTCTTCATTCTTCACTCTTCATTTAATCAGGCACTTGCCTGTCATGTCGGCAGGTTGCTCCAGACCCATGATGTGGAGGATGCTGGGAGCCACATCGGCCAAAACACCGTCTTCAACCTTGGCACTGGCGTTCTCCGTGATGTAGATGAAGGGAACGGGATTGAGCGAGTGGGCTGTGTTGGCAGAGCCGTCTGCATTGATGGCATTGTCGGCATTACCGTGGTCGGCAATGATGATGGTTTCATAGCCTGTGGCATTGGCAGCCTCAACGACCTCACCTACACACTGGTCGACAGCTTTGACAGCCTTTTCTATGGCTTCGTAAACACCGGTGTGACCCACCATATCACCGTTGGCGAAGTTCACAACGATGAAGTCGTACTTGTCTTCCTTGATGGCTGCAACAAGCTTGTCCTTTACCTCAAAGGCGGACATCTCAGGCTTCAGGTCGTAGGTCTGCACCTTGGGGCTTGCCACCAAAATGCGGTCCTCACCTTCGTAGGGAGTCTCGCGACCACCATTGAAGAAGAAGGTCACGTGGGCATACTTCTCCGTTTCGGCGGTGTGCAGCTGCTTCAAGCCCTTCGAGGCAATGTATTCGCCCAAGGTGTTTGTTACATTCTCCTTTGGGAAGAGGATGTGAACGCCCTTGAACGAGGCATCGTAAGGTGTCATGCAATAGTACTGAAGGCCGGGGATGGTCTTCATGCCCTGATCTTCCATATCCTGCTGCGTGAGCACGATGGTCAGTTCCTTGGCACGGTCGTTGCGATAGTTGAAGAAGATGACCACATCGCCCTCCTTGATGGTACCAGCGATGACGGGATTGTTGATGGGCTTAATGAACTCGTCGGTCACACCCTCGTCGTAGCTTTCCTGCATGGCCTCAACCATGTCTGTGGCTTGCTTGCCCTCACCGGCAACCAGCAAGTCGTAGGCCACCTTGACACGATCCCAGCGCTTGTCACGATCCATAGCATAGAAGCGACCGATGATGCTGGCAATGTGCGTATTGGTGCCTTGAATGTGGTCGGTAAGCTGCTGAATGAAACCCTTACCACTCTTGGGGTCAGTGTCGCGACCATCCATGAAGCAGTGGATGTAGGTCTCCTTGATGTCATATTCCTTGGAGATGTCCGTCAACTTGAACAGGTGGTCGAGCGAAGAGTGTACGCCGCCATTTGAGGTCAGGCCCATCAGGTGCACAGCCTTGCCGTTGGTCTTGGCATATTCGTAGGCGCTGACAATTTCAGGGTTCTTCAGGATGCTGCCGTCCTTGCAGGCACGGTTAATCTTCACGAGGTCCTGATAGACGATGCGACCAGCACCGATGTTCAGGTGTCCCACCTCGGAGTTACCCATCTGTCCGTCAGGCAAACCCACGTTCTCACCGCTGGCCAGGAGTTGGCTGTGGGGATATTTCTGGTTGATTTTGTCTAAATTGGGGGTTGGTGTCTGATAAATCACATCACCCTTAGTCTTGTTTCCGATACCCCATCCGTCGAGTATCATCAATAATGCTTTCTTTGCCATAATATTCTTATTTTACGATTTCGAGGTGCAAAGATACGGAAAAACGACGAACGAAGCAAGCGCAAAAGAGAAATTAATTTCTATTTTGCCTTGTAAGGAGGAAGAAAACCGATAGGTTAAATTGAGCAATAAAGCGTCACCCTAACGAGATGCCGAGCGCGAGGCTTCGAAGAAGACTCAGAGATACTTCAAAGAAGACAATACACAATAGCGAAAAATCCTTACAATTCAAAAATCCACAAAAAATAACGATACGTGCTTAAGGGCATAAGGACGGGTCCTTACGGCTATAACGACCCGTCCTTATAGCCAAAACCACCCGTCCTTATCCATATAGGCATTTTTGCCCCTAATTTCGAAAAAGTAAAGGATATTTACAAGTATGCCTTTACCTTATTATATTACTTATAAAAAAAATCGTAATTCGTAACTCATAACTCGCAACTAATTATTATCTTTGCTGCGACTCCATCTGCTCAGTGGGGTGGTGGGGTCGGCTGGCGGACTTGTCCGCAAGTCTATCTTAATGGACAGCCTCGGCTTTAGAGCAGAGGCAAAAGGACGTTTTCAGAACGTTATCTTCGACGCTCAAATCTCGCAAATTTGAACTCTATCAGAAGATACCGCAACGAGGCGTTCACGTTGGGTGTATTATACCCTTATGTATAATATGCTTTGGCGTGGGCAGACTGGAGTTGTTTATCTCGATAGAAGGCAATGCGAGAGCCTGAGCGTGGGATAAACGAGAAAGTTTCTCCCACGTCTTTTCGTTCCATACTAGTATAATGTTTAACCACCACGGCCAGGGAGAGGTCGAGGAAGAAAAACGTATGTATGTGAGAATATTTTTAACAACTCCAGAACAAATAACTATGAAAAACAAAACATTTTCTTTTCTGCTCGCCCTGCTCATGAACATGGTGGCAAGTGTGGCTTCGGCCCACGACTTTGCGGTGAATGGTATCTATTACGAGATTACGTCTTCCACCACTCCCTACACCGCATCCGTCACGTATCGGGGTAGTAGTTCTTCCTCGTATTCCAACAGATACACGGGCAGCGTTACCATCCCCGAAACAGTCACATATAATGGTAAAACCTACAGTGTGACCTCGATTGGTGGTTTAGCGTTCTATGGCTGCACGGGTCTGACCTCAATTTCCATCCCCAACAGCGTGACCTCGATTGGCGATCATGCGTTCTATGGCTGCACGGGCCTGACCTCTGTAGAGATCCCCAACAACGTGACCTCGATAGGCAGTTCTGCGTTCGAAAAGTGCACAGGTCTGACCTCCATCGTTGTTAATAGTGGCAATATAAAGTTTGATTCCCGTAATGGTTGCAATGCCATTATTGAGACCGCATCCAATACTCTGATTGCAGGATGTAAGAATACTATTATCCCCAACAGCGTGACCTCGATAGGCAGTTCTGCGTTCGAATATTGCTCAGGCCTAACCTCCATCGAAATCCCCTACAGCGTGACCTCGATAGGCAGTTCTGCTTTCCGTGATTGCTATGGCCTGACCTCCATCGTAATTGGCAACAGCGTGACCTCGATAGGCAGTTCTGCTTTCCGTGATTGCTATGGCCTGACCTCCATCGTAATTGGCAACAGCGTGACCTCGATTGGCGAGGCTGCTTTCCGTGACTGCTCGAGCCTGATCTCCATCGAAATCCCCAACAGCGTGACCTCCATCGGTGATTATGCGTTCCGTGATTGCTCGAACCTGACCTCCATCAAAATCCCTAACAGCGTGACCTTGATTGGTGATTATGCGTTCCGTGACTGCTCGAAACTGACCAAGGCTGAATTCTCCAGTATAGGACATTATTTAAATGGCATAAGTTTCTCTGGTGGTTTTGCTAGTGATTCCAATCCATTGTATAAAGCCCATCATCTTTATATCGGTGGCAGTGAAGTAACAAATCTTGTTATTCCTAACACTGTGAACTCGATAGGCAGTTCTGCGTTCAATGGATGCACGGGGCTAATCTCAATTTCCATCCCTAACAGCGTGACCTCAATTGGCGGTGCTGTGTTCCGTGGCTGCACGGGGCTAACCTCCATCGAAATCCCCAACAGCGTGACCTCAATTGGCGATTATGCGTTCTCTGGCTGCACAGCATTGAAAGATGTCACCATTAACAGCAATGCCATTGCCTCAAAGACCTATACAAGCAGTTCGCGCCTATCTGAAATATTTGGCTCTCAGGTGACAAGCTATGCCTTTGGCGAGGGCGTGGAGAAGATTGGCGACTATGCATGTTACAACCTTTCGAGCATTACTGCGTTGAGTCTGCCAGAGAGCGTGAACTCCATAGGCAGTTATGTGTTCCGAGGCTGCTCGGGCCTGACCTCCATCGAGATTCCCAACAGCGTGACCTCGATTGGCAGTTCCGCATTTCAAAATTGCACAGGCCTGACCAAGGCTGAATTTGCTAGCGTAGAACATTATTTAAACGGCATAAGTTTCTCTGGTGGTTTTGCTAGTGACTCCAATCCATTGTATAAAGCCCATCATCTTTATGTCGGTGGCAGTGAAGTGACAAATCTTGTTATTCCTAATATCGTGACCTCAATTGGCAATGGCGCGTTCCGAGGCTGCTCGAGCCTGATCTCCATTGAAATTCCCAACAGCGTGACTTCGATTGGCAGTAATTCATTCTATGGCTGCACTGCATTGGTGGCTGTCACTATCAACAGCAATGCTATTGCTTCAAAGTCCTATACAAACTATTCGCGCCTGTCTGAGATATTTGGCTCTCAGGTGACAGAATATACTTTTGGCGAAGGCGTGGATAAGATAGGCGACTATGCATGCTATGGTTGCTCTAACATGACGGTTCTCAATCTTCCAGCAAGTCTGACGACGATTGGGCAGTATACCTTTAGCGAATGTATAGGGCTGACTAGCTTCAACCTGACAGATGGCATCGTGAGCGTCGGGCAGTCTGCATTTCCCGCGAATGCTACACTCAATGTAAACCGCGGCACGAAAAGTTTGTTGGCATTGTGGAAAGCTGGATATAAGAATCCTTACGAGAAAGGAACAGAGAATGTGTTGGTTCCCTCCTCGCTTAACCTTGTGGGAACCACACAGATGACAGCTACAGTGAAGGTAAATAACCTATATCAGGAATATGAAAATACATTGAAAGGTGATATTATTAAGGAAGCTGGGGAGTATGTATTTCATGTTCGGCCAGAATCTAGTCAGACTGCGACTTTGAAAGTATCAAAAGGTGGTGTTGTTTATTCGCATCCCCTAACTTATAGAACCCTAAACATCAGCCCGACGGCTATGAGGGTGCAGGGAACGGCATCGTCTATGTCTGTAAAGGCTTCCTATCTGGAGGGTGATGCAGAGGTGACGAGCCAGACGCTGACGGTGAATGGTGTGACTGTGGAGGGCGACTCGCTCTATGTGAACGGACTGAAGCCGGGCACCAGTTACGAGGCGCAATACACCATCGTAGTGGACGGACAGTATGAATACACCGGGACGGTGAACTTGAGGACCGACGCCCTGTACTTCGTTAACGAACAGCCCAAGGTGATAAATGAAGGTAATGTCATCATTGGTGCTACCTCGAACCTGGACTGGGAGGAAACAAACGTAGGATTCCAGTGGAGACGTACAGACTGGACAGACGACTTTGCCTCGAACGAGGCTGGAGCCTACCAGTTTGAGGGCAAGATAGAGGGCTACATCCGCAACATGAACACAACCTACCTGTGGAGATTCCGCCCCTACTATGAGTCTGCAGACGGCACTCGCTTCTACGGTGACTGGTTAGGCATTGACCCGACCAACACCTCATACTTTGAGCCTACGGTGCACACGTATGCCAACATCACGGTAGAGGGCAATTCTGCCGAAGTGAAGGGCTATGCTCAGCGAGGTACGGACAATGTGGTGAGCCAAGGATTTATGTACTGGAAAGCCTCAACCACCTCCACAACCTCTCCCCAGCCCTCTCCAAAGGCGAGGGAGAAAGCTCCCACCATCCCGAGTGGTGCACAAAAGGTGGAGGCCACGGGTACGGTGATGGAAGCCAGCCTGACGGGTCTGGAATATGAGAGCACGTATAGCTATGTGGCATTCGTAAAGACCTCGGAGGGCGAAACTTTCTATGGTGAAGAGAAGACATTTACCACAGGAGCAGCACCGACGGGAATTGAAGAAATTCATAATTCACAATTCACAATGCATAATGGCATTTACGATTTAAGTGGCCGTCAAATTGTGAAATCGTCAAATCGTAAATTGCAAAGGGGTATATATATCAAGAATGGTAAGAAATTTCTTGTGAAGTAATTATTCCTGATTTGTATATCACATACCTTCGCTCCTCTGTCATAAAACGACAGGGGAGCGTTTGTTTAAGCATAGTTTTGTACCTATCGAGGCATAGTATCGTTGGAGCCTATGCGATACTATGTTTTTGCTCTTGTGATACTATGCTTCAGTACTCACAACGCAATGCCTCGCAATGAACGATACAAGGATTAGTTGTTACTCTCTGTCTTCGGGATAACTGATGCCTGTAAGGGGTTGACCATCGGAGGCCATGCCTTCGGCAGAGACGATGATTTGCGTCTGGCGGCAGTTGTTGAAGAAAGTGACCTTAGCCTGTCCCTCGCTGTCCAGCTGGACATTGGGGTTCCAATAGAGCGTACGACGATAGTCCGTGGGTTGTGAAGGCTTCTGCTTGGAATAATCAGGTTGATAGAAGTCTTCACAAACGGCAAAGCCCTTGAGCACCATGCGACGGTCGCGCCAGGTCATGCGCTGCCCTTCGTTGGGCATACGACGGAGGTCGACAGTCACAGTGGGTTGGTTTGATTGCATGTAGCGCGGATCGCCCTCCCGGCGTGGAGCATAGTCGGTGTAGACATATACCATGTCCAGGTTGGGAAGATGGTCGTACTTGTCTTTTGTAGTCATCGGGATGATAGGTGCCATTTGCATCGCGTTCAAGATGGCACTTTGCATTCCTTCATCGAGACGCGTGGCCATAAGCTCGCTCATTGTAAACAAATGGTGGTTAATGCCCATACGCACCGTATCTATGCGTGTGATGACTTCATAGGGTCGCTCTTGGTTCATGTCACCGACAAAGGTGCGTGCCACATCGTTGACAAAGCGGCGGGCACCCGTGTAGTAACCAGGACAAAGGCCTGCATCGATGGTCTGGTTCAATGCATCCAAGGCATCGATGACAAAGGCGGGATGACGGCTGTCGAACTTACGCCGTCCCGAACGACGGGCACCCACAACCACCTCCTGCATCAGGATGGCATCGTTCCACTTGCGATGCCGAGCTTGTGGCTGATTAGGAATCATGGCCGTTTGGTAGAAGTTGTAGGGTTTCACAAAACGGGGGAAGATATGGTTCAACCTGACGTAGAACTCAGGATAGTTCAGGCGTCCCTTGCTATCTTCATTCTGAGCCACCCACACATGCTGATGACCTGGTTTCCACTTGGTAGTGTCGGAGGCAGCCAAAGAGAAATGGCAACCTTCGTAGAACCGCGGTGCCTCAATCTTGAAGTGCCCACCATCGAAGGTTTCCATATCACCACTGACAATGCCATTTTTCACCCCGGGTTGCACGAACTCGGCATGCAATAGCAACTCGTTTTTCAGGGGATTAGCCTCAGCCAAAGTGGTGCGCATGTCTATCTCATCGGCATTCATCAGTCGCGTATTTCCCCAAAGGTTGGCATTTCCACGCATTGCTTCAAAAGCATCTGATGTTATGCGCACCACATTGCGCTCCTCCAGAGAACGCAATTCCGGAGAAACCACACGCTCATTTAATGGGGTTCCCATACTATTCTCCGACTCCACGAGCGATACAATGCGGTCACCACGAGTGAGCAGGTCATCTTGATCCTCGGGCACATAAGGTAACACCTGACCAGTCAACATTTCCGTCCGCTCATAGGGTTCGTTCAATGTGAAAGCTCCTGGCGTAGCCATCTCATGCCATTCATAGCGCCGCCAACCCTGTACCATCAGCAGGAGGTCGAGTGCCTGACGATGTTCTTCGTCATCGGCCTCAAAGAAATAGGCGGGGTGTTCCACAAATCCTTTAATTTGACTTGATAACAACATTTCCGTCAGCATGTTACCTGAGTCGAAAGTGTAATCACTGTGGGCATTGTCACGAACGGCAATAGAAATGGAAGTCCCCTCCCCATTATGGGGGAGGGACGGGGAGGGGGCCCTCAGAGAGAGGTTTACCTGCTCATAAGGTCCATATTGGGCTTTTACGCCCTCGAAAACTATGTTCTGCGATTGGAAATCTGGCTGACGTACAAAAACCAGTCGGTCGGCATAGATGCGTCCCTCGGCATTGAACACGGTAAGTTGAATGACACCAGTGGGGAGCTTGTCGAGCGGAACCACTACCTCATTATTGTTATTGTCAAGGTTCATAAAATACTTCTGTATTCCATGACACGAGGCAGTCAATCCCAATATCTCATCTTTTGCAACGCCTGCCGAGGAAAGACGGACATGAATTCCGTCATCCATCACATCAGCTTGCAGGGCCACTCCATTTTCCGTATAACCGGGCAGGGCTACTGACTGACTACCGCCATCCCACTCAAAGGTGGCATTCATCTTCTCGTCGGCAGAAGGTGTTATGACAAACACGCCACGTCCACGACTTTTTGTCTCCGCCTCAACATCAATTCTTAATGCTTCATCCTTAATTCTTAATTTCCCTTTGATGTGTCGCCCATCTTCATCATTGGCCTCGAAAGCCACACGGTTGGGCACTCCACAGATTAAGTGACCACCCTCGGGATAGAAACGTACAAAAGCCTTAGGGGCCTGCTCCTTTTCTTTCACGATACGCTGCATGGGGCGCATGGTCATGTCTTGAGCATAATCGCCGGGTTGTAACGGGTGGTCATAAACCGGAAAGACACGACTGTAGAGCTTGTCGTAGTCACGGTAATACTGCTGCGCCATTTCTGGTGAGAAAAACCATCGCTCTGCATTCTTAGTGTGAGGGTGTTCCGTACGTCCCCAGTTGAGTTGCCAACGCGTGTAGGCACGCAACTCATAGTAACCGCCATAAAGAGTATCAGGCAGACAGAAAGAACCAAATCCCTGACCATTCTTCATTTCCACCTTTTGCCGTTCCACCAGATAGCCATCGTTGTTCAGCAGTTCCACGTAGAGCAACCTGCTTAGGGGCGACGGACGCCCGTCGCTGAGACGCATATAGGCCTTATAATAAATGGTGTCGCCCAAATAATATGAGGTGTTGTCCATGTGGATAAACACCTCTTCTTGCTGCATCTTTTCGCCAAACAGTTTTAGCCGTTCTGCCCATCCTTCCAATGTAGAAGGGGTCTGTGCACAAAGTTTGCCTAAAAAGAGCGAGAATAGAAGCAGGTATCGAAGTCTCATGATATGACGATTTTGTCTATTATATTATATAATGTAAAAGATAAGCGAGAGAAGAGGAGTGGGATACTCCTCTTCTCTCGCTTATTTGTGATTACAGGCTTATGTGTTCCGCCTGCACATTACGACCAAGGAAGATGGTGGCACTCTCATTAAATGTGAGCGGATGTTCCGTAGTAAGGAAGCGACTGCTACCATTGCGAGTTAGGCGTTCCTCCATCTCGGTATGACGTTGGAGATAGTCCTGCAGACTCTTTGCCACATATTCTCCCTGTGGAATAAGACGGATGTGAGCAGGTGTGTGCTGTCGAATCTTACTCAATAGCAAGGGATAGTGTGTGCAGCCAAGTATGATAGTGTCGATGTCGGGGTCGCGACTGAGCAACTGGTCGACGTATTTCTTCACAAAATAGTCAACTCCAGGACTGTCGTACTCACGGTTCTCGATGAGAGGCACCCACATAGGGCAAGCCTGACCTGTGACACTGACTCCAGGATGGAGTTTCGATATTTCGATGTCATAGGTATGGCTGCGAATGGTGCCCTGTGTGGCAAAGATGCCCACATGACCATTGCGCGTAAGACAACCGATGGCCTCCGTAGTAGGGCGTATGACACCCAAGACACGACGTGTAGGATCTATCTTTGGCAGGTCAACTTGCTGTATGGTGCGCAGGGCCTTGGCAGAGGCAGTATTACATGCTAAGATGACCAATGGACAACCCATGTCGAAGAGACGACGAACAGCTTGCAGCGTGAACTCATAGACCACCTCGAAAGAGTGTGAACCATAAGGAGCACGAGCATTGTCGCCCAAGTAGAGGTAATCGTACTGGGGCATCAACTGCTGTATCTCGTCGAGAATGGTGAGCCCACCATAACCGGAGTCAAAGACACCTATCGGACCTTGGCAATTTGACAATTCAACCATTTCACAATTGAACAATTTACTCCTTAGCTGCTATACCCAACTTGGCAAGAACGTTATTTGTGACATCATCGCCAAGGGCAGGATTGATGAAAGGACACTGATTATTATCGGTGTTGAGCACAGCGGCATACCCACCCTCAAGACCTACGGTCTGAATGGCTTGATTGAGACGACTGTACACATCGTTCATGAATTCCTTTTCAGCCTTCTGCAACAGGGCCTCACATTCTTTGCGGAACTTGATGCCTGTTTCCATGAGTGACTGCAACTCGGCCTGACGCTTCACGAGAATGTTTTCAGGGAAGTCCTTTTGGCCTTGCAGGAACTCGGTGAACTTACGCTGCATCTCCTCTTCACCACGTGTTGCCTCTTGCTCATACTTTGCTTTCAGGTCGGCAAGGTTTTGCTGTGCCTGAGCATATTCAGGCATCTGCTGCATCACGCTTTCGTAGCTGAGGTAACCAAGGCGAACTTGGGCCTGGATTGTTGGTGAAAAGTGAAAAGTGAAAAGTGAAACGATGATGAATAATAAGCGTTTCATAACTTTTAATGTTTAATCTTTCACTTTTAATTTTCCTTTACTTAATGCCCAATTCAGCACGAACTTGTGCAGTAACGTCAGTGCTCAGCGACTCGTTGATGAAGGAAACGGCACCGCTGGAGATGTCAACAATGTAAATGTAATTGCCTGCCTCACCAATCTTCTTGATGGCAGCCATCACCTTGGTCTGGATGCTTTCCATCTTTTCAGACTGCTGCTTCTGCATGTCCTGCTGGCTTGCCTGATAGAAGTCCTGGATGCTCTGCTCCATCTTCTGCAGGTCAGTGGCCTTGCTCTGCAGGATGGCTTGTGCAGTCTGGCCTTCTTCACTCAGTTTCTGGAACTCTTCAGCCTTGGTCTGATATTCTTTCTGCAGACGCTCCAGTTCCTCCTGATACTGAGTGGCGAGTTTCTGCACTTCAGCACTGGCGGTTTTATACTCCTCCATCTCGGGCAGTACGTTGGTCATGTTGAAGTGAGCGAACTTTTGTGCAAACAGGCTCATGGGAGCCATCATCAATAATGCTACTAAGATTTTTTTCATTTTATAAAAGTTTAATGGTTTTACTTGTTAAGAGTTTAATCGGGCTGTGCCCTGTTTAAAGGGTTAGAGGTTAAAGGTTAGAGGTTAAAGGTTAGAGGTTTGCATGCTTTCTATTGGACACCTTAATTGTATCCGAGTTTAGTCAGGACCTCATTTGAAATATCAACTTTGGGTGATGCAAAGATGATTCCAGCATCGCTGGCACGGTCGAGAATGAGGGAATAACCCTTTTGTTCGGAGATGTCTTTGACAGCATTGTAAATCTCATCTTGAATGGGAGTCATCAAGCTCTCACGCTTCTTAAAGAGCTCTCCGTCAGGACCAAAGTATTTCTTCTTCAGTTCTGCTGCTTCCTTTTCCTTTGCCACGATGGCTTCTTCCTGCTTGGTCTTCTGTTCTTCAGAAAGGAAAACAGCTTCGTTTTGATAGTTCTTATACATGGTCTGCGCCTCAGTTTGCAGAGCATCCACTTCAGCCTGCCACTTCTTCGAGACCTGGTTGAGTTGTTCGTTAGCACGTTCGTAGGCAGGAATGTTCTTAAGAATGTATTCCATGTCTACCAAAGCAAACTTCTGAGCTTGTGCTGCCGTGACACCCAGTGCCACCATCAGCATGATGAATAATCGTTTCATGTTATTCCGTATTTTATTATTATCTATGTTGTTTTCAAGTTATTAGAACTCTTGTCCCAAAATAAAGTGGAACTGACTGCCGCCTTTCTCCCATGCTCCGCTTTGGTTCATCACCTTGTCGAAACCGTATGCCCAGTCGATACCAAGCAGTCCCACCATAGGCAGAATGATGCGCACACCAAAACCTGCCGAACGCTTCATGTCGAAGGGATTGATTTTCTTGATATCGGACCATGCGTTACCACCTTCGAGGAAGGTCAGTGCATAGATGTTAGCCGTATTGCCCAACATCAACGGATAGCGAAGTTCCACTGTGAAACGGTCATAGGCATAGCCATAGGCACGACTGGTGAGCGCACCGTTCTCATAACCACGCAGACCGATCGTTTCGGTGGCATAGGTCGAGCTATATCCCGAAGTACCATCACCTCCGACATAGAAGGTTTCGAATGGGCTCTTCTTATATTTATTGTAATGTCCGAGGATACCAAATTCCACACGAGCCATCAGCACAAGACACTTTTGGCCTTTGGTCAACGGAACGAAGGTGCGAGACTTGAACTTCCACTTGTGGTATTCAATCCAGCGATACTTCTCTTGCTGCTCACGGCGGAAAGTGGATGCGTAAGGATTAGTAGCCAGATGTTCATAATCCTTGTTCTCCATCAAGCTGATGGGCGGTGTGGCCGACACGCTGAGCAGGAACTCGCTACCCTTACGTGGGAATATGCTATTGTCGGTAGAAGTACGCGAAAGAGTCAGGTTCAGTGCCAACGAATTACAGTTACCATTCGAGACAATGAAGTATTCCCAATCCTTCAGCATATAGCGGGTATATGCCAATTCTGCCATAAACTGGAAGAAGTCGTCGGGCCACGAGAGGCGCTTACCCCAACCAGCAGAAACACCCATAATCTTTACGAACTTGTCGGGGTCGTAGTAGTTCTCATAGAAGTTGTTGTAACCACCGTAACCACCATAGCCATAGCCTCCATAACCACCATAGAGATAGTTGTTGTAGAGGTTGTTCATCGAGGCCTTGTTATAATAGTTGTCGCTGATGTCGGTCTGTTTCGAGAAGAAGGCGCTAATGGAGAATGAGCTGGGACGCTTGCCACCGAACCAAGGATTCATGTATGACACGCTATAGGCCTGATAGTAACGTCCGTTGGTTTGTCCACTGATGCTGAATGTCTCACCATTACCTTGTGGCATGACACCACGACGGATTCCGTTTTTGTTGAAGAGATTGGCAATGCAGAAGTTGGAGAATTTCAATCCAATCTTACCAATGACACCCGTCTGTCCATAACCCAGCGAGAACTCAATCTGGTCGTTCGACTTCGGCGTTAAGCCCCACGCCATATCCACAGTACCATTCTCGTAGTTTGGCTCCACCCTGGGGTCGATGGCTTCGGGGTCGAAGAATCCCATAGAGGCAATTTCACGATAGGAACGCTCCATCGCCTCCTTGGAGAAGAGGTCGCCAGGTTTGTTACGGAGTTCACGACGCACTACATTCTCATATACACGGTCATTACCGATAATGCGCATGTGGCTGATGTGAGCTTGTGTACCTTCGAAGATGCGCATCTCCAAATCCACACTATCACCCACAATATTAGTTTCTACTGGGTCGAGCTGATAGAAGACGTAACCATTGTTGTAATAAAGGTTTCCTACGGCATCTTCGTCACCCGAGAGGCGGTCGTGCAGCAGTTTCTGGTCGTAGACATCGCCTTGCTTCATGCCCAGCAACTGATCCAAATCATTGGTGTTATAGACAGTGTTACCCACCCACTCAATGTTACGGACGTAGTATTTCTGCCCTTCATCCACATTCAAGTAGACGTCAACACTCTTGTCATCGAAAGGAACCACGCTATCACTGACCAGATATGCATCGCGATAACCCAATTGAGCATATTTATTGATGAGGTTATCTTTGGCCTCCTTATATTTCTTGTCAACGAATTTCTTCGAATGGAACCAACTACCCATGTTATGACGTTCGTGAATAGTCTTCAAAACACCCTTCGAGATGAGCGTACCCTTGATTTTCTTTTCTGCCAAGTTGTCATTACCCGTGATGTAGATGTGGTTAACCTTCACCTTGTCTTTTTTGTTAATGGCCACATCCACAAGCACATGGTCAGGTTTGGCTGCATCGTCGCGTTGGGTAATCTCTATTTCTGCATTCTTGAAGCCCTTTTCATCAAAATACTTCTTTGCCAGAATCTTGGCACGGTCGATGGTATTTGGGGTCATCTGGCCCTCCTTCACAAGACCCAATTTCTTTTCCAAATCCTCTCGCTCACTCTTCTTCACACCCGTGTAGGTGATTTCCGAAATGCGCGGACGCTGGGTAAGCTGGATGTGCAGATATGCCGAGTCCTGGACGACGCTATCGATGCGTATGGAAACATTGCTAAAAAGTCCATTGCGCCAATAACGACGCAGCGCCTTGGTCACCTGATCACCAGGAATGGTAATCTTTTGCCCTACTTGAAGTCCGGAAAGTCCGATGAGCAAGTAGTCGTCATAGTTTTGCACACCACTCACAGTCAGCCCCCCCAAGATGTACTCACGGGGAGTACGCCCATAGTCAACAACGGGGTTGGTGTCTTTGTACAGACTTTGCGCCACCAAGGGCAGGGTGGTGCAGAGGAGCAGTAGCAGAATTATATATTTTCGATTCATTCTTTCAATTCACCTTATCACTAATCCCTATTTATCACTCTTTTTTCCTTCTTCCTCCACTTGTTCACCGGTCTTTCCGAAACGACGCTGACGACTCTGATAGTCGATGATGGCCTGCTGCAGACATTCCTCGTTAAAGTCGGGCCAATAGGTTTCCGTGAAATAGAACTCTGAATACGCCGACTGCCAAAGCAGATAGTTGCTGATACGCAGTTCGCCGCCAGTACGAATGAGCAGGTCGGGATCGGGCATGAAGTTGGTAAGCAGGCGCGACGAGATGAGATCTTCAGTAATGTCTTCGGGCTGCAGCGAGCCTGCCTTCACATCACGGGCCATTTGCTTCATGGTTTCGGTCAACTCCCAACGCGACGAATAACTGAGCATGACATTCATCGTCATCTTGGTATTGCCGGCAGTGCGATCCATACATTCTTGCAATCGCGTCTGAACACGAGGTGGCAACAGTTCAAGACCTCCCAAAGCACGGAAACGGACATTGTTCTTCATGAAGATTTCCTCTTCCAGATGGTCGAGGATGAGTCCCATCAAGGCTTCAATCTCAGGCATCGGGCGATTCCAGTTCTCGGTGGAGAAGGTGTAGAGTGTCAGATACTTGATGCCCAAACGAGTGGCTTCAGTGGTGATTTTCTTCACGGTTTCCACACCTTCAGCATGACCTGCCGTTCGCGGCAGTCCACGCTGCTTTGCCCATCGACCATTGCCGTCCATGATAATGGCAACGTGCGCAGGGATGCGGTCTTTGTCTATTTTTTCAAGTAGTGTCATATCTTGTTTTTCTTTGCTCTTTAATCTTTAGCCTTTAGTCATTCTTATGGCAGGCCTTGCATTTAGGCAACATATCGTAAGTGATGTAGAACATCAGGAACGAATATGCATCCTTGTTCTTCAGGCCCGAACTCTTGATGGCATAGGGGTGGGAAAGTTGCTTCCACTCTTTGGCCGTGTCCAAGGCATCACTTGTGGTGAAGCGAAAGGTCCATTCCAAACCCAGGTTCACACGTGGAGCCACTTTGTATTTCACACCCACACCCACAGGACAGTTCAGAGCGACTTTCGTGCCTCCACCGCCTCCTGTCACCAATGTCAGTCCAGCGCCTGCTACTGCGTATGGTGTGATGCGACTGTTTCCCTTATAGGCCTCACCCATGCTATATCCCCAGAAGTTGAACTCGAACTGGGCGCCCAAGTCCACGACGTTTCGTTTGAACTTAAAGCTCACGGGCACACCGCCCTCTGGTGTTTGGCTACCGGCATCCTCCGGGATATAGTATCCCTTTGTGTTGCCGCTCAGATGTCCTATGGCCAAGTCTCCCTTGAGCACCATGCGAGGATTGAAAATCTTGCGCACGATGACGCCACCCATAGCACTCATGTGACGAAAGGGCGTTTTGTTGGCATCACCCATATAGAAGTCTGGCCCCAAAGCCAATCCCATTTCCATCTGGTATTCATCTGCCTCCTGCGCCCCAACATTCAGGGTCATAGTCAGACATACGAGTATGATAGCCAGCTTCTTCACTTCTCACTTCATCACTTCTCAAACCCCAGTCGGTTAATGCGACCGCGCCACACATTGTCATCGAGTATCATCCACAGGAAATGCTCATTGTCGGCAGTTGCAGCCAAGTATTTAGCCTTCTTTGCCACCTTTTGAAGAGCCTCATCTACGAGCATGTCATTGTCGTCATATGTCTTCCAAGTTACTCCATTATCTCCGCTATGCAATATCTCGCTCAGCGCTCCACCAAAGGCTTGCATTCCGTTGTCGTAGGGCACCACTGTCAGATTCTCCAACAGGGGACAACGATATTGGTCGGTTTGGTTGGGGGTGTAATACATCCAAGTGGCGGCATTCTCCTGTTCTGCCCAAGTCTTGCACCACACCGTAGCCTCCTTGTCTTCTGCATTTCGACGTCCAATCAAGAACAAGCGGTGCATTGCATTCTTGAAATAGAACACACCATTCAAATTGTCGGTCGGCAGATTTGCAGCTTCGTCGTCCAAAGGCTCTTCTACCCACTCGCCCCCATCGCTGCTCAAGAGTTTCCCATCGCATAATACGTACACCCTCTCGAGACTGGCAGCCACCAGAGTCAAACCTGAACGAGATGGGTAGGATGCGGCATTCCAATCAATGCCATTAACGCTTTCGACGACACTTCCTTCGTTCGTGCTCATCAACAATTTGTCTCCCTGCTGCCGCAACGTTGAAGGCTGCGCTCCAGCTGCTCCTGTTGTGCTGTTCAATGTCCACTCACCTTCAAGCGTGTTGGGATGCTGGACACACACCAACTCATCACTGCTATTTTGTCCAACAATAGTGAGTACATCTCCCACCATAGCCACACGGCGCTCTTTAATTTCCGCCAGTTCGGTTATGGCACCAAGGTTGTCCCATGTGGTGCTATCACCATTTTGTTGGTGCACATTCACTTTCAGCGTATAGGTACGACTTGAATTGCCTGTTTCCGAGAAAACACGGAAATGCAGAGGTTCAGTCAGATTCAGCGAGTCCTTGCTGTTATAGGTGGTCCACTTCTCTTCCTCTGCTGTAGTTGGATTGGCCTTCCGCCAAACCAAGGTCCCAACAAACGTGACGCTGACAGTAACCTTGTCAAGTCTCGAGCGCACCAATAACGAGTCGTAGTTCTCAATGGTCAGGTTGCGATGGTCGATGGTCATGGAGTATCCCGAACCCGAATAGGTCGAGGTATATATACTATCCATACCCGCCGAGGTCTTGCCATACATACTGCGTTTCAGATTTCCAAGTGAGAAGGCGGAAATATAACATTGCTCAGACAACTCCGTGGTATCATCGTTGTCTTTGACACATGAGGTCAAAAAAGTAGGCAAAAACAAGGTTGCCAATAGGGGATAAATGTATTTTCTTTTCATGCGTATAGACATGCGCGTATTTTTCAGCCTACAAAAGTACGCCTTTTTTTTCGTATGACGAAACTTCACGCATGATTATTGCGCAGAATTAAGTTTTGTTAGGTTTTTGGGGGCATATTTTGCCCTTTTTAAAGTTTTTTTACAAAAAAATCGATAATATTGCCGTCGATTTCCTCACTTTTCGCTTTCTCCCCGACCAGACGGGGAGCTTTCACTCCCTGCCCGAGCTTCACAGGGGCTGTTTCCACGCGGGCCTCATCCCAAAGGCCGACATCTATGAAACTTTTCAACGTCTCTGCCCCACCCTCAACCATCAGACTCTGTATGCCTCGTTGATACAATTCCGACATGAGAGCAGCCAAAGTGTTTTCCTGTACAGGGATAGTGTCATCACCCATACGAATAGACTTACTACTCAGCACAATAGGGAGTGGATTACTTCCCGGCCAATGCCTGACGGTCAAACTGGGATGGTCCAGTTCCCACGTGCGTCGCCCAACGAGTATGGCCTGATTCTCTGCTCTCATTTGGTGAACAAGCGTTCGCGTCAGCGGTGTTGAGAACTGCACAGCAGGTGTACTGTCGTCTTGTCGCAGGCGGTCGATGTAGCCGTCTTCGCTTTGTGCCCATTTCAGGGTGATGTAGGGCCGACGATGCGTGTGAAAGGTCATAAACCGACGATTCACCCACAGACATTCTTCTTCCAACACACCCTCACGTACTGTAATGCCTGCCTCACGCAACATAGCAATACCACGTCCGTTTACCTTGGCAAATGGGTCGCGACACCCCACCACCACTGTCGGGATTTTCTTGTCGATGATAAGCTGTGCACAAGGTGGTGTCTTCCCATAGTGGGCACAGGGTTCCAGGCTTACATACAGCGTGCTGCGGTGTAGCAGTTCCAATTCGCCCACACTGGCTATTGCATTCACCTCCGCATGTGCCTTACCGCATTTTTGATGAAACCCTTCACCTATGATTTGACCGTCGCACACCACTACGGCACCCACCATCGGATTGGGTGCAGCTCCCCGTCTGCCACATTGTGCCAGTTGCAGGCAGCGCCGCATATACATTTCATCTATTTCTTGTTGCCCCATCAAATAATCCTTAATTTTTAATCCTTAATTCTTAATTTTCCGTATATTTGCAGCATGAAAACCTATCAGCAGATAGTGCGTGACCTGCGTCAGGTCTATCCCGAGGGCGAGGCTCGTGCTCTTGCCCGGTGGTTGTGCGAAGAACGGTTTGGGCTCACGCAAACCGACATTTTGCTCGACAAAGATAATCAATTGTCGGCAGACGACCTCGAAAAAATACGAGAAATCACACTTCGTCTCATTCATCACGAACCCATTCAGTACATTTTGGGGCACACCACCTTTTGCGGGCACCAGTTTTATGTGGCTCCCGGAGCACTGATTCCGCGCCCCGAAACACAGGAAATGGTGCAGCACATTCTCAGCACGCTATCTCCCGAAGAAAAGGAGAAACAGCTCCAGATCCTCGACATGGGTACCGGTTCAGGCTGCATCGCTTTCTCTCTATCTCTTGCGCTCCCGGCATCTAAGGTCACAGCGTGGGACATCAGCAAAAAGGCTTTGGCCGTAGCACAGCACAATCTCGACCTCTACCCCAGCACTCATGTTACGCTCGAGCAAGTCGATATGCTCAATCCGCCAATCAACGACTGCCAGTGGGACATCATTGTCTCCAACCCGCCTTACATCTGCCAAAGCGAGGCAGAGGCAATGGAACAAAATGTTTTGGACTACGAGCCACACAGTGCACTTTTCGTGCCTGACGCAGACCCGCTACTCTTCTATCGGGCCATAATAGAATACGCCCATTCCCATCTTGCCCCACAAGGACAACTGTGGATGGAGATAAACCAACGTTTCGGCATAGAAATCATCGATTTCATCGAAGAAAACACATCATTCCAAGCCGCACTACTCCAAGATAGTTTCGGACACGACCGTTTTGTGAAAGCCCTTAACGATTCCCGTCCTTAAACAAAGTCCCTAACACCTATAAGCATCAAGAAAGGAAATGCAAAAAGCACCGAATCCATCGAAGATTCTCAGTGAAGCAGAGGCTCTGAATCGAGCCGCATCGCTGTGCAGTCAGCGTGAATGTTGTGTAAGTGAAATTGAGCAGAAACTAACCAACTGGGGACAGCCTGAGGCAGTACGGCAACGTATCATCGACCGTCTAATAAAAGAGAAGTATATCGACGAGGCCCGCTTCTGTCGCGCCTATGCCCTCGACAAAATGCGATATAACCATTGGGGGCGCATAAAGATAAGTCAAATGCTACGTCTGCTCGGCGTGCCTGATTCAGACCGTGAGAATGCATTGGCAGAGTTACCGGAAGAAGAGTACATCGACATCCTGCAACACCTCATCCAACAAAAACTCCCCACCATCAAAGGACGTTCCAACTACGAGCGTAACGGTAAACTCCTCCGTTTCCTTGCAGGTCGCGGCTTTGAGACCTCACTCGCATGCGACTTCCTTAATGATGATTTATAATCCTATCGACACCTCAGTCATTCTAACAAGTTTGATGACATTCGATTTGGCGTTGGTTCGGCCAAACAAACAAGTTTGATGGTTCTCGCTGCTCCTTCGGTTCGGAAATGCTCAAAGATTTTTGGCATTTCGCTCAATTTGCACTATCTTTGTAAGCAAAACGATGTAATATGATTCAGCCAACCATTGATTGCTTCATTCCCTACGAACGGGAGGAAGATGCTCAAGTTACCCTTGAACAGTTACGCAACGACCAGAACGTCAACGAGATTTTTCAACTTCACGAAGCCCCGTTTGACACTCATATCTTGCAAGAGATTGCAGAAAAGGCCCAAGCTCGCTACACACTGATATACTTGAAGACTTGGCCCTTGGAACTGGGTTATGAGGCGTTGACGCGCTTGGTCACCATTGCCGATGACAGTGGGGCTACGCTGCTCTATGCCGACCACTATACGACAACGCCCGACGGCGAGCGACAACGTCATCCACTGATTGACTATCAAGTGGGTTCTGTGCGTGATGACTTTGCTATGGGTTCGCTCCTACTCATTCGCACCGAGGCCCTGAAGCGCTATTTCCAGCAAGAGATGATTCATCCCTATCGCCATGCGGGTCTCTACGACTTACGCCTGTTCCTCTCGCGCGAGGTGTTGCCCCTGCATGTTTCAGAGTACCTCTACACCGAGGTGGAGACTGACACACGACTGAGCGGACAAAAACAGTTCGACTATGTTGACCCGCGCAACCGCTCGCGACAAATAGAGATGGAACGCGCCTGCACACGCCATTTGCGCCACATCAATGCTTATCTGGCAGCAGGAGAGTACAGTCAGATTATTCTCGACCGCGAGCCGATGCCCGTCGAGGCGAGTGTCATCATTCCTGTGCGTAACCGAGTAAAGACAATCGAGGATGCCGTCCGCTCGGCGCTCTCGCAGAAAACAAATTTCCCCTTCAATGTGATTGTCATCGACAACCATTCTACCGACGGAACGACAGAATTGCTGGAGGAACTGGTGAAAGGTGAAGGATTGATTCATTTAATTCCGAAACGGGAAGACCTGGGAATTGGCGGTTGTTGGAACCTAGCCATCCACGACCCACGCTGCGGTCGGTTTGCCGTGCAACTCGACTCCGACGATCTCTATTCCTCGCCCGATACCCTGCAACGTATTGTTGACACCTTCTATCAGGAGAATGCCGCCATGGTCATCGGCTCTTATCGCATGTGCAATTTCCAACTCGAAACCCTACCGCCTGGACTCATCGACCATCGCGAGTGGACAGAAAACAACGGCCGGAATAATGCGCTACGAATCAACGGATTAGGCGCACCACGTGCATTCTTCACTCCCATACTGCGAGAGGTACAAATTCCAAACACCAGCTATGGCGAGGACTATGCCTTGGGGCTCATGCTCAGTCGCCGCTATCGCATTGGGCGCATCTACGACGAATTGTATCTGTGCCGACGATGGGAGGGCAATAGTGATGCAGCCTTGAGCGTGGAAGCTCAGAACCGCAATAATCTCTACAAAGACAGTCTGCGCTCGTTGGAGATTCGTGCACGCCAACAACTGAACACCCTATGGCAGCACGAGGTGAATGCCGACGAGGTGGAGGCCTTCCATGCCTCGGAGGTGGCCAACTGGAGCTTGGCTGCAGAGAACTATGCAGCACTGGCAAACGTGGAAACCCGGGAATTGGAAGACAAGAATGAGGATTCAAGCATGAGGAATGAAGACTCTTCTGCACAAGGAGATAATTCTTCACCCTTCACCCTTCACTCTTCACCTAGCCTAACCGTACAATGGAATCCCAAGCGCATTGTCAGCACTGGCGCCAAAGTCGATGCCAAGACTATCAGCGAGCGTCCTTGTTTCCTGTGCAGCCACAACCGTCCTATCGAACAGCACACGTTGCCCACCGAGCGCCACTACGAGATTCTGCTTAATCCCTATCCCATTCTGCCAGGCCACTTGACCATACCCACACGGCGCCATATTCCCCAAAGCATATTTGCCCATTTCGACACGCTTCGCCATCTGGCATGGAACATGCCGCGCCACATCATTTTCTATAATGGTCCTGAGTGCGGTGCATCATGTCCCGACCATTGCCATCTGCAGGCGGGGCATCGTGGCATGCTGCCTTTGGAGCGTGAATGGAAAAACTACGAGACGCAACTCACCAAACTCTACCCCATCACCACCCAGCAGGAGGCCGAGGTGGAGGAGTCGGGCAATAAGCGCGGCTGCGGGCTCTATCTACTTTCCACGTGGGCTTGTCCCGTCTTTGTCATTCGTTCCTTGCCTACGGCACCTGACAGCGTTCTCTGCCGTCGACTCTATGAGGCACTTCCCGTACCCGAGGATTCCGCTGCCCCGCTCGAAAAGAATGGTGTGGCAGAGCCTCGCATGAATGTCATCTCGTGGCATCAGGAGTGGGGCAATGGTCGCGAGGACGAAATTGTCACCCTCGTTTTCCCGCGCAGCAAGCATCGCCCCGACTGTTATTTTGCCGAGGGCGACGACCAACTGTTGATTAGTCCGGGAGCCTTGGATATGGCAGGACTCATCATCACCCCACGCGAGGAGGATTTCCGCAAAATAACCTTTGAGAAAGCTGTTTCCATCCTCCGCGAGGTAACGATGACCGAGGAAGAGCTCCAACCCGTGATAGCCAAGATAAAGGGCGAAGAGTCCATTGCCTCCCAGGAAGAGAGTAATCCTACATCTACCTCCGTTCATTCTTCATCAGAACAAGAACCCGAGGTCAGTGTGGGCATCATGACCACCGAGCAACTCACCTTCACGCTCAATGGCGAATATCGTGCCAAAGGCGAGGTCGTTACGGGCGAACAGCAAGTGACCATCGAGGACGGAGCCCTCAAGTGGAATGGTAACATATACCACGACCTCACCTTCCGGCCGCAGTCGGACGAAGTCTCGTTCAGTCTCTGCGGAGTTACCATCGGCAAACAGTTCCACTGGGAAAGGCAAGAGACGCAGACCTTCCTGGGCAAACTGCAACTCGTGGTGGAGGAAGGCAAGATTGTGGCCATCAATGTATTGCCGGTAGAGCAGTACCTGACCAGTGTCATCAGCAGCGAGATGAAGGCCACCTGTCCGCTGGAGTTCCTCAAGGCCAGTGCCGTCATCAGTCGCTCGTGGCTCTTGGCACAAATCGAAAAGCGCAAGCATGGTGCAGGCCAGTCGTTCTTCCAATTCAAGAAGACCGACACCGAGCTCATCCGCTGGCACGACCAAGAGGAGCACACCATATTCGATGTCTGTGCCGATGACCATTGCCAACGTTATCAGGGCATAACGCGCCAGATTAGCCCCGAGGTGCAGCGTGCCATTGAGGAAACCCGTGGCCAAACGCTCATGAGTGGCGACCAGGTATGTGATGCCCGCTTCGGAAAGTGCTGTGGAGGCATCAGCAACGACTTCGAGAACTGCTGGGAGGACAAGCCCCACAGCTATCTCCATGCCGTGCGCGACCTCATTCCGGCCGACACTCCTGCTTCCCTCGCCAACGAGGAAGCTGCCCGCGAGTGGATTCTCAGCAATCCACCTTCGGCATGCAACACACACGACCGCGAGTTGCTCGCCACCGTGCTCAATGACTATGACCAGGAGACACAGGACTTCTACCGCTGGACGGTGGAATACACCCAACAGGAACTCCATGACCTCATCACCGAACGTCTTGGGCGAGATTTGGGTGACATACTTGCACTTGAACCTGTAGAACGTGGGCGCAGTGGTCACTTGGTGCTATTGCGCATTGTGGGCTCGGAAGCCTCGTTCACCATAGGCAAGGAGCTTGAGATACGTCGCACACTCAGCCATTCCCACCTCTTCTCTTCGGCATTCGTGGCCGATGCTGAAGATGTGCGCAACGGCGTACCCCAGCGCTTCGTCCTCCATGGTGCCGGTTGGGGCCACGGAGTGGGTCTGTGCCAAATAGGTGCAGCCGTCCTGGCCTCTCAGGGACACACCTATGACGAGATTCTTCACCACTACTACGATGGGGCAGAAATAACACGATTGTACGATTGACATAATCGTTAATTCATTATATAAATAAAGGACAGCGAGATTGCTGTCCTTTATTGTTGTGGGGAGAGGGATTCACTTCGTGCATCCTTAACTGCTCGCCGCGGAGCTAGTAGATATTGATGGAACCAGCCTTTAGAAGAGGTCGGGATTCACTTCGTGCATCCCTTGCGCTCCCGCGGGGCCGTAGAAAAACAACACGCATCGTTGCTACCGCAACTTCGTTTTTTTGTTGAGTGACAATCGATAAGCAAGCTTTCATTGGCAACTCAACAAAAAAACCGGTTGAGGATTTCTCAACCGATTTGTGTTGTTTTGCGGAGAGAGAGGGATTCGAACCCCCGGTGCCTCTCGGCACGCCGGTTTTCAAGACCGGTGTAATCGACCACTCTACCATCTCTCCGGTACTCTTCTTGCGAAAAGCGGTGCAAAGGTAATGCAAATAAACCAAAGCACAAAGAAAATCTTCCGATTTTTTACAATTTACCCCTCTTGTTGCCAAGAAAAGGTTGCCTAAAAGCTATTTCCAAACCAATCGTGCAAGGCGAATTTCCTCTGGTTGGTAAACACCGTAGAATTCGTTGATGGCTTTTTCCACATTGCCATTTACACTGTCGAAATAATCAAAAATTTCGTCTTGGGCTTCCGCATCAAGCACTTCATCCACGAAATAGGAAATATCGAGTTGTGTGCCACGCTGTACAAGATGTTCCAGGTCGTCGAGGAGTTCGTCGAAGTCGAGTTGGTTTTGCTCTGCATAATCATCGAGCGACAACTTGCGGTCAATGGCTTGCAAGAGATGTATCATGCGGCTTGAGCGCATGCCTGTTGTGGGAGGGAGCAAAGGTTGGTCGATGGCATCTTCCACACTGTCACCATCAAAGTTTCCGTTTTTTAGTGCATTTTCTGCAATGCTATCGAGCATGGCCTCGTCGCCTTTGCTGGGTTCTTTGTCGGCCGACTCATCTTCTAACTCGAATGAGGTGGGAGCTTTGCGAAATTTATTTCCTTTGGGGGTGTAGCTCAGATGACCGTCGGACTCAGTAAGGTATTTTTCTACAATAGCCTGATCTATGACGGCTGTATAGTGTGGTTCCTCGTGTTTGTCACCTGCACCGAAAAAATCTGAATGTATAAGTCCTGAATCAACGATGGTACGTGTCTCACTTCCACGCAGCAGGTCGATAAGCACTGCACGCGTAATCGTCTGTTTTTTATGATGATATAGTGCATCAAGCACCAATTTTAAAGAGTCTTTTGCGTCCATAACTTATGTAAAGTTTCTGTTTTCGGGGGCGAAGATAATACAAAGTATCCGATACTGCCAAATAAATGTGTATCTTTTTTTCATCTTTCTTCAAATTATCATGTTCAAAATTATTTAGAAACATAGTGCGCGTGTGCGGAAAAAGTTGTAATTTTGCAGCGCAAAACAGCAAATCACTCAAAAATGGATAAAAAAATCAAGCGCGCACTGGTTAGTGTGTACCACAAGGATGGCCTTGATGACATCCTGCGTCTGTTGCATCAGCAGGGTGTGGAACTGCTGAGTACAGGCGGCACACAGGCCTTCATCGAGAGTTTAGGTATTCCCTGTAATAAGGTAGAAGATGTAACGGGTTACCCCAGCATATTAGGTGGTAGGGTTAAGACCCTTCACCCCAAAGTATTCGGAGGCATTCTGGGCCGTCGTGCCTTAGAGGGCGACCGTCAGGAGATGGCAAAGTACGAAATCCCCGAAATAGATTTGGTTATTGTTGACCTCTACCCATTTGAGCAGACCGTGGCCAGCGGAGCCAGCGAACAAGATATCATCGAAAAGATAGATATCGGCGGCATTTCACTCATCAGAGCTGCTGCAAAGAATTTCAGTGATGTGGTCATCGTCCCATCTAAGGAGGAATACAAGCCCCTACTTGAGATCCTGCAGAAGCAAGGTGCCGAGACCACACTGGAGCAACGCCGTTGGTTTGCCACACAGGCATTTGGTGTTTCCAGCCACTACGATACAGCCATCCACGGATGGTTCGCATCTACGAACAAGTAAAAGTGTTAAGAACTTAAAGTATTTAAAGACTAAGATATGAAATGGTTTTCTTTGAATAAGGAAATTGCCATGGACCTGGGCACAGCCAACACCATCATCATTTCGAATGGAAAGATTGTGGTGGACCAGCCCAGTGTGGTAGCCTTAGACCGTCGCACCGACCGCATGATTGCCGTGGGTGAGAAGGCAAAAGAAATGCACGAAAAGACAAATTCAGAGATACGCACCGTGCGTCCCTTGCGTGATGGCGTGATTGCAGACTTCGATGCATGTGAGAAGATGATTCGAGGTTTGATAAAGATGGTGCATACGGGTCGCAGTCTGTTCAGCCCTTCTATGCGCATGGTAATTGGCGTGCCCAGTGGTTCTACTGAGGTGGAGCTGCGTGCCGTACGCGACAGCGCAGAACATGCTGGTGGACGTGAGGTGTACCTCATCTACGAACCCATGGCAGCAGCCATCGGTATTGGACTGGATGTAATGGCCCCCGAGGGCAACATGGTGGTTGATATCGGTGGTGGTACTACGGAGATTGCCGTTATTTCTCTAGGTGGTATCGTATCGAACAACTCTATCAAGGTGGCTGGCGATGACCTGAATGCCGACATTCAGGACTACATGAGCCGTCAGCACAACGTGAAGGTATCGGAACGTATGGCAGAGCGCATCAAGATCAATGTGGGTGCTGCGCTGACCGACCTGGGTGAGCAGGCTCCCGAGGACTACATTGTGTATGGTCCTAACCGTATCACTGCTCTGCCTATGGAGGTGCCCGTATGCTATCAGGAGATTGCCCACTGTTTGGAAAAGACGGTGGCACGCATCGAAGCTGCCGTACTGAACGCATTGGAGAATACACCTCCTGAACTGTATGCCGACATCGTTCACAACGGCATCTGGCTAACAGGTGGTGGTGCCAACCTGCGTGGTCTGGACAAGCGTTTGACAGATAAAATAAGCATACCCTTCCATGTGGCTGAAGACCCGCTGCACAGCGTTGCCAAGGGAACGGGCATTGCACTGAAGAATATCGAGGAATTCTCATTCCTGATGTAATCACCAACTCCATCGCACTCGCATGAACACACTATTGGAGACCATACGAGCTTGGGGGCATTGGATTGTCTTTCTCCTTTTGGAGATAGTGAGTCTGGTGCTCCTATTTCGTTTTAATGCGTACCAGAATAGTGTGTGGTTCACCAAAGCCAATGCAATGGTGGGAACCGTCATGGAGTGGGAATCAAACGTGTCGTCCTACACCCATCTGAAGGAAGAAAATCAAAGCCTGACGAAGCGCAACCTACAACTGGAACGCGAGGTGGCAGCCTTGCGCGAACACCTGCATCAATTGGAATACGACTCTACGGCTACGGAGCGTGCCCTGGCTGCTCATCTGCAAGGTTTGAAACAAATTCCTGCACAGGTGGTGGACAACAGCATTCGACTGCGCGACAACCTGATTACCATCAACAAAGGCAAGAAAGATGGTGTGCACAGCGAGATGGGTGTAGTGAGCGGAACGGGCATCGTGGGCATCGTTTCACAAGCTGGTGCCCACTATGCAACAGTCATTCCCGTACTGAACTCCCATAGCAACATCAGTTGCCGACTGAAGGACTCGGAGTATTTCGGCTATCTGCGCTGGGATGGCGGAAATCCCCTCCGCGCCTACATCGACGACATCCCTCGCCACGCACGAGTCCACAAGGGCGAAACAGTTGAAACAAGTGGCTATAGCAATGTCTTTCCCGCAGGCATCTTTGTGGGACGTGTCAAGCGCATCCTGAACTCCGACGACGGACTATCGTATAAACTGGAGATAGGCATGAGCACCGACTTTGCCCGACTGCGCGAGGTGATAGTAATAGAAGGAGTGAAGGTGAAAAGGGAGGATAACGAGGAGGATGAGGAAGACGAGAATGAAGAATAAAGAATAGAGCACCACCATGTTAATTGTTTTCCTAAAACGGTTGTTTTTGCTTTTGGGCATCTTGGCTCTGCAGGTGTTGGTGTGCAACAACATACACCTCTACGGCTATGCTACCCCTATGGTGGGGGCGCTCTTCGTCATTCGCATGCCGCTCAACATTGGTCGCATCTCTGGCATGATGTGGGCGTTTATGTTAGGACTCTTCATCGACATGTTCTCTAACACACCGGGCGAAACCGCAGCCTCGCTCACCCTCACAGCTTTTGTGGCTCCACCGCTTCTCCACGCAATGGCTCCCAAGGAGAGTCTGGACGACATGGTGCCTGACTATCGTACAATGGGCATTTGGAACCACATCCGCTATGTGGTGCTTCTTACCCTCGTGCAACATCTCGCATTCTATGCCTTGGACCGTTTCTCCTTTTTCAACATACAACAGACACTAATAGCTCTGGGCAGCAGCCTATTGTTGTCATTGTTATTCATCTTGTCACTGGAGTCGCTCAGTCATGGAGAATAATGGTCTTCAATACAGCAATCGCAAGTATGTTCTGGGGTTGGTGGCAATCGCCATTATCGTTGTTTATCTCTTGCGACTGTTCACGTTGCAACTGATGAGCGATGACTTCAAAACCAGTGCCGACTCCAATGCTTTCCTGAAACAAATACAATACCCAGCCCGTGGTTCCATCAGTGACCGCACAGGCAAACTGCTTGTCTACAACCAACCTTCGTATGATGTGATGGTGGTGCTGTCAGAGATGAAGAGCATGACGAAGCGCGACACGCTGGAACTGTGCAAGACGTTGGGCATCACTCGCAAGTGGCTCGAACATCGTATCCTGGAAATTAAGGACCGCGACCACAATCTCGGCTACAGTCCCTACACGCAGCAACTCTTCATGAGTCAACTGTCGCCCGAGGAATACTCTGTGTTCAAGGAGAAAAACTTCCTATTCCCCGCCTTCTACACCCAAAAACGCAATGTGCGGCAATACACCTACGACAATGCAGCACACATCCTTGGTGATGTGGGCGAGGTAAATCCCGCCGACATTGAAGCCGACGACTATTACCAAAGCGGTGACTACATCGGCAAATTGGGTGTAGAACGCAGCTATGAGCGACAGTTGCGAGGCGAGAAGGGCGTGGAGATTCTGCTTCGCGACGCCCGTGGTCGCATCAAGGGCAACTATCAGGACGGAAAGTTCGACCGCGCCCCCATCCCAGGCAAGAACCTGACGCTGAGCATCGACATCGAACTCCAGCAGTTGGGCGAACGACTCATGAAAGGCAAACTGGGCAGTATCGTTGCCATCGAACCCAGCACGGGTGAGATTCTGTGCATGGTCTCCAGTCCTACCTACGACCCACGCATTATGGTGGGACGCCAACGTGGTGAAAACAACCGCCGTCTGACAGCCGACCCCATGAAGCCCTTACTCAATCGAGCCATCATGGGACAATATCCGCCGGGCTCCACTTTCAAGACTTCTCAGGCACTGACCTTCCTCGAAGAAGGCATCATCACACCGCAGACCACCTATCCCTGTAGCCATGGCTTCCACTTTGGCCGACTGACAGTAGGTTGCCATGGACATGCCTCCCCCATACCCCTCGTTCCTACCATAGCCACCTCATGCAACGGTTATTTCTGTTGGGGGCTCTACCACATGCTGGGCAACCGCAAGAAGTATAAGAGTGTGCAGGAGGCTATGACCACTTGGAAAGACTACATGGTGTCGATGGGCTTCGGATACCAATTGGGTGTGGACCTCCCAGGCGAGAAGCGTGGCATGATACCCAATGCCGATTTCTACGACAAACATCTGGGTAAGTCATGGAGTGGACTGAGCGTCATCTCCATTGCCATCGGACAGGGCGAGGTTACACTCACCCCCCTGCAGATTGCCAACCTCGGAGCCACCATCGCCAACCGAGGCTACTACCTCACACCACATATCGTCAAGAAGGTTCAAGGCGAGAAACTGGACACGACGTACACGCGAAAGCATTATACCAAGGTATCGCGCCAGAACTACGAAACCGTCGTGGCTGGCATGCGTCAGGCCGTTGTGGGCGGTACCTGCCATTCTGCCAATAATCCTTGGTATGAGGTTTGCGGCAAAACCGGTACTGCACAGAACAAGGGACATGACCATAGTGTGTTCATGGGTTTTGCACCCAAGGACAATCCCCAGATTGCCGTGGCGGTATATGTTGAGAATGGTGGTTGGGGTGCCACATATGGCGTACCCTTCGGCGCGCTGATTATGGAGAAATACATCAACGGAAAGCTATCACCCGAAAGCGAGGCGAAAGCTGAAAGTTTTGCTAACAGGACTATCTTCTATGGCGACACAGAGAGATAAGGGACACGGAATCTTGATGTCGATGGACTGGCTCACCATTGTCATCTACATCGCCCTGCTGGGTCTGGGCTGGATGAGTGTGTGCGGAGCATCATACGACTTCGACCAAGGACTTCATTTCTTCGATTTCTCCACGCGTAGCGGCATGCAGATTGTGTGGATTCTCACCTCATTCCTCTTGGCCACCACCATTATGTTCATAGACGAACGCTATTACGACACCTTTGCCTATCTCCTCTATGGACTCTTTATCATTCTATTGGTGGCTACGCCATTCTTGGCACACGACATCAAAGGGTCCCTGTCTTGGATTAAGATAGGAGCGTTCAGCATACAGCCAGCCGAATTTGCCAAGTTTGCCACCGCATTGTGCGTGGCAAAATACATGGGTTCCAGCAACTATGACATCTCACGTTGGTGGAAGTTTGCACTCACCTGCCTACTCTTCCTGCTGCCCATGGGACTCATCATCTTGCAAAAGGAAACGGGAAGTGCACTTGTCTATTTCGCCTTCTTCCTGATGCTCTACCGCGAAGGCATGCCTGGTTCAGTGCTTTTTGCCGGGGTGTCGGCAGTGGTCTATTTTGTTGTGGGCATTCGCCTAGGTCCAGAACCACTGTTGGGCATTGCCGCCATCAGCATGGGCAAGTTCCTCGTCATGCTACTCATACTCCTTTTTGTCGTGGGGTTGATGCGCGTATACACAGAGAAAACGGCACCCGTACTTCAAGTTGCCGGCTACGGCTTGGGACTCACCCTCTTCTTCCTCCTTTTCAGTAAATTCATCATCCCCTTCGACATGACCTGGGTGCAGTTGGGCATACTTGCCGTCGTCATCATTTATCTCATCTTCCTCGCCTTCCGTCATCGGCTATGGAGCTATGCGCTCATAGCCGTCTTCGCCATCGGTTCGCTCACGCTCTACTACTCTGCCGACTACGTGCTCAACAATGTCATGAAGGAGCACCAGCAAAAGCGTATCCGTGTGCTCTTGGGCATGGAGGACGACCCACGCGGCGCAGGCTATAATGTCATTCAGGCAAAGATAGCCATTGGTTCGGGCGGATTGCGTGGCAAGGGATTCCTCAATGGCACACAGACCAAGCTCAAGTATGTACCCGAACAAGACACTGACTTCATTTTCTGTACTGTGGGTGAAGAAGAAGGTTTTGTCGGCTGTGCCATTGTGCTATTGCTCTTCCTGGGATTGATACTCCGACTAATTCAGCTCTCCGAGCGACAACCCTATGCCTCTGGCCGCATCTATGGCTATTGTGTGCTCAGCATCTTCCTCTTCCATGTCTTCATCAATGTCGGAATGGTGCTGGGCCTCACCCCGGTTATCGGCATTCCCCTCCCCTTCTTCAGCTACGGAGGCTCCTCCCTCTGGGGCTTCACCATCCTCCTCTTCATCTTCCTACGCATGGATGCTGCCCGCAACCGCTATCAGCATAGCAGGTAAAAGGAACCATCAAACGATCACCTATTTTTTCCCAAGGAAGAGAAGTTCGGCCTCGAGCATCTCCAACTTGGGCATGCGGAAACCAGCGGCACGAGCTTCCTGAAGGGGGCGAGTATAGAGATAGTATATCTCCATGGGGCGGTGAAGGTCGAAGTCGAGCTTCATGGAGGGTGAATAGGGCACCATCTCATCGGTGATTTGTATCATCGATTCAGCAAAGGAGGCATCAAGGTTTTCCACACCACAATGGTGGGCAGCCTCGATGACTTCCAACATCTGTTCGCGAATCAATTGGCGCGTGGCGGCATTGCCAAGCAGTTGGTCGGTCTGGGTGTTGAGTGCCACCGTCATTCCATTGAACGGCATATTCCAAACAGCCTTTCTCCAACGGGCTTCGTGGTATTCCACCGACTTCGCCTGGATGCCTGCCTGAGCAAAATCCTCTATGACTTGGCCGAAGCGCACTTCATCCTTACAGGAGTAATTGCCCAAGTTGATGCTGCCATAACACTGGTGATTGACCACTCCAGGCTCGGTCTTTGCGGAACAGATGAAGGCCAAACCCGCCACTAACTGCAATTGAGGGAACATCTGCTGCACGTCAGCTTCCACACCAATACCGTTTTGAATGAGCACGACGATAGTTTGCGGATGGAGCAGTGGACCAAGCAATTCGGGCAGGAGATGATTGTTTGTGGTTTTCAATCCTACCAGCACCACGTCGCACTTGGGCATGTCTGCAGTTGAATGGTAGGCATTCACATTGTCGAGGTGAAACGAACCATCACAGGAGTTTATCTGCAGCCCGTGTTGTTTCACATATTCATAATCGCGATGGAAAAGGAAATGGACCTCCTTTCCACTTTGTGCCAGTTTACCACCATAATAGCCACCAATGGCGCCTGTTCCTATGATTCCGTAATTCATGTTCATCCTTAATACATAATTGCTCGGAGTAATCTTAGGTATACGAAAAAAGGAAGTCTTAAAAAACTTCCCTCCTCCAAGTGACTCGCTCGGGGTTCGAACCCGAGACCCCAACATTAAAAGTGTTGTGCTCTACCAGCTGAGCTAGCGAGTCAGCCCGATTGCAAACCTTTTTTCATGTTTGCGGCTGCAAAGTTAGTGCAAATCGAGCGAATAACCAAATTTTTGAGCAGCGAATGCAAAGATATGCTTACATTTTCTTTGCTGAGTCGCGACAAAATAAGACCGAAGGTCAAATTTTTATTTGAGTTTTTCTGAACCGAAGGAACAGCGAGAGCCATCAAACTTGTTTGTTTGGCCGAGTCGTGACTGAGGAAGACAAAGTCAGATGCAGCCTAACTTCGAGGCTCGAAGAGACTCAAAGGTACAATAAAAAATTAAAAATTATTACTAGGCAAGAGATATTTCCTATATTCTTGTATCATTCTTTCAGCACAAAGCGGCGGTAATAGGAGAGGCAAAGGGTGGTAAGGGGCAGCGCAATGATGAGTCCGATGAAGCCGAGTAGCGAACCCCAGATGGAGAGGGAAAGCAGGATGACGGCAGGATTCAAGCCCATCACTTTTCCCATGATGCGTGGTGTGAGATACATGTCCTGAATGGCTTGCACCACTGCAAAGACTATCAACGCCATAAGCAGGATGATCCAGAAGTTCTGTCCCGTTTCTATGCTCTTCATCAGTGCCAAGAAAATGGTGGGAATGAACCCGATGAGTTGAAGATAGGGCACCAAGTTGAGTAAGCCGATGAACAAACCAAGGCCAATGGCCAAGGGGAAGTCGATGATGAGGAAACCAATGCTGAACAAGATGCCCACGATGAGTGCAATGAGCGACTGTCCACGGAAATAGGAATTCATGCCGTGCTCCACATCATTGGCAAGTCCTGTGAAGAAATCACGCTTGTCAGCAGGAATCAGTTGCACCCAACCCTCGGACAATTTCTCATAATCGAGCAGAATGAAAAACATGTATAGGAACACCACAAACACCACAAAGATGCCAAGTATGAAACCCATGGCTTGGTAGATAACGCCCCACACCTGTGCCAAACCCGTCTGCAGGGCATCCATCACATTCTTTTCTTGTATAAGCTTGACAATGTTGTTTTCGTTGACAAAGTGTTTTACAAAGCGGTCCACGCTCTCGGCAATGCCACTTTCACCCAGATATTGTTGGGCTATGGGAGTGATGTAGCTACTGAGTTTGGTCACCTCCTCTATCAGGGGCGGCACAATGAGGAACATAACGCCCGTGAGTGCCCCTAATACGAGAATCAAAGCTGCAAAGATGCTCACAACACGATTGCGCAGTCGACAACGGTATTGCAAGAAACGCACCAACGGATAGAGCATGTAGGCAAGGAGCCAGGCAATGAAGAATGGCAGGAGCACGGAACTCAAACGATTGATGAGCAATCCGATGCCCACAATGATTAGTATGAGCGTGACACTGCGTATGAAACTATCGAAGGTGATTTTCTTTTCCAACATTGTTGTGAGACTTTATAATTTAACCATTTGACAACGCCGAAGGGGTCGCGAGCGAACAGTGAGAACGAAGTGGCAATTTCACAATTTTCTTCCTTAGCCTTTAGCCCTTTAAACCTTTAAACAGGGCGAAGCCCGATTAAACTTTTAAACCTTTAGCCTTCACTTATGGCTTCCTGATAGCAATGGCGGCAGAGGGGTTCGTATTCTTGTTTCTCGCCCAACATCACCTGCTTGTCGCCCTCCACGATGCGATGACTGACATAGGCAAGAGCTCCGCAGCGCACACAGATGGCATGCTGTTTCGACACATCGTCGGCAATGGCACATAGGGCAGGCATGGGACCGAAAGGACGACCTTGGAAGTCGAGGTCCAGTCCTGCCACTATCACGCGAACGCCTCTACTTGCCAATTCCTGACAGACATCCACGATGCCCGGGTCAAAGAACTGCGCCTCATCGATGCCCACCACTTCGTTGTCGGCTGCCATCAGCAGAATACTGGCAGAGGAATCGACAGGAGTGGAGGGAATGGAGTTGCCTTCGTGCGACACCACATCCTCGTCGGAATATCGTGTGTCTATAGCAGGTTTGAATATCTCCACTTTCTGCTTGGCGAACTTCGCACGTTTCATCCTACGGATAAGTTCCTCCGTCTTGCCAGAGAACATCGAGCCGCAAATGACTTCCACACGTCCCTGGCGCATGATTTCACCGTTTCTTTCTGCTATAGTCAATGACATTTGTTTATTTGACAATTTTACGATTCTACAATCTAACTATTTATGTTTTTTCTATCCTATATTTATACCCTCTCAGAGGTTAAGTTAAACTGTGACGATATATTAAGTTAACCTGTGGCGGAAGGTTAAGTTAACCTCTCGATATGGGTTAGTATTCTTCTTACCATCACAATACTATGTCATTGGTCTCCGTAATAGTATTCTTTTCCATTAGGCATAGTAAAGCGAATGGCCTCGATCGATGGTGCATCGTAGCGAATGCCGTATTGGGCGGTCTTCAGCGCCTCTGCCTTGATGTCGTCAAAGGCAGTTTTGAAAGCCTCTGCTTCAGCAAAGGGGACAGGAAGCGAGAAACTGTTCCAAGGGGCAGGAGTGACATATATGGGGAACTGCTCGCGGTCGGCATCATAGTTGCCTATCCTCAGCGTGTAGTTCTTCTCCTTCCGCATTTTATTGACGTAGCGTTCCTCGGCACCCGACATCACCTTCTGTAGGTATTCCGCCTGCATCTGCTTGTCCTTCATGCGCGCTTCGAAGTGTTCTGTCTTCTCAAACTCCCCCTTCTTGTCGATATACTTCGCCGCCTCATCCTTGTAGAACCTGGTGTAGGAAATCTCCGTCAGTTCCTTAAAGAGATTCTTTATGTCTGTGTCTGACGAGTAAATACAAGGAATGATGACTTCACCGCGTTCGTTAATCAGTCCCCATTTCTTATACTCTTCCTTAGCTACTGGAAAATACCAACCAACATCAGCCATCTGCATAGGTTGGAAATGATGTTTATACTCGCCAAAGACGGGATTCATCGACAAATCAAACACTTTACCCGTACCTGCATAAATGACGCTGCCACATTGCTGAATTTTTACGCCACTATTTGTTAGCACCACCTTTCCCTCTTGGTCAAAAAGGGCATAGTGATTATAGTTGCTCTTGCCTGGTTGCTCGCCAAGGAAGTATGGGAGCGAACCGAAAGGTCGAAATTCGCAATAGTGATAGGGGACATTGTCCGACTCATGATAGAATTGGGCATAACCGGCATTGGCTTTCATCAGTTTCTCCGCATCTTCTTTTGATTTTTCAATGAGTACCGGCCCTTGATAGAGAATGGGAATTATCGAATCGCCCGACAAGCGATAGACGGCATAGGTGTCGCCCCATAATCGTGTTTTGCCCTTTGCCATAGTGATGGCTACTTCACCTCTCTCACAAACCAACAACCCATCCAACTCAGGGGAATTGCCCAGCAGAGAAGAATTGAGGAAGTACATATTGCTACCAGAGCTATAAAGACCTGTTCCTTCGCCGTAATAAAAGGTTCCCAAGGGCAGTTTGCCTTTTTTTAACAATTTACCATCAATGGGAGCAATCAAGTAATGTCCTGTCGCCTGATTATACAGGCAAAAGGAATTATAATGTAAATGTAAATCAGAATTTTTATTCTCAACAACCACTATCTTGTAATCACCATATTCTCGGGATGTGCTGCATCGATTTACTCTCTCCCAATAGACTTCCTTCCTTTTTCTATCCGCTCTTGCTTCCGCCACATCTATTTTCGGACTTATGGGTGTTGCCGCCTTGGTCTGCGTCTTAGGGCGAGATATCAGCCCCGACAACAGCGAGCCGATGGCCATAGTGGCGGCAGAGGCCGTCGTGTAGGTACCATAGTTGCTGGACTTCTTTGACGAAGAGCCGCCGCCCTGCGCCCTATAGTAGGGACACCACGTGTGGTGCTGCCACGGATAGGTGATGTTGCCCTTCGTGATGCCGCAGTCAGGACAAGTCTTCTTCGCTTTAGCAGATGTAGTGGTGGGAGACACATAGGCCTGCCCTTGACTAAGGCCTGCGCCTTGTGCCTGTATGCCTACCACAATGAGGGTGAGCAGCGCGAGTATGGTAACTATTCGTTTCATCATGACACTTAGCATTTAATCATTTACAATTTATATTTACTTCGTTTAACAGGTTCTTTCTCCGTTTCACTCTGAAAGTGTCAACTCCGTTTCCGAGCGAACTAAACCTATTTTTCACCATAATTATATGTCTTGCCGTCGCTGGTCGTAAAGGTAATTGTCTCAATAGAGGGTGCATCATAGCGAATGCCCAACTGGGCGTTCTTGGCGGCTTCGGCCTTAATATCGTCAAAGGCAGTCTTGAAAGCTTCTGCTTCAGCGATGGGTACGGGCAACAGGAAACTATTCCAAGGTGCAATACCTACATTGATGGGGAAGGCTTCATTGTCAGCATCGTACTGCCCAATGGTTAGTTTCAACCCTCCCTTCGTCTTTTCGGCAAGATAGCGTTGTGGTGCATCTGCCATAATCTCGCGCAGATACTCCTCTTGCATCTTTGCGTCATTCATGCGAGCCTCGAAGTGCTCCGTCTTCTCATATTCACCCTTTTTGTCGATATACCTTGCGGCTTCCTGCTTATACCATTTTGTGTAAGAAATATCAAAATGTTTGTTTTCCGCACTTGTGAGTTCTTTTTTACTATTGTAAATAAATGGGATAATAACACGACCTTCATCATCAACCATTCCATATTTTCCATTCAGCAATGCATCTTGTCTGTTATTGTCAAACCTGTTAAGTTCATCATATTTTTTCAATTCAGGATTGGCTGGTTTTAGGTCCCAGCCGTTATAAAGGTCGAAACCATCAGCTTTTATTGCCTGAAAGTAGGAACCCTTTTGTTTAATCGCGTCGTATATGATAGGAATAATCACATCTACCCGATAATTTTGGGAAACTACACCCGTTGCAAGTCCGTTGGAGTCGTACGTGTACTTGTCACCAAACCATGCCAATACGTACACTCCAACCTTTCCTCCTCTCTTGATATAATACCAGCCTGTTTCTCCCTTATAACCTGTTGATCCATATTTATGCTGTATCAATTTTACCTCTTCTAACCGTTCTATTTGGTCTTGGTCATTAATCTGAAACCAAGTTGAATCACGGTCAGATTTCCAAGCGCCTCCATCTGCATATGGAATGCCATCTTTTGTATAGATTGCCCATTGTTCTAGTGCATAACACTTTATAAATGGCTTCCCTGTAGGATCGCCTGCAGGTGGCTCATAAAGTCGTAAAATATAATGATAGAAGAAATCGGATTTCTCATCATATCGAATAATTATTTTGTCTCCTTCCTTTGGTTTTTTGTTAAACGGATTTATGACATAGTTTCCCGTTTTCGTATTCTTTATGCCATAGGCAGGTCGTTTATATTTTCCAACCTTTACTTTGTCGCCTTTCACAACGGCATACTCCCCTACATTCCAAAATCTTTCATCAGCACGGAACCTCTGTAATGCTTTAGAATCCCATATCTTTGTATTCTTTATTTCTTCTGCAGTTTTTCGTGGCTTGGGTGTCGATGTACTCTGGCTTCTGTTCGATATCAGCCCCGAGAGTAGCGAGCCAAGAGCTGAAGTGACAGCACTGGCAGCCGTGTAGGCTGTAGAACTGCTACCACTCGACTTACGCGCCGAACCACCACCCTGTTCCCTATAGTGAGGGCACCAACTCTCATGCTGCCAAGGGTAAGTGACGTTACCCATCGCAATTCTGCAATTGGGACACGTCTTACTCTTTGTCTGAGGGGTATAGGAAGGAGTCTTTACAGCCTGTCCTTGACTAAGGCCTGCGCCTTGTGCGTGTGCGCCTACTGCCACTATGGCCAGCAATGCGAATGTGCCAAAAAACTTATTCATAATAAAGGCATGTATTTGGAGCAAAGATAAAGAATAATTGTGAATTGTGAATTGTGAATTGTGAATTAATTTGTATTTTTGCACCGAAATAATCAAATCAAGAGTTTATGAAACATTCTTTTTATCGTATTTCCTACATATTTCTTTGTGCATTCCTCATTGTAGCTTGTAAGGAAAAGGGCGAACAGTTTACCATTGAAGGCACCATCACGGAAGCCCAAGACACCATGCTCTATCTCGAACACCTGACACTGACCCAAGGGGCAGTGGCGCTGGATTCGGCAAAGCTTGATGAGAAGGGTGAATTCCAACTTCATGGCCCCCGTCCTACGAATCCTGAATTCTATCGTTTGCGCATAGGTTACCAAGTGGTGAACCTGAGCATCGATTCCACGGAAACCATCCACGTTAAGGCCAGTTTGCCCAAAATGACACTGGGCTACGAAGTGGAGGGCAGTGGCAACTGCGACACCATACGTATCCTCAACCTCATGCTCGATACCCTCAATCGTCGTGTGCAACACATTGCAGACGACCGCAGCCTGACGTTGGCAGAGCGCGATGACAGCATACAAAATGTTGTGAAAGCATATAAAACAGATGTCAAACTGCGCTTCATCCAAAACCGCTATGGGGCTGCTTCGAGCTACTACGCCATGTTCCAGATGGTGGGCGGAAAGATGGTGTTCAATCCCGTCAGCGACCCATCAGACGTAACTTGGTTTACGGCATTGGCAAATTCGTGGGAGATGAACTATCCAGGCAGTTTGCGCACCGAAAACCTTTGTAACATCGTACTACAGGGACGCAAGAACACGCGCCAACGCGTCTTTGAAATCAACATGGACAGCGAGAAGGTGTCCGAAACGGGAATCATCGACATGGGATTCCCCGATGCACGCGGACAGGAACATCGACTCTCAGAACTGAAGGGGCAAGTGGTGCTGCTCGACTTCACGTCATACGCCCTCAAAGGCACACAGGAGCGTACGCTGGAATTGCGCGAACTTTATAATCGTTATCATTCGCACGGACTGGAAATCTACCAAGTGGGATTGGACAGCGACGAGCACTTCTGGAAAACAATGACCGAACACCTGCCTTGGGTGTGCGTGTGGAACAGCGAAGGACTCGCCAATGACATTGTCACGCTCTACAACCTGCAGACACTGCCCACATGGTTCCTCATCGACCGCCAATCGAACCTTGCCGGACGCATGGAGATGGTGGGCGACATAGAAAAGGAAATCGAGAAACTGCTGTAATCCCTTTTACACCAAAGAGAGGGTGTAGAGATATACCACCGCGGCAGGGATAGCAAGCAAGGAGGAATCGAAACGATCGAGCATGCCTCCGTGACCTGGCAGAATGTTGCCACTGTCCTTGATGCCCAACTGGCGTTTCAACAGGCTCTCCACCAAATCACCCCATGTGCCAAAGACAACTACCACAAGGGCAAATCCAAGCCACTGAGGTAGCGTCAGACTTTGGTCGAAGTGCCACACCACACAGGCGGCAGCCAGACTCACCAAAGCACCACCGATGCTACCCTCCCACGACTTCTTAGGAGAGATGCGCTCAAAGAGCCGATGCTTGCCCAACAGGGAACCGAAGCAATAGGCCCCGGTGTCACTTGTCCATAGGAAAATAAACACGGCAAGGGGGAATATCCAACGATAGTGCAAATCGTAGGGATGGGCGGGGTCGGTCATGAATCCCAGCACGGGCAATAAGGCAAAGGGCAGTGCCACATACATCTGGCTCATCATTGTATATGCCCAGTTGTTGATGGGGCTCTCGCGTTGGAGATACAACTCACTGATGAGCAGATAGACAATGCTGATAAGATAGGGAATGAACACCGCCAAGGTGGGTGTCCAACCACTCAGGTATCCGAAGAATGCCAGGAACAGATAGGCTCCTGCCACACTGCATATCATGCTGTTGATTTCCACATCCTCGCGTTCCGAGACAATACGACAGAACTCATATACACTAAGTGTGGAGACAATGGTGAAGAGGAGCCCCATCGTCAGAGGGCTATAGGTGATTCCGCCTATCATCACAACAAGAAAGGCAATGCCAGTCAGTGTGCGGACTATCAGATTACTTTGTTTTGGACTCATGGTAAATGAAGGGTGAAGGGTGAAAGGTGAAGAATTAAACAGGGCAAAGCTCGATTAAACTTTTAACCCCTTATCTCGTTATCGTTAGGGTTGTCGCTGACGTTGACGTTATCGTTGACGTTGACGTTGTCGTTATCGTTGACGTTCTCGTTAGAATCCTCGTTCTCTTCCTCGTTAATCAGTTCATCGGCTCTGCTTGCCCAAGGACGCGGACCGAAAATCTTCTCCACATCCTCGGCAAAGATGACTTCGCGCTCAACCAGCAACTGAGCCAACTGGGCATGTCCTTCCTGCTTTTCGGTGAGCAGAGCCTTGGCGCGAGCATACTGTTCGTTCACCATCTTCTGCACCTCTTGGTCGATGAGCTGGGCAGTCTCCTCGGAATAGGGTTTTGAGAACTGGTATTCATCATTATTATAATAGCAGAGGTTGGGCAGACGATCGCTCATGCCCATGTAGGCAATCATGCCGTAGGCCTGCTTCGTCACACGTTCTAGGTCGTTCATGGCACCACTTGATATGTGTCCCGTGAAGAGTTCTTCGGCAGCACGACCACCAAGCAAGGCACACATTTCGTCGAGCATCTGCTCTTTGGTGGTAATCTGTCGTTCCTCAGGCAGATACCAGGCAGCTCCCAGGGCACGACCGCGCGGCACAATGGTCACCTTCACCAGCGGATTGGCATATTGCAGATTCCACGAGATGGTGGCATGTCCTGCCTCGTGCAAGGCTATGGTACGCTTCTCTTCCACAGTCAGCACCTTGGTTTTCTTCTCCAGTCCACCAATGATGCGGTCCACGGCAGCCAGGAAGTCATCCTTCGAAACGGTCTTCTTGTCGTGACGAGCTGCAATGAGGGCAGCCTCGTTACAAACATTGGCGATGTCGGCACCCGAGAATCCCGGTGTCTGTCGTGCCAGGAAGTCGATGTCGAGGTCTTTTTCTATCTTCAACGGTTTCAGATGCACCTTAAAGATGGCCTTTCGTTCGTTTACTTCGGGCAAATCCACATGTATCTGACGGTCGAAACGTCCTGCACGCAGCAGGGCCTTGTCGAGAATGTCGGCACGGTTTGTGGCAGCAAGTATGATGACACCACTGTTGGTGCCGAAACCATCCATCTCTGTCAGTAACTGGTTGAGGGTGCTCTCACGCTCATCGTTACCACCCATCATGGAGTTTCGTGCACGAGCACGTCCAACAGCATCAATCTCATCGATGAATATGATGCAAGGACTGGCCTCCTTGGCCTGACGGAAGAGGTCGCGCACGCGACTGGCACCCACACCCACAAACATCTCCACAAAGTCACTTCCCGACATGGAGAAGAAGGGCACGCCAGCCTCGCCAGCCACAGCCTTTGCCAACAGGGTCTTACCTGTTCCCGGAGGACCAACGAGCAGGGCACCTTTGGGAATTTTACCTCCCAGTTCGGTATATTTCTTGGGATTCTTCAGAAATTCCACTATTTCCTGCACTTCCTGCTTGGCACCAGCCTGACCAGCCACATCGGCAAAGGTCACCTTCGATTTCTCATCCACTTCCACACGTTGAGCACGGCTCTTGCCCACATTGAAGATGTTCATGCCGCCCGACATTCCTCCACCGCTGCCCATGCGGTTCATGATGAAGAACCAGAAGAAGATGAGCAAAAGGAATGGACCGAAGTTGATGAGTATGTGCCACAGGGTGCTGTCTTGCTCACGATATTTCAGTTCGCCCTTGAAGTGTTTGGCATCTTGCTGCTCATTGAGGAATTCCTCCAGCTTTTCCAACGAACCATAACGCACGGTCACATATGGTTCCTGACCTTTCTGGTCGTTCTTATAGTTGCGGAACACATCACGAATGTGCTCGCCGCTGACGAACATATCCAGCTGTCCGTTGTCCTTATTCACTTCAATTCGCGAGGCATAGCCCTTTGTCACATATTGTTGAAACTCAGAATATGTGGCAGTTTTCGACATACCGCCTTGTGCGCCTCCTTCACTGTTCAGGAACAACCATCCCAGCGCAACGGCTATGATGATGTAGAACCACGACAAACTGAATCGCGGTCCCTTGTTCTTATTATTCTGCGTATTATTGTTTCCCAAGTTCGGGCGTATGTTATTCTTTGCCATTATTTTAACTTTACAATATTTACCTCATTCTGCCCCCTTCGCTAAAAGAGAGGGGCTGGGGGTGAGTCTATTCGTCTTCATACGAAGTAATCTTTGCATCTGCCCACAGGTGTTCAAGGTCATAAAAATCTCGTGTCTCGGGCAAGAAGATATGCACGATGACATCCGTGTAGTCCATCGCCACCCACATAGCATGACGCAGTCCGTCCATTGCCGTCGGCTTCTGCCCCAAATCCTTGCGCACCGTCTCCTCTATGTTGTCAGCAATAGCCTGCACCTGTGTGGGCGAACCGCCTGTGCAAATGACGAATGCACGGCACACGGTGTCCTCGATGTTCGAAAGATCCACCACCTTGATGTCGTGTCCTCTCTTGTCTTGTATGCCTTCAACTATCTTCTCTACCAGTTTCTTTGTGCTATTCATATATTATATCTTACGTTTGCTCTGCAAAGATAGTGCAAACCGAGCGAAATGCCAAACTTTTGAACAGTGAATGCTGGTAATGGAGTAAAATTGATAAACACGTTTATCGATTTTAGTTCAATGCCAGTATAAGACCATTGGTCGTATAGCAAAGCTATAACTGTTCAAAAGTTTGAGTATTTCCGAGGTGCCGCCTATCTTCAACAAAGTTAAAGTAGTGCAACCATAAACAAATCCCCACCGAAGGATTCCTCGGTGGGGATTATAGCTTGGATGCTTTTGGGCCGGATGGGCAGAAGTAAACTTCGGCTCGCTACCGTACATATTGACTTCGTCCATACGTCGGCGTGACTCGGTATAGCTGAGACTACGACTTTCCCCTCATGCCCAAACCATCTTCAAGCAAGCTTGGATGCTTTTTGGCCTGATGCACGGAAGTAAACTTCGGCTCTCCGCTCGCTACTTGACGTATTCAGCCCAGTCGGTCAGGCGCATATCGCCCTTGCGAAGGAAGGTGTCGTGCATAGCGAAGGCAGCAGAGAGGCAGTGGTGCGTGTGACCGCTGGTCTTCTCGGCAAACTTCAGGTAGTCACGCAACATGGGACGATAGTCGGGATGAGCCACCTTGATGAGTTCTACGCTCTTCTGCATATCGCTCTTGTGACGCAGGTCGGCAAC
>JAEEGL012405890.1_pt1 | contig 51065 bp, 50 predicted proteins | sample 9134231 | NCBI WGS metagenome assembly JAEEGL01 (sample SAMN16246548, study PRJNA631951) | gut metagenome | biome: gut microbiome; feature: rumen; material: fiber-attached | host: Bos | place: Iran: Karaj | collected 2018-10 | reverse complement strand
CAATCCGGTCTTGTGTCTGATGATGTTTTGATTATAACTTTGCATGAGGAACTCCGTTGGGCATGGTGCCCGGTTGATGGGTTCTGCTTTCTTCCATCAAAGCGGAGTTCCTCTCCTTTGACAAGAGAGACTGTAAGGTCAAGTCGAAACTAGTTCATATAATACCAGCCGTCCTCATCAGGCGTTGGGATATAAATCGCCTGCCCTTTACCATGAGCAAAAACTACAACAGGTGGCTTGATTTCAGGGGATCACTACATTAGCCGCTAAATTGTCAGGGCTTGCGGTACGCACAGTCGGGGATGCGGCTGGGCTTGGCACAGGCGCATCCCTTACAGGCAATGGCAACGCCTTCTTCTGCTCAAAATCCAACAGATACTGACGGATGTATTCCAAGGCTTTCAGCTTGGCGTCCGTCCTGTTCAGCGTGTTCAGGGAGAAGCAGATTTCAGCCTTGCCGTAGAAGGGCTGTATGCGTTGCGGGATGGCAAGCCTGAAATAGTAGGAATATGCCCGTTTTTGGATGTACATCGCATAGATCCGTGATAAAAATGAAAAATATTGACATTACAAAGGATTAGATGTATAATGAAAGGTTATGCCGTGGATTTTTTTTCGCCGATTTGACCGCATAACCTTGCATAAACAGAAGACCCCAACCATCCTGAAATGGTTGGGGTCAATGTGTTACATCTGTATGTTACAAATGTTTTTGACTGGCTTCTGTCAATCTTCAGCTTCTTATCTAACCACTTCAAATGGTTAGATAAAGGTGGCGGAGAGAGAGGGATTTGAACCCTCGATACAGGTTTATGCCCGTATACTCGCTTAGCAGGCGAGCTCCTTCGGCCGACTCGGACATCTCTCCAGTCCACAGCACCGACAGAACGTCGGTACTGGCATTGCTATACCATGCATTAGCGCTTGTCAAGCGCTAATGCATGGTAAAAAAGCGTCAGCGCAAGTAGAGAGTTCCGAGATCAATAGCGCCATGCACGCTGTCGGAATAAAAAGCTGTGCGCAGGCTAAACACGCTGATAAACGAAATGGCTGCCTGCAGGATAAGGGTTATCCTGCCCATATGTGAGAGGCCGATAGCTACACCGCTGAAAATGACACCAGCCCAGTAAAGTTGCGTCTGCATCCAGTAGAAGGAAGATTTGTTCATAAAGGGATCAGCCCAAGAAATGCAGGGGGCTATGGCAGTGATAATAAGAGCTGCCCATAGGCAAAAGCGCAGTGGCAGATAAAATCGCCCATAGCGTATGGACTTGTCGTTTGGTTCATCCAGCCAGTAAAGTTGCGTGGCAGAGGCACCTAGTATGCCGGCACTGAGAAAAAACAGAACATACGGGAAAATACCAGAAGGGGAAAGAACGTCGCCTGGTACTGAAGATGCTGCCTGGAGTAGCACGCACACGGCACCGGAGACACAAGCCGCAGTGGAGCAGAACGAAAATTTGCGCGGCGCACATAGGGAGAAAATGCCAAGCAGAAGACAAAAAAGAAGAGAGCCTGCCATAATGCCCGATGGCATGTTGGCTAAGGCAAGACCTCCAGCAAGAAGCGCGATGAGGGAGGATACTGCTGCAAATTTCCATCCGCGAGGAGAAGGACCGCTCCCCCAGCGAGTGCGTAGAGCAGAGAACAAGGCTGTACCTGCGCCCATCTGAGCGAATACTGTAAAAATAACGAGGGGCCATTGCGTTATCATGTTGGTTTCTCCTGAGGCATTGGGGGTACTGTGAGCCGCAGACGCCATAAGACGGCGTTTACGATGGCAAGTCAAGAAAATAGGCAGGAAATCCATGGCAACGTAGGGGGCGGAGAGCTATCGATACCTGCTGCTTGCCATGAGAATGCATATCCGTTAAGAGATTCATTTATTGCCGCGCTCAGCGCGGCTGCCGGCATTTAATTTCAGGAGCAAGGGATGAATCTGAAAGGACTGTTCGAAAGCCTGGAGAAGAGAGAGGGAATCTCCATAGGCAAATCAGGACAGGCCACGGCTGCGCTTTGCTGCGCAAGTGCAGTTTCCATGGGGAAAACCGCCGCCGTCGCAGTGCGGACCCGCGATGCCATGACTGTCATGCGGGGGCTGATAACGCTGTTCACTCCAGAGCTTTCCGTAGGATGCGTGGATGGTGCAGGCGATAAGGCGGTACGACAGGCAGCATGGCTGAAGCCAGCCTGGGAAAAACCATGGGTGTTCATCCCTCCCGTTACAGAGCGGACGCTCACGAGGGAAGGCTGGGCAGAGCGCATGGCGGCATTGTATGCTCTGCGCCACAGAACAAGTCCTGGAGTTATCTTTACAACAGATAATTTAATTGTGCGTTTTCCTCCGCTTAGCTATTTGGATTCCAGGGAAATAACGCTCCGCCGCGGGGACGAGATGGCACCGGAGCTGCTTTTGGATCAGCTCTCAGAATGGGGCTATCAACGAGTGCCGCTAGTGGCACACCCCGGTGACATGGCGCGCAGGGGCGATATTTTTGACGTCCTGCCGCCTGGATATGAGCGCCCTCTCCGCATTGAGTTCTTTGGCGATACCATTGAAGAGATACGCATCTTTGACTTCGCCACGCAGCGTTCTGCAGGAGCGTTGGAGGATGTCGTCATCCTGCCAGTTTCTCCGCTCTGCATGGACAAGCAGGAGAAAGAAGAAGCTCATGCATGGTGGAAGGAACTCTGCGCTCGTGGGGCTCTGAGAGAACTTGCTGCATCCTCGCTTGCTCAAGGAATAGACCGCAGTGATATGCGTTTGTTGCCTGGAAGCATATGCCGCAGATCCTCTGTGCTGGAGGATTGGCTCGCCCCGGGAACGTTGCTCTTCTTGCCAGGGAAAGGTGAATTAAAGGAAAGCCTTGAACAGACTGAAAACCAATGGCGCGAGTTTTTGCATCGCCAGTCTGAAGAATCGAGCCTGGCCCAGCCTGAGCATCTCGCCCTGCGCAGCGCAGACAATGCCTGGCAATCTCTGGGGAGCTTCGCCAAAATACATGTAGAACCCTTGCTTTCAGGCACTGTCCAGGATGACGTCGTGGACATGCAGGAGCGCTCCTTTCACTCGTTTTCCGAGGTCTTTCCCGGAGTTGAAGGGGCAGAGCGTCCATGGCAGAAGCTTTGCGCCGGACTTCGTTCATGGATGGGCACGCGACGCCAGGTTGTTCTTGCCTTTTCTTCAGATAGGGGAAGGGCAAAATTCATCAAGCTTGCCGCACAGGAGGGCTTGTATCCGAACCTGCGCTATGATCCTGATGGCCGCGGACTGTACGCAGTCGTCGCTCATTTCCGTCTCGGCGCGGACCTTTTGTGGAATGGGTCGCTGATCATCGGAGAGGATATCCTCCAGCCAAACCCTGAGAAACGCCAGAGGCCAGCTTCGAGTGCTTTTAAGGGCATGGCAAGTTATGATGGTCTCCAGCCTGGCGACTTGCTTGTCCATCGTGATTACGGCATCGGACGGTTCGGCGGTCTGCACCGCATGAGCCCGGGCGGAGGAGCGGTGGAAAATGACTATCTGCTCCTGGAGTATGCAGATGGTGCGAAGCTGTGGCTGCCTGTCGACCGCCTGTCCGTGGTGCAGAAGTATACGTCCGAGGGAGAAACGCCTGCGCTCGACAGACTGGGCGGGACTGCTTGGGCCGCAAGCCGCGAAAAGGCTCGCAAGGCTGCCGAAAAGATAGCTGCGGACCTTATGCAGATGTATGCATGGAGAAAGGTCGCGAAAGGGTTCTCCTATTCCCCCGTCGGCGAAATGTACCGGGAATTTGAGTCCACTTTTGGCTTCGAAGAAACTCCGGATCAGGCGAAAGCGATCCGTGAGGTCCTTGAGGATATGGAGAAGCCCGTTCCTATGGACCGCCTGATTTGCGGGGATGTCGGCTTCGGCAAGACTGAGGTGGCACTGCGTGCAGCGTTTCGCGCTGCCTGCGATGGAAGACAGTCAGTCCTGCTATGCCCAACGACAGTGCTTGCTGAGCAGCATTACCAGACTTTCCGGTCACGCCTTGCGGGCTTCCCTGTCAATGTTGGCCTCCTCAGCCGCTTTGTGCCGCGACAGCGTCAGCAGGAAACATTGCGGGCGTCTGCGCGGGGGCAGATTGACATACTTATCGGAACTCACCGCCTGCTTTCCAGTGATGTTCGTCTTCCAAACCTTGGGCTGCTGATTCTTGATGAAGAGCAGCGCTTTGGCGTGCGCCACAAGGAGAAACTCAAGGAGCTCAGGCGCAATGTCGATGTGCTCACGCTTACTGCCACGCCCATCCCGCGCACGCTTCAGCTTTCCATGTCCGGGGTCCGGGAGCTCTCGGTCCTTGAAACAGCGCCAGCGGAGCGCAAGCCCGTGGCCACGGCAATAATTGATCGGGATCGGGGCGTCCTCAAGGAGATCATAGCGCGCGAGCTGGCCAGGGAAGGGCAGGTGTTCTTTGTGCACAACCGAGTCCAGACGCTGCCGGCCGTGGCTGACCTGGTGCGCAGCCTTGCCCCTGATGCCCGCGTAGGCATGGCACACGGGCAGATGGCCGAAAGCGAGCTGGAAACGACCATGCACAAATTCTGGCGAGGCGAGCTGGATATCCTTGTCTGCACGGCTATCGTGGAATCAGGTCTGGATTTCCCTAGGGCGAATACGCTGATTGTGGATCAGGCACAGATGTTCGGGCTTGGCCAGCTTTATCAGCTTCGCGGCAGAGTGGGGCGGTCCGACAGGCAGGCATATGCCGTATTCGTGGTGAATGACGTTGAACATCTGCACGGTCAGGCCCGTGAGCGGCTGCGCATTATTTTGGAAATGGATTATCTGGGCGCGGGATTCCAGATTGCCATGGAGGACCTCCGGCTTCGCGGCGCCGGGAATATCCTTGGGGAAGCTCAGTCCGGCCATATGGCCCGCGTCGGGCTGGACTTGTACCTGGAAATGCTCGAGCAGGCAGTGTCCAGGCTCAAGGGCGATGATTCGGTCATGAACGTGGAAACGGAGCTCAATCTGGGCATCGCCGCACATATCCCCGAAAGCTATATTGAAGACGCCCGTGAGCGGCTGAAGTATTATAAAATGCTGTCCTCTGCCGTGGACGCGACTGGAAGGGAGAATGTGGTCCTTGAGATGCGCGACCGATTCGGTCAGCTGCCTCAAGAGGTGGACAGCTTCATTGCTGCTCTTGAGTTTAAAGCCTGCGCGCATGCGCTCGACATAGCTCGCGCTGATGTTTTCCCAAACCGCGTGCGCGTGACATGGGCACAAGGGCAGAGGCAGGTCGCGCCGGAAGCCATCGTGCGGCTTGCCCTCAGCCATGCGTCCACAGCACGCCTTGTCCCTCCTGCAACGCTGGAACTGTCCTTGGATGAAACGGCGCCTGCTGCGGAGCGCCTGCGCCGCGCCACAATGGTATTGGGTACGCTAAAGGGTTAGAAAGAAGGCTATTTTTACGCAGCTGATTTTTTGTTTTCGCGCTGTTCTTTTCCTTGCAGGAAATCCAAAAAAAAAGTACCCTCAACAGACAGGGCAAATGTGAGCTGGATTGCGCTTTGTGCGTCTTGGAAACTGATGCCGCGGTTCGTCGCCGCTTGAGATGGGCTTTCCCAGGACGTGGAGCGCAGTATCGAAACTGCCCTTTATCATAGAATGCAAGGAGAAACGCATTGCGTACTCTTATTATATCACTGGCCTGTGCTGCGCTGCTCATGGGGGGTACCCCCGCGGTTGCGGCACCAGTTTCCCGGATTGCCGCCGTCGTCAACGGCGAGATGATCACTGCGAGGGAACTTGACCGCCACGTACAGGCGGAAATGAAGGCCAAAAGACCTGATGGCAAAAAGGACAGCCGAAGCGCTGCTGAGATCCGCAGGGCCGTTCTTGAATCCATGATACACGAAAAACTAGTATACCAGCAGGCTGCCAAGGAGAAGATCACCGCTTCGGACGAGGAGATCGACGGACTGATCGCTCAGATGAAGAAAGAAAGCAATCTCTCACCGGAAGTATTTCAGCAGCAGCTGGCTAAGGAGGGCATCACTCAGAAGGAGCTCCGCGAACAGGCAAAACTGCATATCATCACGCAGAAGCTCATATCGCGCAACGTCGCCGGAAAAGTCGTAGTCACCGAAGACGAGGTAAACGAATATTACCGCAGGCATATGGCTGGCATGTCCACAGGGCGCGCCCGCTTGGCCTTGCTGGTGTACCCGGTCGATGCGAATGCCCAGAAGTGGGCTGCCGATATAGCTTCAGGAAAAGTCTCGTTTGCCGATGCTGTGCGCCGTATTTCCGTAGGACCGAATCCTAAAGAAGGCGGCGACATGGGCTTTGTCGATATAGCCGACATGGCACCAGCCTTGGCGCAGCAAATAGCCGGCATGCAAAAGGGCCAGGTCTCTCCATTGATGAATATGGGGAGGTCTCTTGCCCAGGTCGCCCTGCTCGATGTGGAGAGGGGGACGGATGACGCCGCAAAGGACGTCAAGCCCGACGAGGCTACAGCGAGACGGATAGAGCAGATACTGCGCCAACCCCGCCTTAAGGAAAGGTTTGAGCAGTACACCGCGGAACTTCGAAATAAGGCGTTGATTGATATACGCAACTGAGGATGCCATGACCATCATAGAATTGGGAGCCAGAATCAGGGAGGCTCGTGAAGACCGCCATTGGACTGTGGCGGATGTTTCTGATGCACTGAAGATTCCTTCCCGTATACTCAAGGGGATCGAGGAGGGCTCTGATAGCCTGCCGCGGACAGTGTACGTGTTCCATTTCATCAAGGATTACGCCAAGCATGTAGGCTTTTCCTCCGAAGAAGTCACGGCGATGACCTCTTCCCTGGAGGGCTTTGATAAGGTGGTCCATCCTCTTCGCGATGCGACACTGCAATTCACACCTGTGAGGCCTAGCCCTATTCCGAAGGTGCTCGGAGCTGCGCTCAAGCTCGCGCTCTTCGTTGCCTTAGGCTTTGGCGGCTACAATGCCTATCTGCACTTCTTCGCTGAACGAGATGCGCATATCGTCGCAGAGCAGAAGAGTGCGCAGCAGACGACCGTCGGATCAACGGATACCTCGCCGTGGAATGTCCCCTCCTCTGGAGACCGCACGGGAGCCTCAGCTCAGCAGAGAGCGTCTTCCGCTGAAACTGCAGGCATCTCTCCTTCTCCTGCTGCAAAAGAGGCTCCCTCCTCTCCTTCTGCTGATGCGAAGCCTTCTGATCTTGTGGCGGGAAGCGAAGGAAACGGAGGAGACCAATCCCAGCAAGTCGCTCAGGAGGGAAAAATCACGCTTCCCCCGGAGCCAGCGCCTAACTGGAATGCTCCCGCAGCGGCCCCGCTGCAGTCAACCTTTGTGACGGCTGCAGCTGCCCAGGATCCTGCTGCGCCGCACCCTGCCTATCTGCTTGGTCAGGAACAGCCGCCAGCATCTGAAGGACCTTCTGCGAACGCTGCATCCTCTGCAGAATTGCAGCCCGTCCCAGAAGGCATGCATCAGGTTGTGATCTTGGCCGATATGGGCGATTGCTGGATGGGGTTTGAGCCTGATGGGAAGAAGCAGCAACGCATGCTCCGCAAAGGCGATTCGCTGGCAATGACGTTTCGTGACGCCCTCCAGCTCAGGCTGGGCAATGCCTCAGCCGTGCGCATCACCTATGATGGACGGGAATTGGACCGCTCAACGGCTGCCAAACCTGTCAACATGTCGTTTCCGCAGGCGCAGTAGCGGGGTTTTCCTGCCGCTGTCCATCGATGGGGTGCGGTTTGCAGTGGAGCGATGACGCGCTTGTGCTGAGGGTGGGAAAATTTCGTGAATCGGATCTCTGGGTCCGCTTTGTTTCCCGTCAGCATGGAATGCTCACGGCGTTTGCCTTCGGCGGCAGCAGAAGCCGCAGGCGCTTTTCAGGATGCCTTGACGCGTTTAATCGCATCCGGCTGAATGTCTCAACGTCACGTGATGGCCGTTTCCTGAACATGCAGGAGGCAACATTGCTTGAAAGTCCTGAGCGCATCCGGCATGACTGGAGGCGCCAGGGCGTTGCTGCCAATTGCATACGCTTTATGGAGGCATTCGGCGTCCCGCCTGATGGATCATCCGCTTGCTACGATCTCCTCGGTCAGATGATTCAACTGATTGAGGGATTGGATGCAATCCCAGCCTTTCTGCCGGTGTTTTTTCGCCTTCGGCTCGCATCTGAACAAGGCTATGCGCCTGAACTTGATGTCTGCCCCCGCTGCGGAAAGATGCTCACGCAAGCTGCACGGTCCTGCTTCCTTGTGCAGGAGGGAACCGTCTGTTGCGTGGGGTGCCGCATCGAAGGCGAGGCGGGTATGGTTATCGAGCGGGAAGCCCTTGACGTCTTGCGTAAAGTAAAGGAAAAATCGCCTCTGGTCTGGGATGCCGGGGGATTTCCTCCGGAAACCAGCCGGCAGGCTACGCGAGCCATAGACGCATTTGTTCGTTACCACATTGGTCTGGAATGGGCCAATGGACGATTTAAAGCCATGTGACAGCATGGCGGAGGAACTTGGTCCGATCTGGACGGAAGTATCTGTATCAGGAGAGATGCATGAATTTTCAGGACGTTATCCTGTCCCTTCAAACATACTGGGCAAAGCAGGGCTGCGCCGTCGTGCAGCCGGTGGACTTGGAATGCGGCGCAGGGACTTTTAATCCTTCCACTTTTTTAAGAGTTATCGGTCCCGAACCCTGGAAGGCTGCCTACGTTGAGCCTTCACGCCGGCCCACCGACGGGCGCTATGGAGACAATCCTAACCGCCTTCAGCATTATTTCCAGTTCCAGGTCATCATGAAACCTGTGCCGGACGATCCCCAGCAGCTTTATCTGGACAGCCTCAAAACGCTTGGCATAGACCCTGCAAAGCATGATATACGCTTTGTTGAGGATGACTGGGAATCTCCGACCCTCGGGGCATGGGGCCTTGGATGGGAAGTATGGCTCAACGGCATGGAAGTCACCCAGTTCACGTATTTCCAGCAGGTGGGGGGCATTGACCTTTCTCCGGCGAGCGTTGAGATAACGTATGGCCTGGAGCGCCTGACGATGTACCTGCAGGGCGTGGAATCGGTCTATGACCTTAAGTGGAACGATTCCATCACATACGGCGATGTTTACCATCAGAATGAGTACGAGCAGTCTTGCTACAATTTTGACCAGAGCGATGCCGCCATGCTGCTGGCCCATTTCAATGATTATGAAAAGGAATGCCTGCGCCTTATCGAAGTAAAGCTGCCCCTTCCGGCATATGACTACTGCCTTAAATGTTCGCATACGTTCAATCTGCTGGACGCGCGCGGGGCTATCTCCATCACAGAACGCGCCGGCTATATCGCCCGTGTCCGTGCGCTGGCCTCTGGCGTCGCGCATCTGTATGCCGCTCAGCGCGAAGCCATGGGGTATCCCATGCTTAGAAAGGGGTAATCCATGAGTCATTTCGTTCTTGAACTCGGTACTGAAGAACTGCCATCACGTTTTCTCTCTTCGCTGGAGCGGGAGCTGAGCAGCCGGTTTGAAGCGCTGTTTTCGACAGCAGGATTATCGTATGAACAGATAACTTCCAACTGTACGCCGCGGCGCGCCGTGCTCCATGTGCGCGGCCTTTTGCCTGCTACACCCGTGCGTGAGGAAGTCGTTCTTGGACCTGCACTCCGCGCAGCATACGATGCGGAGGGAAATCCCACGAAAGCCGCCCTTGGCTTTGCCCGCGGACAGGGGGTGGAACCCTCTGCGCTGCTTCAGCAGGAAACGGCAAAGGGAGTGTATGTCGCTGCGCGCAAGACAGTTGGAGGAGAAAGCGCTTCTTCCATTATCGCCTCTGCAGCTCCCTCCATCATCGCATCTCTGCCCTTCGCAAAGCGCATGCACTGGGGGCTGGATCATTTCCTTTTCGCGCGTCCTCTGCGCTGGATCCTTGCATTGATGGATGATGCTGTCGTGCCTTTCGCTGTGGCCGGCGTTGAATCCGGCAGGATGACCACCGGCCACAGGGTTCTGGGCCGTGGCCCCTTCACCGTGCCGCATGCCGACGCCTTCGACAGCATCCTCAGGGAACAGTGCAGGGTCGTGCTCTCCGCTGGCGATAGGCGTGCCATAATTGCCAAGGATGGTGACGGACTCGCATCCAAAGCTGGTGGCCATGTGCTGTGGAAAGACAGCCTGATGGACGAGGTGTGCGGCCTATGTGAATACCCGGTTCCTGTCCTGGGAAGTTTTGACCCGTCGTTCCTGGAGCTGCCTTCAGAAGTGCTGCTTACCAGCATGGAAACGCATCAGAAAAGCTTTGGCGTGGCTGATGCAAACGGAAACCTTCTTCCATGTTTCCTTACGGTGTCCAATCTGGATTCTCAGGAGCCTGAGCTGGTGAAGAAAGGCTGGGAGCGGGTGCTCCGCGCCCGTCTTGAGGATGCCCGCTTCTACTGGAAGACGGATCTGAAAGCTTCTTTCAGCGTATGGCAGGAAAAGTTAGACCATGTTATCTTCTTGGGACCGCTTGGTTCCATGGGCGACAAGTGCCGCCGCCTCTCTGCACTTTGCGAATGGCTCGCGACGCAGCCCGGCATTGCGTCCGCGGGAAGCGTTTCCGCCGCATCCGCCGCAATAGCCGGCCGGGCAGCCAAGGCGGACCTCGTTTCACAGATGGTCGGTGAATTCGATACCCTCCAGGGTATCATGGGCGGAATCTACGGGCACAAGATGGGGCTCGATCCTGCCGCAGCCGATGCCATTGCTGAGCAGTACCTCCCGGCAGGTCCGGACAGCCCGGTTCCATCCACATTCCTCGGCGCGCTGCTTTCTATGGCAGACAAGGCCGATACCCTGGCAGGATGCTTCGGGCTGGGCAACATTCCCACAGGGGCAGCAGATCCCTTTGCCCTGCGCCGCTGCGCCCTGGGCATTGCCAGGATAATCATGGAAAAAGGATTCCGCCTTTCGGTCGAAGAACTCTTCGCCAAGGCGCAGTCGCTGTATAGTGATGACATCCACTGGAAACTTGGTAAAGATGCGGCCCTCAGCAAGCTCGTGGAGTTTTTTGCCGGCCGCGTGAAGAACTATTTCCTTTCACGCGGTTCAGATACGCTTCTCGTTGAGGCTGTGCTCGGCGCCGGCTGCCAGGATGTGTGGGCTGCATCGCGCCGCCTGGCGGCCATGGAAGAGGAGAGCAAGAAGCCTGGGTTCACTGACACTGCCCAGACGTTTAAGAGGGTGGCGAACATACTGCGCAAACAGGGAGCAGATGCTCCAGATGGATACAGCAGGACACTGCTCCGCGAGAATCCGGAAATGGCGCTTGCTGATGCCCTAGAGAGCATGGGAACAAAATTTGACGCGTTATGGAAGGAAGATAACTTTAGCGGGGTCATCGCCATGCTCGATGACGTTCGTCCAGCAGTCGATGCGTTCTTTGACGGGGTGATGGTTATGGATTCCGATCCGGCCGTCCGCGCGAACCGTCTTGGCCTGCTGCGGACACTGCTTTCTCGCATGGAGAAGATCGCTGATTTTTCGGCGCTGCAACTGTAGTACTGCTTGACATGTCTGGCAATGGCGAATAATAATAACCGTTCCGGAAATAACGGGCGGGCATCCCCGCACGACAACATTTAGCTTTATACCCTTACGGGCATTATTCCTTTGGAGGATCACAGTGGCTAATCATGCTTCCGCTATCAAGCGTCAGAAACAAAGCGTTAAGCGCAACGCACGCAACCGTGCTGCCCGCACCCGTGTCAAGAACGTGGTGAAGGCTGTGCGCGAGGCAATCAAGAACAATGACAAAGCTGAAGCCCAGGAAAAGCTTCGCCTGGCTTCTTCTGCCCTGTCAAAAATCGCAGGCAAGGGCGTAATCCATAAAAAGAACGCTTCCCGCAAGGTTTCACGCCTTGCCAAGGCCGTTAATGCCATGGCGTAAAGGCGCATAGCTTTTTCTCCATAGATCACTTCCTGTTTCGGAGGTGATCTATTTTTTTAATTTATCTACTTTTTTTGCCTGCCGATATCAGAGCGATAAAATAAGTTAGCATCGAGTATGATTATCTTATTATAAGATAATAGACAATGTGGTTTGCCAATTGCCATGAAAAGGTGTTCTGTGTAGCAGAATATCTGATTAACAGATTGAAAGTCGACGGTTAGGTAATCATTGTCCGGCAGGTGCTTGCAGTGGATTGCGGAGTGGCCAAACACTGCTTGCAAAAGGATGAGCTTTCCTCTTGCGAAGGGATGCAGAGCAGAGGTCATGCCGGAGCGGAGAGGTTTCCTGCGCTCTTTGCCTTGCAGAGCTTCAAAAAACTCTTCGCAGAGGACAGTAACTTGCTTTCTTTTTTTTGACTCCTCTGTGCCATGCTCCCCTCCTTGCCAAATGCATGCTTTGCTCGTATCCTTCAAGGAACCTAGATTAAGCGATCCACAAGGAGAATAGCCATGCGATATTCCAAAGCGATCATTGCCTTCCTATGTTTCTGTCCCCTTGCGTTGCCGTCCACGCATGCCATGGCCCTGACGAGTGAACAAGCATGGCAGCTTGCCAGTTCATCTGCCCGCTATAAGGAATCTGGTCAGAGGCTGTTCAAGTCCATGGAAGCCTTAAAGAGGGCTGCCCGGGGAGGGAACGCAGAACAGGTCGTCGATACCCTGCAAAAACAATGGGAAGACAGGCTGGACAGCCTGATCATCAGCACCATGCTTAAGGACAATGTTTCCCTTCCTGAGGCTGCGGCCCGATGCTCTGATGAACGAAGCGCATGGGCGGAAGGCGTGCTTGCCGGAAGGATACGCCTTGAAAATCCCCCTCTGATGCAGCAGCATCCTTCTGCTGCGGCGAAACCTCCCCATGCTCCTGCATATCATGGCAGTCAGGCGAAGCTGTTTGAGGCGTGCCGCAATGGCAATATGGAGCAGGTCAGGCTCAATGTTGAATCCCGCGTCGACATAAACAGCCGTGACGCGGACGGCAATACCCCGCTTGCCATTGCTACCCGCGGAGGGCATGCAGATATAGTGCAGTATCTGCTTTCCAGGGGAGCGGATTGGCGCGTGCTCAATAACCAGGGGTATCCGCCAGCAGCCTACATCACGGATAAGAATGCCGAGAGCCTCCTGGGAGCCTTCGTCCGCCATGGGCTTAATATCAATCAGACTTTCGGCAGTGATGGCAGGACGCTTCTCCATAACGCGGCCCGGAGCGGTTATACCGAATTGGCGTCACTGCTTCTTAATCTGCGACAGGACCCCAATGCCGTGGACAAGGACCGCGAAACGCCTTTGCATTACCTTGCGTATTCTACGGACAATGAAAAGATCGATCGCGTAAAGATCGCTCGCCTGCTCGTTCAGTCCGGGGCAGATATCAATGCCAGGAACAAAAATGGCAGGACGCCGCTTTCTCTTGCTGTCCAGGGCAAGTGTCAGAAAGCAGCGCTTGCTCTCGTGCAATGCGGTGCGGCTGTCAACCAGAAAGTGAACGGAAAAGAATCCTTGCTGTATTATGCCGTGGACCAGGAAATGTACGATCTCGCTGGCGAGCTGATTCGCCGCGGTGCAAGCCAGGATATGCCTGGAGACGACTGGAAAGGCATGGCTCGCCGCTCTCCTGGGAAGCTGATGGAGCTGCAGAAACGCGGATACCTGCGGTAAGCGCAACAACGGAAAAAGCGGCTGGAAACAGCCGCTTTTTCCGTGAGCCGGAATCGTATCAGATGGCTCCTTCCATAACCAGCTGCAGACATGTATGGAAGGCAACCCTGCGCAATGTGACCATTTCCATTGCGCATGCTGCTCCTCCCAGGAAGTCCCTTTGCAAAGGAGCGAACGGATCCTCTCCCGTGCAAAGGCATCAAGGCGGGCAAACGCTTATTGACCCTCTGGTGCAAGAGGTCTAGATTGTCTGTGCCTTCAGGCAATCGCATCAACCATAGAACGAAAGGCATAGATGTACACGACTAAGGGCATTACGCCAGGAAACGCAACCATCCGTGAACTGCCCATTGGGCTGTTCGATTCAGGCGTTGGAGGAATGACAGTGCTGCGAGCCATGCGCGGCATCCTTCCCAATGAATCCTTCCTTTATCTGGGTGATACGGCGCGTTCTCCTTATGGGCCAAAAAGCGTTGAAACTGTTCAGGAATATGCGCTTCAGGCAGCTGCGGAACTCTTGAAACGCGGCATAAAAATGCTTGTTATCGCGTGCAACACGGCTACGGCAGCCGCATTGGAGAGGATCCGCGCCGAATTTCCGCAGATAGAGACCGTGGGAGTCATAGAGCCGGGTGCTGAGGCGGCCTGCCGAGCGACGCGCACTGGCCGCATAGCCGTCATTGCAACGCATGGCACGATTCGCGGGCGGGCCTATGAAGAAGCCATCCTGCGGCGCATGCCTGAGGCAGAGCTTTTCCCCGTACCTTGCCCGCTATTTGTTGCCATGGCCGAGGACGGACTTGTAGAAGGCCCTCTGGCAACCGGCATTGCCGCGCGGTATCTTGATCCGATATTCCGTATTCCGCGCGAGCAGGGACTGGAAACCCCGGATACGTTGGTGCTCGCCTGCACGCATTTTCCGTTATTACAGGCTGCGATCGCGGAAGTGGTCGGGCAGGGCGTGACCCTGGTAGATTCTGCCACGAACACAGCCCGTACGGTCAAGAAGATGCTGCGCGAAAAGCACCTTGACCGCGGTGCCGGGCCTTCCGCCGGAGTCGCGTTCTGTCCGGGTTCCACACGATTCATCACAACGGATGATCCGGAGCGTTTTAAGCGTCTGGGCGAGCTCTTCTTGGGCATGACGCTGGCGCCTTGCACCGTGGAGCTGGCAAAGCTGTAGAGCGGGAATAGGAGAACGGGCATGGTCTCTTTGGTATTTTGCAACATCCCATGTCCACAGGTTGCCAGCAATGTTTCAATAACATCTTTCCGTGTCTACAGGGATTCCTCCGCATGCCGCGACTACGCCTTACTATAGCTTATGTAGGCACGCACTACCACGGCTGGCAGGTTCAGGCCAGGAAAAACGGTGACGAGCCTCCCACTGTGCAGGCTTTTGTGGAAAAGGCTGTTTCGCATGTGGCTGGCTGCCCCACCCATGTGCAGGGCGCGGGGCGGACAGATTCAGGGGTCCATGCCGAAGGGCAGACCGCCCACTGCGATATTCCCGAGGACCGCATCCATGTGCGATGGACTCTGGCACTGAACACGCTTCTGCCGCGTGATATACGCATCCTGGATGCACGCATCGTGCCGGACAGCTTTGACGCCTGCCGCAGCGTGCTGCGGAAAAAATATACCTATTCTCTCTGGCTTAACCACCTCTTCACGCCGCCGCGCCTCTATCCTTTCGTCTGGGCATGCGGTCCCCTCGATGTCAGCCGCTGTGATGCGGCCATTCCTTTCCTTGTCGGAACACGCGATTTCGCCTCAATGCAGAATGCCGGAACGCCGCATAAAAGCACGGTGCGCACCTTGTTCAGCATCCGCCGCCGTCCAGGAGGGCATTTCCCAAACGACTGTTCAGATGGACAAGGCGTAAACGGCGTTTTTGCCTCATTGCGGGAAGAAAGGAACCGCTTGGACCTGGTCTTTGTTGCAGACGGTTTTCTTAAGCAGATGGTACGAAACCTCACAGGATTACTCGTGGCATGCGGCAGAGGCGATTTTGACCCGCTCGAGATCCCAGCGCTGTTGGAATCGGGAAACCGTCGAAAGGCTCCATTCACGGCGCCGCCACAAGGCTTGTGCATGAGCCGAATATGGTACGAAGGTGAGCCCATACCGGATGGATGGGAAGAATGACAGACCATGGAGCATGCTTCTGCATTCCGCCGGAGGCGGATGGCAAGAGACTGGATTCTGCCCTTGCCGCACTTTTGCCTGCGACTGGCCTCCATGCCAGGCGCAGGCTTTGCGAGAGAGGGGCTGTTCTTGTGGATGGCAAATCTGCGCCGCCTGCATATAAGGTACGCAAAGGGCAAATCCTAGAAGTCGTCAGCATTTCGCGTGATCCATCCCCGGAGGAAGAAAAAGCATCTGTTATCCGGATAACGGATCACCTGGCTTTTTTGCAAAAGCCAGAGGGCATGCATGCGGCTGCACTGCAAGGAGCACATGACGTGTCTCTGGAAGGCCTTTTGCCGCATCTGCTGCCCGGGTTCCCGGATGTCCGTCTCCTAAACCGCCTTGATGCTCCCACTGCCGGCATCGTCGTTGCCGCCTTGGATGCGGCGGGCGCGGAAATGTACCATGCCGCCCAGGAGACCGGCGCTGCAGAGAAACGCTATCTTGCGATCTTAGCTGGTGAACTCAATCACCCTGTGGAAATCCGCCGGCGCATTTTACAGGATAAGCGGGCCAAAGTCCGCGTGCTGCATGAGGATGATGCCGATCCCCTGCGGAGGACCATCCTCTTTCCCCTCGCCACATTCACGCCGGGGGGGAGTGCGTTTCTTGCACACCTACAAACGCGGAGCGGCATTCAGCCTCCAGCCTTGCTGACGGAGCGCGCCACGCTTGCAGGCTGCATCATTTTCAAGGGGGCCCGCCATCAGATCCGCGCCCATGCGGCTTCGATAGGCTTTCCTCTCTTCGGGGATGCAAAATACGCAGCATCAGCAAACGCTGCATCCTGCGGGGGAGGAAACATGGAGCACTTTTTCCTGTACCATGCCATGTTTTCCATGCCGGGACTTTCTGTAGAATCACTCCCTCCATGGCTGGAAGCGCTCTTTTCCGAGGAAATCATATCCCGCGATGATGTCATGCGCTGGCTGCATAGTTTTCTTGCTCTCCGCAGCGCATGATGCTTTGTTGTTGTAGTTGATGTGATGCGCGGAGGACCTTCGACAGGGCAGCCAACTATGTCATCACAACAAGATGTTATGCAGGCGCATTATGGCACGCACGGTGACTATGAACCTATGCCATCGAAGCCTGATCTCACTGCAAGCACGGCGGCATCGACATACATTTGCTTAACTTCTTCCATATCCTTTTTATTCATGGCCCTAGTCATGCGGCCATTATACATAAAGGCACTGGAGCTTATCAGATCATAGCCGGGCCAAGGCAGCATGGACTGGCGAATTTCAAGCAGCACCTGGCAGCACTGGAGAAAATATCAGTAAAAGAAGGCATCGTCCTGACCGAAGCACAAGTGCAGACATTGGAACGCAAGCAAGAGGACGATGAAGCGTGTGGAGAGATTGAGAGCCCGCATCTAGGCAATCTCGGCAGCCAGGACACATTCTATGTTGGAACCATCAAGGGTGAAGGACACATCTACCAGCAGACGTTCGTGGACACGTACAGCAAATGGGCTGCCGGCAAGCTCTATACCACAAAGATGCCCATCACCGATGCAGATTTGCTCAATGATCGTGTCCTGCCATTCTTTTCGTCACAGGAAATGGGCATTATCCGTAAGTTGACGGATAGGGGAACGGAATACTGCGGCAAGGTGGAAACGCACGATTACGAACTGTATCTGGCGGTCAACGGCATCGAGCATACGAAGACCAAAGCACTGCATCCACAGACGAACGGCATCTGTGAACGTTTCCATAAAACGATCCTGGAGGAATTGTATATGGTTGCCTTCCGGCGAAAACTTTATAAAAAACTTGAGGAGCTACAACATGACTTGGATGAATGGCTGACCTATTATAACGGAGAGAGGACGCATCAAGGAAAAATGTGCTGCGGCAGAACCCCATTGCAAACATTCCTTGATGGAAAAAGCTCTGGATTGAAAAAGTCGGGCAGTTGAATTAATCGGACAAAATTTTCATCAAAATGGAGCCAACTGTCAGATTAAGTCTGAACTACCACACATTAAGGCTCAGCCTACCGATCTCGCTGAATTTGATGAGGCGCTGGTCAGCCGCCTGATTGCCACGATTACCGTTTTCGGCGATCACTTCACGGTAGGCTTCAAATCCGGGATCACAGTCGACATCGAAGCATAAAATAACGCTTTCCACCGCCGATGATCAAACTGGAATTTATCAGTCCGTTGCTGATACGAGCAGAACGACATATCTGTTCAAATATGGATCGTAAACACTCCAGCACGCCGCGCCCCACCATTCATGGCCGGCATCGAAGTAATCAGACCAGTCCGTCGTCCACTCGTATACTTCAAGCGAATCTGAGCCCTGCGGAAACAAAGCGGCATTGACTCGGCGAAAGTCTTCCGGCCTGTATCCTGTTCCGTGGGGAGTTTCTAGGAAAGCATACCAATACGGAATCATGCCACCGCTGTTGTCTTCTTTCCAACTGCAGTCATAGAATACGACGCCGTTCCTGTCTGTTCTCAGTATTTCCGGCACATACAGGAAAGATGTGCTGTCTGCCAAGACAGCCTTCGCCTTGTCCATGTCATAGTTCCATGGGGTCAGTTTGTCAGTGATCTCCCTGCCCCACATGATTTCTGCGTTACGTTTGTTTTCAATGCGTCGGTCTACAGCCTTGAGCATGGCGAACAATAACGAGGCCCTATGCGACTGCAGTCCGTTATGCGGCGCATCGTCCTCCATGAGGCAGTAAGCGATGACGCATCTTTTGTATTGCCTGAGCACATCATAAAATGGGTCATCTAATAATTCGCGCATGGTGCTCACCTAAAAATTCCGATTTTTCACTGGGACATCCAAACCACAGCTACAGCCGCTGTCATCCAAATCGGCAACTCAACCCTATGACATCTAAATCGCCTACTCAACCCTCTTGCACATATCGCTTGACATGTTCCCATGAAGGGATTTTTGCGCTCAAATTCGCTCTCAGGCGCTGGCAGAAAACTATCTGAACATGCCATATTTAAAGCACTTTTTTACATGTTATCGGTCAACCCGTGACATCGAAACTACGGTCTCGACATGCGGTGTCTGTGGAAAAATGTCCACAGGCTGGATGGCGTGCAGTGCATATGCCGGGACAAGCAGGGCAAGGTCACGCGCTAAGGTGGCTGGGTCGCATGAAATAAGCAGCAGGCGAGGGGGAAGATATTTCAGGATGGCGGCCGTGACGTCGGGATCCATGCCGGCTCGGGGAGGGTCGGTGACAAGAAGATCTGGAGCTCCATACTTTTTAAAGGCATGCTTAATGCTCGAGGCATTTCCGGATTCAAAGAGGAAGGTGCCATGCCGCATGCCATTCGCTTCCGCGTTGGCTGCAGCCAGACGCGCGGCCTGGCTAGATATTTCAACGCCGTAGACCCTTGAAAAATGAGGGGCTATGCTTAATGCCAGACCTCCCACGCCACAATAAATGTCCCAGCAGCTATCACCCCACTGCGGAGATGGTGCGAACAACTCTCCGGCCATGCTCACCGCTGTGTTGTACAGGAGCTCAGCGGCAGGCGTGTTTACTTGAAAAAACGAGGCGTGACCGAGGTGGAAGGAGGTTTCCCTTCCATTTATGTGCAGAGTTTCCCTGAATTCGCTCTGCCCCAGGGCAAGGACGGTCTTTTCACCGTAGGCCACGGCGGCGCGGGCAGCGCGCATGCTGTGTATAAAGCCTGTCACCCCGCACGAGGAAGAGAGAAGGGCTTCCCCAATGTTCCTGAAGATTCCTGCAAGCGATGGCGCTGGCAGCGTAATCATTTCCAGCACGCAACCACCTGCCCGCGGCTCGCGAATGACGGCATAGCGCAGCACGGCACGCGTATCTCTGGAAGATGATGTGGATTCCGGCGCTGCAGAGAGACCATGCGCGGCACAGAGTTCGCGCAGTTCGTTCAGCACGGCCATAGTGCGGGGGGTCTGCAGCAGGCAGTGGCGTGCATTGAAGGCACGGTGCGAAGATCGGGCGCGCATGCCGAGTACCGTTTGTCCATCCTCCTGCGAAAAGCAGAATTCCATTTTGTTGCGGCAATGCCATTCAGCGGGAGCATTCCCATCAGAGGCAAATAAGGGCTCGGGAACAGCGTCTTCTGAAAGGCCGAGATGCCCGATGCGGTTGAGCGCGTCAGCAACAATGCGCTTTTTCCATCGCAGCTGCATAGGGTAGGGCAGGCACTGCCACGGGCAGCCGCCACATTCGGTGGCATGCCGGCAGGGCGCAGGGCGCTCTCCCTCGGCATGACGGATCACGGAAAGGACCTCAGCTTCAGCAAAGCTTTTTTTGCGCCGTGTCATTTGAACCAATACACGCTGACCAGGAAGAGCGCCGCGTACGAACACGGCGAGGCCTTCATCCGTGCGTCCAACAGCGCGTCCATCGGAGGAGAGCCCGCGCATTTCTAGCTCAAAGGAAACGGACATTTGGTTTCTTCCGCCTTTTGGTTTATTCCTTGACAATATTCAGTTCAGTAGGTTACTGAACAAAAGACGCATATATTTTGCGCCAGCTTTACAAGGAGCATGTTATGGGAAATTTTCTGGCAACGTTGTTTGGTAGCGCAATGCATTCCAGTGCCCAGGGGTTCGTCGGAGTGGCGTGCATCTGGATTTATTTTGCCGTGATGATCTGGGCCATAGTGCTCCGCGTGCGCCGAGGCGAGCACGTACATTAATGCGTTGATGCGTGTTTTCGAGCCCCCTCTTTTCAACGGGAGGGGGCTTTTTTATGACGATTACTTCGGCGTACAGGGGCGGCTGTTCATGATGAAGCGTGCCGTGCCGTCTGTAAGGATAGCATCAAATTCCGCTATGTTGGCTTCAGCAATATCCCGAAGAACCAGGAGAAGTGGGATAGCCGTTTTCAGCCAGAAGCGACCGGATATCATTCCGGACGAGCCATCTCTTTCGTAGTCAGCGACATAGGGACGAGCTCCGTTCTCTAGGTCTTTACCGGTCTTTTCACGAAAGAGACGTTTGACGTCCTCCACAAGGCAGGAGGCATTATACGGGAAAGGCACGGAAGAAAAGAATTGCTTCATGTCTTCCCATAGCAAAGGATTGCCTTGGAGACCCCAGTGCGGCGGCTGTATATTAAAAAGTTCGGAAAGGTAGCGTGTTTCTGCCATGGTATTCTCCTGCGTACGCATCTTATCTAAGTTGCTTGAAAAGTCAAAACGCAGCGTGCTGGTTTTTCTTGACAGCCAGGCTGGTTTATGGAATTGCTTTCGGGAGATTTCTATCGGAGGAAACATGCCTAAAGAAGATGCCATAGAAGTGGACGGCGTGGTGGAAGAAGCCTTGCCCAACGCTATGTTCAGGGTCAAGCTGGAAAACGGCCACGAGGTGCTCTCGCATATTTCCGGCAAAATGCGCAAATTTTACATTCGAATCCTTCCTGGCGACCGAGTCAAGGTGGAGCTTTCCCCTTATGACCTGACAAGAGGCCGCATCACCTACCGCATGAAATAGCATGGACGCGCGAGGCATTCCTTGCCAGCAGGGGGGGCATGGAGCAAGTGCTGCCCCGTGCCGAAAGCGTCCCGTTGTATTGCCACCTGCATCATCTTCTGATAATATTTTGATCCGTGTCGATCCAGACGGCGCGGGTCTTTTTCATTATCTTCTGGAGGGGGTGGGCGGCCATCTGGCCCTGATCACCGTCCTTGACGCAAAACAGTGCCTGCTCAAGCTCTCCTTTTCGCCGCATCAGCGAGGCGAACTCATGGAGTTCTTGGATGAGGCGCGGCAGACAGTTGCCTTTGACATGCTTGCGTGGCCTTTCGGCGGGGTTCCCAAGCAGGATTCGTTCAACGCCGGCCCGGGGCCGGGCATGGAGGATGGAAGATGATCATTCTTGGCGTTATCATAGCGATTGTCCTTGTCTTGGGGCTGTTTGTGATTGCCATGTACAATGGCATGGTGCGCGGCCGCAACCTTGCCGAAGAGGCGTGGAGCGGCATCAGCGTGCAGTTGAAGCGCCGTCACGATCTCATCCCTAACCTGGTGAACGTGGTCAAGGGCTATGCCGCGCATGAAAAGGAAGTGCTTGAGGCCGTCACTGAAGCTCGGGCAGCCAGCATGAGCCTTTCCAGAAGCAGCGACGTGCGTGCCGTGGGAGAGGCCGAGAAAGGGCTGAGCGCAGCTCTGGGCCGTCTGTTCGCCGTGGCCGAAAATTATCCGGAATTGAAAGCCAACCAGAACTTCCTGCAGCTCCAGCAGACGCTGAGTGACATGGAGAACGAGATACAGCTGGCCCGTCGCTATTACAACGGCGCTTCGCGTGACCAGAATAACCGCATACAGAGTTTCCCCGCCAACCTCCTTGCAGGCAGCTTTGGCTTCCGCAAGTTCGAGTATTTCGAGCTTGACAACGAGGCGGAGCGGGAAGCTCCGCAGGTTTCCTTCTAGAGTCCTCACCGGGCGCCGCGTGTCAGCCGGCGCCCTTTTCTTTTGCGGAGGCGTAATGAAGCGTCTGCTGTCAGCGCTGCTGCTGAGCCTGCTTTGCTTCGCGTTTGCGGCGGTGGAAAGCCAGGCCATTCCCGTATATATCCAGCAGTTTTCGAGCACCATTGACGTGCAGGGAGATGGCGGAATCCTTGTTGAGGAAAGATTGCTTGTGCGCACAGTAGCTGGCGGGCACGGCATCTACCGCGATATTCCTGTGGTCACGAGATGGCGGGAACAGGGCCGTGCAAAAATGGAAGTGCTTTCCATAACCATAGACGGGGATCCGCGGCCAACCAACGATATTGAGCATAACGGCAATGTCGTTCGGGTCTTCGAGCGGGACAAGCACAAGGAACTCATGCCTGGTGTCCACGAGTTCATCATGCGCTATGCCATGACCGGCCAGGTCGGCATGTTCGAAGCGAATGATGAACTGACTTGGAACGTCACGGGCCATGAGTGGGAAAATGCCATCCCGTATGCTTCCTGCGTTGTGCTTTGCCCTGAAGGCGCAGGTTTTCATGGGCAGAAAGCATGGCACGACAGGCATGGCGGACGCGGCTCTGGCGGCGTGCATATGGAACGGGAGAAGAAGAACGGGCGTGAAGTAATGCGATTCGCGACGACCAAGCCAATACAGCCCGGGCAGGAGCTCACCGTCGCTGCAGGCTGGGAAAAAGGCTTCGTCGAACTGCCTGCAGGAACACAGGATTTGAACAGCTTCGCAGAAAAGCTGATGGCCGCTCTGGATGCACTGCTGCTGCTGTATTTTTCCGTCACCTGGTTTTTCTTCGGGAGAGACCCAAAGAAAGGCGTGATCATCCCTCTGTTCCATCCTCCGGTGACGACGCATGGATATCCAAAGGGAAGCAAGGGGCCTCTTTCGCCCTGCGGCGTAAGCTACCTGCACAACAAGGCAGGATATACGGCGAAAAGCCTTGGCGTGGCTTTGATTTCCCTGGCATCGCGCGGCATCTGCGCGATCTCCGGCAATGCGAAGCAGGGCTTTACCCTGCTCAGAAAGGAAGGCTCCTCTCCCTTCAAGGAAGAGAATGCCCTGCTGAAGGCCATACCGCGCCGCAGCCTGCCTGTAGACGAGAAGCACGGGGAAGACCTGTACGACATGCGTTCCGCCCTCCACAAGCAGCTCAATGAGGACTTCGGCAGGCTTTGGCGCGGAAACCATGGAAAGGGGCTTGTCAATGGGCTGTTCGGATCCGTATGGACCGTCCTTGGCTTCGCCGCTGCAGCCATGGGGCTTTCCTCCATTGTGGCGCTTATTGATTCCGACCTGCTGGCGGATGTGCTGGGAGTCTTCGCCGTATTCTTAGGCGCAGGCTTCTTCGTGCGGAAGATCTTCTGGTTTTTATCCCGCAGCTGGCAGGAGCGCAAGATTTTCGGCTGCATCGTGCTCCTTTTCTTCGCCCTTCCCCTGTCGCTCTCCGTATTCGGGGCGTTCGCCTGGGCCTTCGGCGAAACCCTGATTGAGGAGTTCACTGTAACGCAGATCGCGCTCGTGCTCCTTGGCGTGCTCATTCCCCTTGGGTTTTCGTGCATTATGGACGCGCCCACCCCGGAGGCTCGCAAGCTGCTTGACGGCATCGAAGGCCTGGCCATGTACATAGGCATGGCTGAAAGCGACAGGCTGAACCTGATCAATCCCCCGGAACTGACGGCTGCGCATTTCCAGGAGCTCATGCCCTATGCCGTGGCGCTTGACCTTGAGGAAGCCTGGGGCAGGCGTTTTGCCGATGTCCTGGATGTGAATGCCGCAGCGCCGGCCAACGAGCTCATGCTTGTCTGCGGCGATCTTTCCGGACATGCGTCTGCCAGCGCAGCATCCTACGCGGATGCGCAGGCAGCAAGCTCTGCCAGCTCCTTCGGCGGCGGAGGCGGCGGAGCAGGAGGCGGCGGCGGAGGCGGAGGTGGAGGCGGATGCTAGCCATCACATTTTAACTATGGTGCGGTAATTGCGCTTTCCCCTGTTTTCGCATAGTGTTTCCAGAGGAAAGGCAAATTTTCAGTGCTGTTGCACGACATAAAAATCCCGGCTTTTCGGAGGTGCTATGAAATCCCGTTTCCTTCTCGCAGGCCTTACTGCCATGCTTTTGGTTTCCGGCTGCTCCAATATTCAGATGCCCAACGTGCCCAATCCCTTCCAGCAGCCGAGCGTCACCGAGAGCTATGTTTCGCAGTTCCCGGACGTCCCCATCCCCGCTCCTATGTCCACGCGCAACGATGACACGCTGGTGACAGTGGGCTCAGACGGTACGAAGTTCGGTGTCGAGGCCTTTAGCGGGCGTGTGGACAGGATGACCCTGGCCAATGTGATGATGCAGAACATGACCCGGCAGGGCTGGCAGCTGCGCGGCTCAAGCATCGGCGTGCGCTCCATGCAGCTGTATGAAAAGGCACCGCACTTTGCGGCTGTATTCTTCCGCGAGAACATGATGACGACCTATATGGATGTGTGGGTCGTTAACGGCGTGAACGCCGAAGTTCTTACCAATGTCCCGCGCGTGCATGACGAGGTTAATAACGCTGTGCGCTCCTCTTCTGCCTATGCCGCCCCTGCATCTGACCAGGTGAAGCCGCTTTCGAATTAGCCATGGAAAAGCACCTGCTTTTTAAGCGCTTTTCCGGCAAGAGGCTGCATCTCGGCGTTACAGGATCCATAGCCGCCTTTCGCGTGCCGGAGCTTGCGCGCCGTTGGCAGGACATGGGCATAGGAGTCGGCGCAACGCTGACCAGTGCCGCGCAGAAATTCATCACGCCGCTGACCTTTGAGGCGCTAGGGGCTATGCCCGTCTACGGCGAAATGTTCAGCGGCGCTGATGTCTTTGGGCATCTGGATCCGGGACAGAATGCCGATGCGCTTGTGATTGCTCCTGCCACGGCGGATATCCTTGCGAAGATGGCGCATGGCATTGCCGACGACATGCTCTCCGCCCAGGTGCTGGCCTTTGACGGCCCCATAGTCGTCGCCCCGGCAATGAACCCCCGCATGTGGCACAACCAGGCCACGCAGGACAATGTGGCGCTGCTTAAAGAGCGCGGCGTAACTTTTGTCGGTCCGGACAGCGGTCGCATGGCATGCGATGATGAAGGCCAGGGACGGCTGGCGGATATGCGCATGATCTACCTTGCGGGGCTGAAGGCATTGACGCCGCAGGATATGGAGGGAAAAAACGTCCTGGTCACGCTGGGCCCGACGCGCGAACCGTGGGATGACGTGCGCTTCTGGACCAACGGTTCCACAGGTACGATGGGCGCCTCCATCGCCGTCGCTGCATGGCTGCGCGGCGCTGAAGTGCATGCCGTGTGCGGCGCCGTGGATGTCTGGCTGCCTGTGGATCCCAGTTTCCATCGCCAGGATGCCTACAACGCGGCCGCAATGATGGACGCTGCCGCCAGGCTGTGGCCGGACATGAATATCGGCGTGTTTACCGCAGCGGTCGCAGATTTCCGCCCTGCACCATATGGGCCGGGCAAGTTTAAAAAGGCCGGGGCGGAGCAGGGATTCAGCCTGGACTTCCTTCCCAACGCCGATATCCTGCGCACCCTCGCAGAAGATCGCGCTGTGGGGCAGGTCGCTATCGGGTTCGCCGCGGAAAGCGTCCCTGACGTCGACAGCCTGGCAACTGCCGTTCGCGGCAAGCTGGCCTCCAAGGGCGCGGACATGATCGTTGGCAACAAGATCATCGATGGCTTTGGCAGGGGCAGCAATCGCGTGTACATTGCCGATGTGCAGGGACGAGAGGAGCATTGGCCTGATATGCCAAAGCCTCAGGTGGCTTGGAAGATACTCGACTGGGCACGGACTCTCGGTACATGAAAAGCGCATCCGTCTTTGTCCGTCCGTGGCTGAACGCAGGATTGGAATATCTGCTGGCAGAAAATGAAGCGCGCGTCAGCGAGCTGCTGGATCCTGCATCCAGTAACCCGCAGCGCGCCGCTTCAGCATCTCCGGCAGCTGCCTCCGCGAACTCCTCTGCTCCGCGTCCAGCCACCAGGCCCGCCGGCGTGCCCAATGCTGCAAAGTGGCAGTACGCGGACAAAAGCAGGCTTGCGGCTGACCGCACAGAGGCGGCTTCCCCCGGATCGCCGGATTCCGTGCCGTTCGAGCAATGGGGCGAACCCTGGCAAGCTCTGTGGAACAGGTTACACCTGCCATCCAGTCCCCTTGTCCTTTGGACATATGCTGGGTTGGGCGACGACCTGTGCGCAAATCCGGACAGCAGGCGGCGCAAGGTGCTCGCCAGCATTCTGGAAAACCTGCGTCATCCCCGTGGAACGCATGCCTTCTGGCCACACCGGCTGCCAGGCGAAGGGGATGCTCCGGCGATATTCTGGTCCGCCGTGGAAAAGCTCGCGCCCCGCGCTATCGTTGTCTTCGGCTCTGATTCCCGGGATGCCCTGGGGCTGCCAAGGCGCATGCGGCCATATGAGCAGATGATGTCCTGGGGGCGGCTGATCGTGCAGCTGCACCGTCCTGAAACGCTTGCGGAGGATGCGGCGCTTCTTCGCAGCACGCAGGTTTTCCTCACCGGTATCCTGCGTTTTTGCGCTGCCAGGCAGCAGGCCTGATCACGGAGATATGCTCTAAGCTGCAGATTATTCAGCGTTGCGGCTCATTGCCGCCGCGGTTTTTATTCATCCTGGACGCAAGCTTGGCGGATGAGTATCCTGCCAGCACTCCCATGGCAGAGCCGAAGACGATTCCTTCCGATGTCGTCATAAATCCCAGGAGCACGCTGAATATGCCGATGGAACTGCCGATAAGGAAACCGCGGATGATGAAAGGCGTTGTTTTCATAGTCTGCTAGACCTGCGGCGGTGCCGCGCTTTTGTCTGGTCCCTGGATACCGGCCGGGGCTGTCTCATGCTCCTGCGGCTTGGTTTTCCACCGGTTGTGCATCCAGAACCATTGTTCCGGTTCCATGCGTACAAAATGCTCCACCGCTTTCGTATAAAATTCCGCCGCAATGCGGATGCGCTCCTCAAAGGTTCCGTCGATCAGGGCTGTGTCAAGCGGTTCCTGCGTTCTGAATACATATGAACAGCCATCCCGGGAGAGCGCTACCGGCCAGAGAAGGGCGTTGCTGCGCACTGCCAGGATCGCAGGGCCCAGATTCACCGCCGCTTCCTTGCCTAGGAACGGGATAAATATGGCCTCATCAAGCTTGGCGTTATGGTCGACAAGAAAGGCGGCGATTCCGTTTTTGCGCAGGGCGCGCAAGACGGTCATGACAGCGTTGCGATGTCCCACCATTTGCGCGCCACGTGCCTGGCGCTGCCGTTCGATGAATGCATGGACGGCCGGATCGGAATATTTACGCACCACCACAAGCCTCGGGCGGGGATCTTCATACAGTTGCCCGAGCAATGATGCCAAAAGCTCCCATGCGCCAAAGTGGGCTGTGGCTGCCACGATGGGGCGCATGCAGCCGCGGAGGCGGTCAAGCGAGTCTGGCGGGTCCATGCGCAGGCGTGGAAAGTCAAACCCAAAGCGCTCCGTGAGCAGAAGCTCCATGAACGACTGCCCGGTGCCCTGGAAGCTCGATTTCCCGACAGCTGCGGCTTTTTCCGGAGATAATCCGAGGCTGGCTTCAATGTTTGAGATGGCGAGCTTGCGCCGTGAGGGAACAGCCGCCCAGATCAGCAATCCCAGCGCTCTTCCTGCGATGCGTGCGCCGGAGAAGCCGCATGCGCCAATTGCAGCACCCAGACTGCGGAGAAGAAGGAAACGCATCCGCTCCATGCCGGTCATGACTGCTCCTTCCAATCCGCCCCGAGCATGTCCATATCCCGTTCCAGCCGCATGCGCGCAGCCGCGATCGTGTCGTCATCCAAGGCGGGCACTGCCATCGCGCCGGCTTCCCATGGAGCGCCGTAGCGCACGATGGCGCTGGAGAAGGGGAGCGGCACCTGGAACTTGTCCCAGGTAGGGGCGCGCCATGCACAGTTGTGGTGGATGCGCACTGGCAGTATATGTGCGTTGGTCTGGTGAGCCAGGAACAGGGCTCCGTCCTTGACCTTGTGCCATGGGCCGGCAGGGCCGTCCACAGTGATTACTGCATTTGTCTGTTCATGCTGCATCAGGTGTGCCATCGCAAGAAGGGCTTTGGCCCCGCCGCGCCTGCTGGAGCCGCGGACAGCGCCAACGTTCTTTGATGCCAGGATGCGCGCCAGCATGTCTCCGTCATGGCTTGCGCTGATGATGGCAGCCAGCTTGAGCTTTTTGGCCTGGGGGATGAGAGCGAACATCTCGTCATGCCAGAGGCAGACGATCAGTCTGCCGCCGCGCGCGTGGAGTTCTTCGGAAGGCTGGCGGTTCTCCTCCCGGATGCGCATTGAGGCGCACAGGGCAGAATAGATGAAGGAGCAGACCGCGGAAGTGAGCGCTGGAGGAAGATGCATAGAGACGTATCAGGCTTCGGTTAAAGAATGTGCTTGACGCATCTTATCTTACCCCACATTATCTGGATGTGCCAAGTCCCCGATGGCATTTTTTTTGAGCGGGGCGCAAATCGAGGGAAGCGTGGCAGAGGAAATTCGACTGAACAAGGCCTTGGCGGATGCAGGCATTTGCTCGAGAAGGGCAGCTGACGACCTTGTGTTTTCCGGGAAGGTGCTCGTTAACGGCATCGTCGCCAAAAGTCCAGGCGTACGTGTTTCTCCCAGCGATATCATTGAAGTCGGTGGACGTAAGCTCTCCGGCGGTACTGCTGGGCCTTTGTGCTGGCTTATGCTCAACAAGCCCGTGCATGTCGTCAGCACGGCACACGATCCCCAGGGGCGTACCACCGTGCTCGACTACATTCCTGAACAGTGGCGCGGACTACGCCTGTATCCCGTGGGGCGCCTTGACTATTTTTCACAGGGGCTGCTGCTGCTTACCAATGACGGCGTCCTGGCCAATCGGCTTATGCATCCCCGGTGGCATCTGCCAAAAACGTACCGCGTGCTGGTGCGCCCGGAAAACGGCGCGGGAGCTGTGGATGCTGCGCTTGATTCCATGCGCCGCGGAATGAAGCTTGCGGAAGGGGAGCGCCTTCTGCCCGTGGAGTGTGCCCGCTTGCCATGGAACGGCCGCGGCGTGCTGCTGGAGCTCGTTCTGAGGCAGGGAGTAAACCGCCAGATACGGCGTATGTGCCGTGATCTTTCACTTACGGTTCTGCGTCTCTGCCGCATCGCCGAGGGACCGCTATCCCTGGGGGACCTCAAGGAAGGCCGCGTGCGCCTTCTTGCTCCGTCGGAAGTGCGCGCGCTGCGTCATGCCGCCGGACTGGACGAGGGCGGCGCATTTGCCAAGCCATAAACAAGATCATAAGGATACGAGATATGGAAACAGCGTTTCAAGTCGGAGGACCTTCAGCATGGAAGGCAGATGTGGTCCTGACCTTCGTGTTCGAAGGGGAAGGCCCGGAACAGGCTTGTCCAGAATTAACGGAGAAGGCCGTTTGGCTGGATATCGCCCCGGCATGGCGCGACTTCCGCGGGCAGAAAGAACGTTCCGCCATGTTTTATGGCCCGCAGGGCATGGAGGTTCCCCGCGTGCTAGGCATAGGCATGGGAGCGAGGGAAAGGCTTGACGGTGAAGACTTCCGTTTCGCCGTGGGCCGTGCTCTGCGGCAGTGCAGGGAACTGAGGCTTGAATTCATCGGGATTGACGGATCGGCGTTGCAGCGCGTTGCCGGTGTCCTGGGGCTCTCCCTGGCAGATACCGTGAGAGAGGCCGTTGCAGCCGCACATATGTCCCTGTACAGCTTTGACCAGTGGAAAAGCAAAAAGGAACCGGAAGGGCCACGCCGGCTTACAGTGTTGCTCACCAGCTCCTTCGTGGACGACGGACTGCGTGCCTCCGTACGCATGGCTGAAGCCGAATCCGCAGGCATCTCCCTGGCCCGTGACCTGGCAAATTCCCCCGCAAATGCGCTGACCCCCCAAGGCTTCGCTGCCAGGGCGGAAGAAACCGCGAGGCGTTACGGAATGGCCTTCCGCTGCCTTGGGCCAGAGGAGCTCGCGTCCGAAGGCATGGAAGCGTATCTCGCTGTTTGCCGCGGATCCGCGGAAGAACCACGCATGTCCGTCGTGACGTACACGCCAAAAGGGGCTGAGGGCAGGAAGCCTGTTGTCCTCGTTGGCAAAGGGCTCTGCTTCGATTCAGGCGGCATCAGCCTCAAGCCTGCCAAAGGCATGGAAGCCATGAAGGCGGACATGTCCGGAGCGGCCGCCGTGCTGGGAGTCATGGAAGCGCTGGGCAGGCTTGCCCCATCCTATGTTCCGCAGCGCCCGGTGGTGGCCGTCATGGCCTGCGCGGAAAACATGCCCGGCGGGCATGCCACGCGTCCCGGGGATATCGTGCGGGCAAGAAACGGCAAAACGATCGAGATCGTCAATACAGACGCCGAAGGCAGGCTCGTGCTGGCTGATGCGCTGGCCTGGGCCCTGGACCAGGGCGAACCTGAACGCATCATCGATATTGCTACGCTCACCGGAGCCTGCGAGGTGGCGCTGGGCAAGCGGGCTGCGGGCTTGTTTTCTGCTGACGAGGCCCTTGCTGAGCGGCTGCACCGGGAAGGCATGCGCCTTGGCGAGACAAACTGGAGGCTCCCCTTGTGGGAGAAAGCCAGCCTTAACGTGTTGCAGAGCCCCTGCGCTGATCTGCAGAATTCAGGCGTGCGCGAGGGAGGCGCACTGCATGCGGCGGCCTTTCTCAAGCAATTCACAGGAAATGCGTGCTGGGCACATATCGACATGGCCGGCGCGGACAATGATGATACTCCCGTCAACGCGAAGGGCTGCACCGGATTCGGAGTGCGCACGCTCCTTAGCGCCGTATGGGATGAGTGACAGGGATAACGTGATGGTCGGAGGCCAGCTGTGTCCACGCTGAGGGCATTGACATACGCGCAGCAGGTGTGCGTCAAGACGGCCGGCAAGGCAATGCAGAGGACAGGCATGCTTTGCCCCGGGGCGCGCGTCGGCGTGGCCGTTTCTGGAGGCGTGGACAGCTTCGTCCTGCTCAAGATCATGCAGATACGCCAGCGCATCGTCCCTTTCCGCTTCGAGTTCATGGCGCTGCACCTCAACCCGGGATTCGACCCTGGCAGCCATGCGCCGCTGGCGGCATGGCTAGCGGAGGAAGGGATTGCCGGGCATCTTGAAGTGACGGACTTCGGCCCCCGGGGGCATTCCGAGGAAAACCTGCGCAATTCCCCGTGCTTCTACTGCGCGCGGCTTCGCCGCAAGAGGCTGTTTGCCCTGAGCGCCCAGTACGGCCTTACGCATCTGGCCTTCGGGCATACCAATGATGACCTGGTTACCAATTTCCTGCTTAATCTTGTGCAGACCGGCAAAGTCGCCGGCATGGGCATGAGCGAGCCGTTTTTTGGTGGGCGCCTGCATGTCATCCGTCCGCTCATGCTTGTGCCCAAGTCTGAGATTTCCAGAGCCGCACGCCAATGGCGCCTTCCCGTGTTTGCCAACGCCTGCCCGTCAGCGGGAAAGACAGCGCGCACGGGCATGATGGAAGTCCTCGATGCCATGTGTGCCGGAAGCAAAACGCGCCGCAAGAACATCTATAACGGACTGGCCCGCTGGCAGCTTGCGCTGGATTCTGCAGAGGGCATGGCGATTGACGCAGATGGTGAAAAAGAAGTAGATTAATTTTCTATAGCAGTTTTTTATAGAACGCGGCGCCCATGGCGCATGGCGGCAAACGGATCCGATATGTTTCAGTCAATGGATGTAAAGCTCTTTGAGCTGATCAATATAAGCGGGCATAATGGCTTGTTTGACATCATCATGCCCTTTTTCTCCCAGGCGTGGCTTATGTGGGCAGGCGCGTTGCTGTTTATCATCGCCTACGCCGTGCATTGCTGGAGATCGTCTCTGGAGCCTGTGGGACGTGTCGTCATGCTTGTCCTGCTTGTAGGGCTTTCCATTGGTGTCTGTGACATCACAACAAGTACGCTCAAGCATTCCATCGGCAGGGAACGCCCCTGCGTTGTCGTGGATGGCGCGAACTTCTGCATGCCCGAGACTGGAGAGTGGGTAGTGGCACATGCCGAGACCCCAGTGGGGCAGAACATGGGAGGCTCCATGCCATCGCCTCCGGCAGCGGCCTGCATGTCGCTTGCCATTGTGCTTTCCATGCTTTTCTACCGATCCAACCCTTGGGTTTTCCTTCTGCCCTTTGGCGTTGGCTATTCCCAGATATACCTGGGCCGAAACTATCCTTTTGATATCGTCGTTGGGTGGATGATAGGGATTTTGTCTGTCATTGCCGTATGGTGGTCCTGCCACCTCATTTTTGCCCGTTTCGCCACGCACCGCAGGCTCAGCCGCCACCCATCCAAAGAGTAGGGTGCCTGTTTTTCCTGACCCAGAGCCTTTGGGCATGCTGTGCGGACTATTAAAAAAGTATGTGATTTCAGTAGAATAGAACAGGTTTGCAATAATGCCTTTTTCCTTTGATGCTTTTGCTTGACATATTTTTAAATTCTGATAGACCTCATTTTCACGTTGGGCTATCGTTCAATTGGCAGGACGCCGGATTCTGGCTCCGATAATCAAGGTTCGAGTCCTTGTAGCCCAGCCATACAATGCGTCCCCATCGTCTAGCCGGCCCAGGACAGCGGCCTTTCACGCCGTCAACAGGGGTTCAAATCCCCTTGGGGACGCCAGCAGGCAAACCTAGCCGCCACAGGTAAGCAAATTACCTATGGCGGCTATCTTTTTAATACTGCTCAGTCGGTGCAATTCCAAACGCGCATACTTTTACTCAGTGTCATGTGGATAGGGGAGACGGCGGAATCGGCTTGCACGGGGGCTGGGGTATGATCCTGAAGCTCGGAGGCTCTTGATGCCTGAAGAGCGATCCGTCCATTGCGTGCGCATCAGCAGTAAGGCGTCCTCGTCCATGGCCTGCTCTAAAAATAGTTTGCGCATCTGGCAGTGCTGGATATTGTCCTGGGGGAAGCGCTCTGTGGAGGCGGCGTCTTCACGGTACGCGGCGATGATGCGTTCACGGATGTGTTCTTTGATGCTCATGGCGCGGGCCAATGCCAAGGGGGCAGAGACAAGGGGGCAGATGGCTGCTGCTGCGGCGGCGCATGCGATGGTGAAAAAGCGGCGGCGCGATATTGGTTTTTTCATGCAGTTCTCCACGTGATGAGCACGTGTGGGGCGTTCAGTCTGGAAAGAAAAGGTTTTCATTGCTGTCGAAAAGCGAGCGGGCGGCAGGCATGACAGGCTGACCTCCGCCGCAGACACAGCCCCCTGGACATGCGGTGAATTCGATAAGCTGATAGAGCGACTTGTCGTTGCTGATCTTGTCGAGAATGGCCGGGAAATGCTTTGCCCCGTTAACAACGGCAACACGTACTTCTTTTTGATTCAGCAAAAAGGATGCTTCGCGGCAGCCGGACATGCCCCTTAATGGGATGAAGTCCGGCACTGCGGTATCGTCTCCGCTCGTCGATCGTGCGGCAAAACGCATGATGGCTTCGGCCGCACCTCCTGGAACGCTGAATAGTGTTGCTGCCCCGGAAGATTCTCCCATCAGCGCATCAGGGCCTTTTTCCGAAATGTGCGCGAGGTCGATGCCGGCTTTTTTTATGAGCCAAGCAAGTTCCCTCACGTCAAGAACGGCGTCGATGCCGGATGAGGCATCAGTGCCGTGGAGCATGGGGTACTGTTTGTGTGCCATGCAAGGGACTACGGCTACGGCATAAATTTCATTTTTGCTGAGCCCCTGCGCGCTCGCCCCGTAGCTTTTCGCCAAGGTGCCGCACATGGCTTCAGGAGGAACACATGTTGAAAGGCAGGGCAGAAGCTCGGGATAGAACGTTTCGCAGAACTTCACCCAGCCGGGGCAGCTGGATGTAAATAACGGCGTAGGGTGCTTCCGTTTAAGGCGGAAGAGGAGCTCTGCTCCCATGGTGCAGGCCGCTGCGTCTGCGCAGAACTCCGCATCCCAACAATGCGAGAAGCCAAGCATGTGCAGTGCTGAGCGCAGGCGGCCTGTCGTTACGGATCCGGGAGGCAGTCCAAAAGCCTCGCCCAACGTATAACGGATCGACGGCGACGGCAGAGCCACGCAAACGCGGCGGTGTGCGTTCAGCTCCCCGAGGACTTCAGGGATCCAGGAATGCTCCTCATAGACAGCACCCTGGGGACAGTGGGCAAGACATTGCCCGCAGCTGATGCAGGCGGCATGGAAAGATATGACATGCGGCTTGCCGGAATTTCCCGTGATAGCGTCGGTCGGGCAGTAGCGCTGGCATGTGTCACAGCCAATGCACCGGGACGAGTCTATCTGCAGAAAGGTGGTTTCCGCTTTCCATTCGGGAACATGAAGCTCGTAGAATATCCGTTCCATTTCCATGCGTGCCATGTATGCTCCTCATATCTGTTCGTCATATTTGCATATTTTCAGGACGAATACAAGTTGAAATAAGATATTAAGGCGAGGGAAGGAGCGTCAGTGGAAGGCATGGATTATTGCTTGAAAAAAAAGCATGTTCGGGCAGAATGGGGCTCCTGCAAGCATGACGACAACACGATGTACGGAATGAACAGCCCAGTTTTCTCTCTTCGCTCTGACTTTGTCCCCACGGGGGATCAGCCCCAGGCCATTAATGAGCTCGTAGCCAATATTGAGGCAGGCGTGCGCGACCAGGTCCTGCTTGGCGTCACGGGGTCAGGCAAGACGTTCACCATGGCGAACGTCATAGCACGCACGGGGAGGCCCGCGCTCATCCTTGCCCACAACAAGACGCTCGCCGCGCAGCTGTACGGCGAGTTCCGCGCGCTGTTTCCCAAAAACGCCGTGGAGTATTTTGTCTCCTATTACGACTACTATCAGCCGGAAGCGTATGTGCCTTCATCTGATACCTATATTGAGAAAGATTCTGCCATCAATGACAATATTGACAAGCTGCGCCATGCCGCCACGCACGCCTTGCTCACAAGACGCGACGTCATAATCGTCGCATCCGTCTCCTGCATCTATGGACTCGGATCTCCTGAATATTATGCCCGGCTCATCGTCCCTCTTGAAGAAGGGCAGCCCGTCAGCATGGAAAGCGTTATCTCGAGGCTTGTCGATATACAGTATGAACGCAACGATTATGATTTCCACCGCGGCACGTTCCGGGTTCGCGGCGATGTCCTTGAGATCATCCCGGCCTACGAGGACGACCGCGCACTGCATGTGGAGTTTTTCGGCGACGAGATTGACAGTATACGCGAGGTCGATCCTCTGACCGGCGAGGCTCTGGGGCGCGTTGCCAAGACCGTCGTTTATCCGGCGAGCCACTATGTTTCCGACCGTGACAACCTTGCGAGGGCGATGAGCGATATCCGCGAAGAACTTCGCGGCCGCCTTGCTCTCTTCAGGGGTACGGGCAAGCTGCTGGAAGCCCAGAGATTGGATCAGCGCACGCAGCTCGACCTGGAGATGATGGAGGAACTCGGTTACTGCAACGGCATCGAAAACTATTCCCGCCATATCGACGGGCGGGCCGAGGGAGAGCCTCCTGCGACGCTGCTTGACTATTTTCCAGAGGATTTCCTGCTGTTCGTGGATGAATCCCACATGAGCATCCCGCAGGTCGGCGCCATGTTCAAAGGTGATAGATCCCGCAAAAACACGCTGGTTGACTATGGTTTCCGCCTGCCCTCTGCGCTGGATAACCGTCCATTGAATTTCGAAGAGTTCCTGCAGCGGATCGGCCAGTCCGTCTACGTTTCCGCCACACCAGGAAAATGGGAGCTGGATCGCAGTCAGGGGCTGGTGACAGAGCAGGTGATCCGTCCAACGGGGCTGCTTGACCCCCTGGTGGAGATCCGCCCCGTCAAGGGGCAGATGGATGACCTTCTGGGAGAATGCAAGGCGCGGGCTGCCAGAGATGAACGCGTGCTGGTGACAACGCTGACAAAGCGCATGGCCGAAGATCTGACGGAATACTTCAATACCATGGGCGTCTCGTCGCGCTATCTGCATTCAGACATTGACACGCTGGAGAGGATGGCCATTATCAAGGCCCTGCGCGCCAAGGAATTTGATGTCCTCGTGGGTATTAACCTCTTGCGCGAGGGGCTTGATATACCTGAAGTGTCCTTGGTCGCTATCCTCGATGCGGACAAGGAGGGCTTCCTGCGTTCCTCGGGCGCACTGATCCAAACATTCGGCAGAGCGGCGCGCAATGCAGAAGGCCGGGTCATCCTGTATGCCGACAGGATTACGGAATCCATGCGCGCAGCCATTGGCGAAACTCAGCGCAGGCGTGCCAAGCAGGAGGCGTACAACAGCGAACGTGGCATTGTGCCCCGCACGATACGCAAGGCGCTGGAAAATCCTCTGGACAGCCTGTACGGCAGGGATGAGCAGACAAAGGGCAGCGGGCGCGGGCGAGGCAAGCATGCCGGCAAGGAGACCGCCAGGAAAGAGGACGCCATGCCGCAGAATCCCGCGGATATTGCCAAGACTATTGCTGAGTGGGAAAAGGAGATGCGTGCTGCTGCCAAGGTGCTTGAGTTTGAGCGCGCAGCGGAGATACGGGACCGCATCCGCTTCCTGCGGGAAAAATTGTATGTGAGCGGCGCACAGGATGTGCAGTAGCATTGATGTGGTCGGGAAGAAGAGAGACTAGGTAGAACAGGGAATGGATCATCGTAAAAATTTTATGCAGGGCATGCGCGACGGGATACCCATTGCGCTTGGGTACTTCGCTGTTGCGTTCACGTTGGGCATAGCCTGCCGCAATGTGGGGATGAGCGCGTTGCAGGCTTCTGTGATGAGCGCCAGCAACCTGACTTCCGCTGGCGAGTTCGCCGCGCTTGGCATCATGGCAGCTTCCGGTTCGCAATGGGAGATGGCGCTTTCCCAACTGGTCATCAACCTTAGATATATGCTTATGTCCTGCGCCCTTTCGCAAAAGCTGCCGCAGGGGACATCGTGGACGCATCGTCTCCTTGTGGGCTATGGCGTCACCGATGAGATATTTGGCATCTCAGCGGCTGTGCCAGGATCGCTCGACCCGTTCTACACCTATGGCGCTGTATGCATTGCCGCGCCTGGCTGGACGCTCGGAACCTGCCTGGGAGTCGTGCTTGGAAACGTGCTGCCTGCGCGCCTTGTCACGGCGCTGAGTGTTGCGCTGTATGGCATGTTCATAGCCATCATCGTGCCTCCTGCCCGCAGGAATGTGGTGCTGGCCGTGCTCGTGCCTCTATCCATGGCGGCCAGCCTTGCCTTTGCCAAGCTGCCGCTGCTGTCCGATATTTCCGGCGGCATGCGCGTCATTATCCTGACCGTGGTCATCGCCGGAGCCGCGGCGCTGCTGTTTCCCGTGCGGCAGGAGGAAAACGGCCATGCCTAACGTCTATGCCTACATAATCGTCATGGCCCTTGTCACGTACCTTATCCGTGTCCTGCCCCTGACGCTGATACGCCGTGAAGTCCGCAATACGACGCTGCGTTCCTTCCTGTTCTATGTGCCGTATGTGACGCTTGCGGTGATGACGTTTCCGGCTATTGTTGATGCGACGGAAAGCCCCGTTGCCGGCGGGGCGGCCCTTGCGGTCGCGGTGGCGCTGGCCTGGCTCGGCCGCAGCCTCTTTACGGTTTCGCTGGCGGCCTGCGCCGTTGTCTTCGTCGTGGAACTGCTGCTGGCGTGACAGGGATTGCTGTTGACCACGCCGCAGCTTTTTATTCTCCCATCCATTTCAGCCAGAGCTCGCGCCTGCGCGGGCCGTCGCCTTCATACAGCCATAGTGCCTGCCATGTCCCCAGGAGGATCTGCCCGTCCTCGATCAGAAGTTGAATCGACGAGCCTATCATGCTTGCCTTGATATGGGCATCAGAATTGCCTTCGGCATGGCGGAAGAATTCACGGCGGGGAATGAGCTCGCTCATGAAAGCCGTCATGTCCAAGGCAACGTCCGGATCAAAGCCTTCGTTGATGGTGATGCCACACGTCGTATGCGGGCAAAAAACGGTAAGGACGCCGTTTTTCCAGCAGCAATCACCGGCGATGCGGCGTATTTGCCGGGTCACGTCGATCATCTCTTCGCGCCGGGAAGTGGCAATGGCGATGCGTTCCATGTCGTCCTCTGCTTAAGGTGAGGGACATCCGCAGGGAGACTGCTTTGCTCGTTGCTGAGCGGTGAAAACACGCACTATGGAAATCAGCGGCAGTCCCTGCAGACGCCGTACAGGACCATGTGGTGGGCAGTGGGCTTGAAATCGTGTTCGCGGCACACGTCGTCCTGCAGCTTTTCAATGGAATCGTTGGTGAACTCTATTTTTTTGCCGCAGACAGTGCAGACGAGATGGTCATGGTGGTGCTGTCCAACGGGTTCATAGCGGATCATGCCGTCCTCGAAGTTCACGGTGTTAGCGATTCCCGCTTCACAGAGCAGCTTGAGTGTCCGGTACACGGTGACCTGTCCGACAGTCCTGTCGTGCTCGCGTATCATGAGATAAAGGTCTTCCATGGACACATGCTCTTGCACGTCAAGGAATGCCTCGAGAATTTTCATACGCTGGGAAGTGATACGTAGCTTGCGCAGCTTAAGAAATTCAGAGAATTTGGCAACGGCGTCGTTGTGTTCGCTGATCATGAGCTTTCCTCGTGCATGAAGTATGGCGATAGCATAACCATATCTGTATTGCTGGTCAATGTATCTTCAGGAAACGGAAGGGAAGTGAAGGGGAGAACCCGTCCAGCCAACATGGTCCGGCAATCATGCATATGCGCACGGAGTTCAAAGCCAACCTGCTCCAAAGGGAGACATGGCATGACGATATTGACGGAACCTCGTATCATTTATACCATTATTGCGCATTGAAGATCCATGGCACGCTTATCAGGGAATGCATGATAATGCACTGTTTTCTGAAGGCGTACGCCGCCTGCGTGCCTGTGGCGGCATTTCGGAAGCACCCGCATGACGCGGTGCCCTGAGAGTGTTTTGTGCGCAAATGCGCAAGTGTTGCGCATGGCGCGGCCTGCGGCTATGGTGCAGAAAAAACAGAAGAGAGGCGCCTTGCACAGGCGCGGACTTTTTTAGGAGACCTGACAATGGAAAAGCTGAAAGTTGGCATTCTTGGCGCGACCGGCATGGTGGGACAGCGTTTTGTCTCCCTCCTGGCAAACCATCCCTGGTTTGAGATTACAACCCTTGCCGCCAGCGGGCGTTCTGCCGGCAAGAGCTATGAGGAAGCCCTGGGCGGGCGCTGGCGCCTCGAGACCGCCATGCCGGAAACCGTGGCAGCCATGCCAGTGTACGATCTGGCGGACGTGAAGAAGGTAAGCGAGAGCGTCGATTTCGTGTTTTGTGCCGTCAACATGCCGAAGGAAGAGATCAAGGCACTTGAAGAAGCCTATGCCAAGACAGAAACCCCTGTCGTCTCCAATAACAGCGCACACCGCTGGACACCAGACGTGCCCATGATCCTGCCTGAAGTCAATGCTGACCATGCTGAAGTCATTCCCGCGCAGCGCAAGCGTCTTGGTACGAAGCGGGGCTTTATTGCCGTCAAGCCAAACTGCTCCATCCAGAGCTACGCCCCCGTTTTTACCGCATGGAAAGAATTTGAACCTAGCGAGGCGGTGATCACCACGTATCAGGCTATTTCCGGTGCAGGGAAGGATTTTAATTCCTGGCCGGAAATGCTTGGCAACATCATTCCCTATATCTCCGGCGAAGAAGAAAAGAGCGAAAGGGAGCCCCTGCGCATCTGGGGGCATATTGAAAACGGGCAGATTGTGCCGGCAACGGAGCCGCGCATCACCTGCCAGTGCGTGCGCGTTCCCGTGCTCTACGGGCATACTGCCGCAGTTTTTGTGAACCTGCGCAAGAAGGCTGCAAAGGAAGACCTTCTGGCAAAACTGGCTGAGTTTAAGGGTGAACCGCAGATTCTCGGCCTACCGAGTGCGCCGAATCCGTTCATCCAATACCTTGAGGACGACAACCGTCCCCAGGTGCTCATGGATGTCAATTTTGAACATGGCATGGGCGTAAGCGTAGGACGTCTGCGCCCTGACATCCTGTATGATTGGAAGTTCATCGGGCTTTCCCACAATACCCTGCGCGGCGCCGCCGGCGGCGCCGTGCTCTGCGCCGAGTTGCTCAAGGCCAATGGGTATATCGAAGCGAAATGAGGAGCCTTCCCATGGATTTCATGAGCCTTGCAAAGGCGCGCTATTCGGTGCGCAAGTATGACGCCCGCCCTGTGGAAGAGGAAAAGCTGCAGTATATCCTTGAAGCCGGCAACCATGCCCCGACAGCCAAGAATCTCCAGCCGCAGCGCGTGTATGTGCTCCAGAGCGAGACCGCGTTGAAAAAGGTGGCGGAACTGACGCCCTGCGGCTTTGGCGCCCCGGTCGTGCTCCTGTTCACCTACTGCACGGACGACGAGTGGAAGAATCCGCTTGAGGAGGGCGTCCGCTCAGGCATTGAAGACGTAAGCATCGTGGCAACGCACGTCATGCTTGCGGCGGCATCGCAGGGGCTGGGCACATGCTGGGTCAACTTCTTTGCCAACAGCAGGGTGGAAGAAGCGTTCGGCATCCCCAAGAATGAACGAAGCGTATTGCTTATGCCTGTGGGCTATCCGGCATCGGATTCCGAGCCTGCGGCTATGCATGGGAAATGCAAGCCACTGTCGGAGACCGTAAGGTATCTGTGAGGCACGAGCTTTTCATGGGCGCGGCGGCACTGCTTGCCATGTCCTTCATAAAAGGCCCGCGCTCAGCGGGCCTTTTCACGTGCATGCCAGAGCGATGTCTTCGGTTTGTATATTTACAAAAATGTATAATAAATAATATATTGACACGGTTGTAATAAATTAATTAGTATTTTATCATAGATTCAAAAGAAAAATTTTACAAATTTGTATTTTTTGGAGTCGTTATGGATAAGATCAGACTTGGCATTTTTGGCTATGGCAATCTTGGCCGCGGCGTTGAACTGGCAGCTGCCGCGACGCAGGACATGGAGCTTGCCGCCGTATTCAGCCGGCGCCCCGCCTCCGCTGTGAAGCTGATCACCCCTGACGTGCCTGTCCTCCCGGCAGCGGATGCCGCCTCATGGAAAGGTAAGCTCGACGTGCTCATTATTTGCGGAGGCAGCGCTACAGACCTGCCGAAGCAGACTCCTGAACTCGCTGCCAGCTTCAACGTCGTCGACAGCTTTGACACACATGCGCGCATCCCAGAACATTTCGCCAATGTGGATGCCGCGGCGCGCAAGGGCGGCACCATCGGCATCATTTCCGTCGGCTGGGATCCAGGGATGTTCTCGCTCAACCGCTTGTATGCCAACTGCATTCTGCCCAATGGCAGCGACTATACGTTCTGGGGGCGCGGCGTGAGCCAGGGACATTCCGATGCCATACGCCGCATCCCCGGCGTGCGTGATGCGCGCCAGTACACCGTTCCCGTCCAGGCTGCCATGGATGCCGTGCGCAGCGGCGTCAACCCGCAGCTTAGCACCCGTCAGAAGCATACGCGGGAATGCTTCGTGGTGGCGGAGGAGGGCGCAGACAAGAAGGCCATAGAACAAGCCATAGTCACCATGCCCAACTACTTTGCGGATTACGACACAACGGTAACCTTCATCAGCCAGGAAGAACTGGACCGTGATCACAAGGGCATCCCGCACGGCGGCTTTGTCATCCGCACGGGCTGCACCGGCATGAATGGCGAAACGAAGCATATCATCGAGTATTCTCTTAAGCTTGGATCCAATCCAGAGTTTACATCCAGCGTGCTTTGCGCGTATGCCCGCGCGGCCTACAAGCTTGCATCGAAGGGGGAGAGCGGAGCAAGGACGGTGTTTGATATAGCTCCGGCACTGCTCTCGCCTCTCAGCGCTGAAGATATCCGTGCTCATATGCTGTAGGACCTGCCTGCTGTTCAAGCCATGGAAAATGCGTGTGGGCGCATGGATCCATGTGCGCTCAGGCAAACTTTGTATGTATTTGCTAAGGGATGGAAACGCATGAACGACATCATCAAGGCAATGGAAGAGCGCAGGAGCATCCGCAGGTTCAAGGATATGCTTCCGCCGAAAGAGGCACTTGAGAAGATCATCGAAGCCGGGCTTTACGCCGCCAACGGCAAAGGCGCACAGTCCCCGATCATCGTGGCTGTGACGGACAAAAAGATCAGGGACAGGCTGTCTGAAGTCAACCGCGCCATTGGCGGCTGGAAAGAAGGCTTTGATCCGTTCTACGGCGCTCCCGCTCTGCTTATCACGCTGGCCCCGGCGGACTGGCCGACCCGCGTATATGATGGCAGCCTCGTTATGGGCAACATGATGCTCGCTGCGCATTCCCTGGGGCTTGGGAGCATCTGGATACACCGCGCCAGAGAGGAATTCGCCATGGATGAATGGAAGGACTTCCTGAGATCCATCGGTATCGACGGCGAATGGGAAGGCGTCGGACACTGCGCTGTCGGCTATATCGAGGGAGAGATCCCTCAAGCCGCGCGGCGCAAGGATGGGAGAGTGTTCTGGGCTGAATAGTCAGCCCGGATGCAGAGAACGCCTTCATCCGCCGTTTCTGGAGGAGGCCCCGGCTATTCTGCCCCGCCGCGCAGTTCCAAAGCGCAGGAGCGCAGATAGTTGATTCCCGAGATGGGAAGGATGTCCTGGCTGATGGCATCAAGTGCATCCGCCTTAATATACTTTGCCTCAGGGATCCCTAAAAGCATCAGGAAGTCAGCGAGCTTCGCCGCCCAGCGGTATTCGCCGTCCTTTAGGGCTTGCCTTGCTGCGGCCTGGAGCCTGTCCCTGCCGCCGGCAAGCCGTGCGGCATGTTCGGCTTCTTCAAGGAGCGTCAGGGGAACGATGTTTGTTGGATTGCCGTCGAACCAGCCGATCTTTGCTGCATAGATTTCCCTCACCGTCCAGGGGATGGCTCCGTAGAATTCGCCCAGATAGGGCAGCTCGCGAAGATGCGCAGGCATGCTGACGCTGACAGCGATCTCGTCCGGGCTCATGCCTGCATTCATGAGACGCATGGTCTCTCCGAACACATATTCAAGAGCTTCCGCGTAGTTATGAAGGAACGGGGCGATGTCGCTGCCTAAAAGGGCAAGCACATGTCCGCACATGAGGGCATCTGCATGGAATGCCTCCATGCGGCGCACCGCGGCGGCCCAGCGCTCAACGTCACGGTAGGATCCTCCCCTGAGCGGGTAGAGGTTCGGGAAGCTGCCATATGCCGCATCTCCGCAGAACAGTACCTTGCGGTCAGGAAGCCATACAGCGACATGGTCCGCTGTTTCAGAAGGAATGGCATGGAGTTCCAGGACCACTCCGTCTATCTCCAGCCGTGTGCAGCCTTCTTGGACAGTTTTGTTCGGCTGAAGCAGTGCCCCGGGCATCCCCTCCATGCGAGGGAGGAGAGCGTTGTTCGTGTATTCGGCAGAAGGAATGTCGATGCCGAACTGCCGACGCGCGCGTCGTCCGAGGATTTCCCCCAGTCCTTTCCCGTCGTGCTGCTCAGAGCCGAAGGCATAATGCCCCCAGACGGGAACTGCGGTTTCCCCGTCCAGAAAAGCTTCAGCCCCTCCCCTGTGGTCGGGATGACTGTGCGTCAGGATGACCGCCTGAACGCTGCCGGGAGCTAGCCGGAGAAGTTCTTCCTTCGCTTGGCCGGAACCAGCCAGATTGTCGCCCGTATCGACAAGGACATAGCCATGGTTCGTCGTGATCGCGCCGAAATTGGACGAGCCGTAGCCAATGAACGCCCATACCCCGGAAGCAAGGGGGATGCGGCGCCGTTCAAGCGGAGTATGCCTGTGGCATGCTGGTATTCCAAAACCGGGATAGGAGAGCTTTTTCATGGGGCTGCCTGCTCCTCAGGGTTTCATGGGGAACGCTACTGCAGCCCGCCTGCGGCGGGCTGCTTATTGATTCTGTGCCATGATAGGCGTTTGACATTGCGCACGCAAGCGGGGATTATGCGGCATGGAAATGGAAGCGCCAGAGGTGGCGTCACGGAGACAAGGCCAATGAACATTGTGCGAATCGGAAAGGTCGCTTTGAGCAGCGGGAAGCGTCCCGTGGTCATTATTCCGCTGACGTCGAGCTCTCCCAAGGATCTGGAAGAGGAGGCCAAAGGGCTTGCGGACCTTCCGGCCGATGTTGCGGAATGGCGCGTTGACTTCATGGGGGCACCCTGGCGGACGGAGCCCTTCATGCGCCGATGCCTTTCCATGCTCCGCAGGGAACTGCACGTGCCTGTTCTCGCGACGTTCCGCACAACGGCTGAGGGAGGAAGCGCCAGCGCTTCGCCCGGTGAATATGCTTCCCTGTGCGGTGCGCTCTGTGAGAGCAGCATGATCGATGCGTTGGATGTGGAGGCCTTTTCCATGGGGGAAGATGCAGCCAGGGAAGTGATCCGTCATGCGCATGCATGCGGCATTCCTGTGGTCGCCAGCAGCCATGATTTCGCTTCGACGCCTCCAAAAGAGGAAATCGTACGGCGTCTGTGCTATATGCAAGATAGCCTGGGAGCGGATGTCCTAAAAATTGCTGTCATGCCGCTCGTGCCCGCGGACGTGCTCACATTGCTTTCCGCCACGGAAGAGATGCGTTCCTGCCATGCGCGGCAGCCGCTCATTACGATGAGCATGGGCCCCCTTGGCACGGTCAGCCGTATTGCCGGCCAGTTTTTTGGCAGTGCCGCTAGTTTTGGCGTCGGGAGTTCGTCAAGCGCACCCGGGCAGATGGATGCCGTTGCGCTGCGTGCTGTACTCGACGCTTTGGACCGGGCGACGGCAAAAAAATAGAAGATTCCCCAAAAAAAATACTTCTTGCCACTGGACGCGATACAAAACGGGATTATTTATGCTCTGTGCGGGACAACCGGAAGAGCATGGTCCCGCCTTATCACTGAATGTACCGGAGGAAATATAGTTATGGGCAAGATCATCGGAATAGACCTTGGCACGACGAATAGCTGCGTCTATGTTATGGAAGGGAAGGATCCCAAATGCATCAGCAACCCCAACGGAGGTCGTACGACGCCTTCCATCGTGGCATTTACCGATAAAGAACGCCTTGTCGGCGAGACTGCCAAGCGGCAGGCAGTGACCAACCCCACGCGTACCATCTTCGCCATCAAGCGCATGATGGGCCGCCGTTGCGACGCCCCAGAAGTGGCGCACTGGATGCAGCACGCACCCTATAGCATCGTGTCCGCAACCAACGGGGACGCTGCCGTGCGCGTTGATGGCAAGGACTATAGCCCTCAGGAAATTTCCGCCGTCATCCTGGCCCAGCTCAAAAAGGACGCCGAGACCTATCTGGGCGAGCCGGTCACCGAAGCTGTCATCACTGTGCCCGCCTACTTTAATGATGCGCAGCGCCAGGCGACGAAGGACGCCGGGCGCATTGCCGGCCTGGAAGTGAAGCGTATCATCAACGAGCCCACCGCGGCTTCCCTTGCCTACGGCTTCGACCGCAAGGCCAACGAGAAGATCGCCGTGTACGATCTTGGCGGCGGCACCTTTGATATTTCCATCCTTGAAGTCGGCGACAATGTCGTGGAAGTCCGCGCCACGAACGGCGACACCTTCCTCGGCGGCGAGGACTTTGACCAGCGCATCATCCGCTGGCTGGTGGACGAATTCAAGGCCTCCAACGGCATCGACCTCTCCCAGGATCGCATGGCCCTGCAGCGCCTGAAGGAAGCAGCGGAAAACGCCAAGAAAGAGCTTTCCAACTCTCTGGAGACCCAGATTAACCTTCCCTTCATCACGGCGGACGCCAGCGGACCCAAGCACCTTATGGTCAGCCTTTCCCGTGCCCGCCTTGAGCAGATGGTCATGGACCTCGTGGAAAAATCCATTGAGCCCTGCCGCAAGGCGCTGTCTGATGCCGGGCTCTCCACGTCCGAGATCGACGAAGTCGTCCTCGTCGGCGGCATGACCCGCATGCCGCTTGTGCAGAAGAAGGTGGGCGAGTTCTTTGGCAAGGAGCCCAACCATTCTGTCGACCCTGACGAAGTCGTGGCCAAGGGCGCGGCCATCCAGGGCGCCATCATGGCCGGTGACGTGAAGGACGTGCTGCTCCTTGACGTGACCCCGCTCTCCCTCGGCATTGAGACCATGGGCGGCGTCTTTACCAAGCTTATCGACCGCAACACAACCATCCCGACCCGCAAGAGCCAGGTGTTTTCCACGGCTGCGGATAACCAGCCGGCTGTGGATATCCATGTGCTGCAGGGTGAGCGCCCCATGGCCGCAGACAACATGACCCTGGGCAATTTCCAGCTCACTGGCATCCCGGCTGCGCCGCGCGGCGTGCCCCAGATCGAAGTGACCTTCGACATTGACGCCAACGGCATCGTCAAGGTTTCTGCGAAGGATCTTGGCACAGGCAAGGAGCAGTCAATCCAAATCAAGTCTTCCTCAGGCCTGAGCGAGGCAGAAATCAACAAGCTCATGCGCGAAGCCGAAGCCAATGCCGCTGAGGACAAGAAGAAGCAGGAAGCCGTTGAGGCGCGCAACAAGGCTGACGCCCTTGTCTATGCCACGGAAAAATCCCTGAAGGATGTGGGCGACAAGATCGACGCAACTACCAAGTCCACCGTGGAATCCAAGCTTGAAGCTCTCAAGAAGGCCATGGAAGGGACGGATTCTGAAGCCATCAAGGCTGCCTCCGATGACCTGACCAACGCTTCCCATGCCCTCGCTGAGCAGCTGTACAAGAACGCTCAGCCTCAGCAGGACGCCGGTTTCGCCGGACAGCAGCAGGCCGGCGAACAGCAGGGTCAGGCGAAGCCCGATGATGACGTGGTCGATGTGGACTTCACCGAAGTCAAGAAGTAAAATGCAGCAATCGTAATGAACCAGAAAAAGCCCCGGCGGACATGAAACGCCGGGGCTTTTTCTGCATGGTGCCTCCATGGAAGCAGCATGGCCTGGAGGCTGTATTCTACCCCTGATACCCCATGGGATTGTTCTTTTGCCAGTTCCAGGCGTCGCGGCACATGTCTGTCAGTGAATGCTGTGCCTGCCAGCCGAGGATATCCTTCGCTTTCTGAGCGTCAGCCCAGAATTCAGGCAGGTCGCCAGCGCGGCGATCTCCAATGACATACTTTAAAGGAGCGCCGCAGGCCTTTTCAAAGGCGTGCACCATTTCTAGGACACTGTAGGGGACGCCGGTGCCTAGGTTGAATACTTCCACTCCGTGGCGGCCTGCGCCGTATTCCAGCGCCCTGGCGTGCCCTTCTGCCAAGTCCATGACATGGATGAAGTCACGTCTGCAGGTGCCGTCCGGCGTTGGATAGTCGCCGCCAAAGATGCGTAGGCATTCGCGTCTGCCTACGGCCACCTGAGAAATATAGGGCATGAGGTTGTTCGGTATGCCCTGGGGATCTTCGCCTATGCGTCCTGATTCATGCGCGCCAACGGGGTTAAAATAGCGCAGAAGGACAACAGATAAATTTCCGTCGGCAGCCGCAGCGTCTTCTAGGATCTGTTCGATCATGGATTTCGTCCAGCCATAGGGGTTGGAACATTTTCCCCTGGGCATGGTCTCGACATAGGGAACAGGCGCATCCTCCCCATAGACGGTTGCCGACGAGGAGAAGACAATATTGCGGACGTCTGCTTTGGCCATGCATTCCAGCAAGGAGAGAGTCGCGTCAATGTTGTTGCGGTAATAGGCAAGTGGAACACGTACGGATTCTCCCACAGCCTTGAGCCCGGCGAAATGGATGACGCTGTCAACGGGGGCTGCTCTCAAGATATCGAGCAGCGCTGAAGAGTCTCGTACGTCAGCGGCGTGGGAGGCGATTTTTTTGCCGGTGAGTTCTTCGACGCGGCGCACGCTCTCCGGGCTGCTGTTGCTGTAGTTGTCCACAATGACGACATCGTGTCCGGCGTTCAGCAAAGCCAAAGCCGTGTGCGAGCCAATATACCCAGCGCCGCCAGCCAGCAGTACTTTCATCGTTCACCCCATGCTCAATGTTAAAAAAGCGAGAACTGAATGGATGCATTATAGGCAGCGATAGGCTTTTATGCAATGACCCAAATGATGCCAACCCAGCTTAATCTTCGACCCTTTCCCTGCCCGTGAAAATGACGGTATAACTGCTATAGCTGATTCGCTTTTCGATGTTTCCGCCGTGCAAAACAACGCTTCGCGATAACATACCGTGTTTTTTTGGATGAAAGGTGCTGGATGGAGAGGAAGGCATTGACTTCCTGCTGAGCGGAGATAATAATCTTTCATAGGATACGTTGCTGAAGGACACCGTTACCGACAAATGCCCCCTGGATAGCAATGCCGAAATGCTGGATAAGAGCGATGGAGGTGCAATCATCGTAGCCTGGCGGATTAAGGGCCAACACAGAAGGCGCCAGGTCAAACACGATGGTTGGCAGAAGGAAGGCGATAACCGCAGCGGTCTTCACCAGCGTTGACTTCACATTGGAGAACAGTTCGTCAGAGGAGAGCATTAACGAGCAAACCGCAGTGCTGATTTTGCATAGCTCTAGCGGCTAAACTGAAAACATGGGCGGCCATTTCCCCCGCTTAATCTACCATGCGCATACTCTTTTGTAATGACAGCTTTCCAGGTCATTTCGAAGCGTTGGCAACGTATTTCGCCGCCGATCCGTCCAACGAGGTGCTCTTTGCCTCGCGCTACGAGCGGCGCTGCTTTGCTGTGCCCAATGTGCGGCGCGCTCAGTTCCGCGCCCCGCGCGCCAAGAACGTCGGCATCAAGGATCCGCTGGTGGCAGAGTGGATGCGTGCCTCTGAACTGGGGAGACAGGCGCTGTCTTCCTTTTTGCAGATAAGGCGCACAGGCTTTCTGCCCGACATGGTGCTCTTTTCTGGCGGCAACGGCGTGAGCCTCTTCCTGGACCGCGCTTTCCCGGAATCCTACCGCGTCGCCTATCTGGACAGCTCTGTTGCCAACCGATCGACCGATCCCGACGGACGTACGTCTTCGCTGATGGTGCAGGGGCTGACGCTGTTTGAATGCCACAGGGCCTATGCCTTTTCAGCATGGCAGCGGGACGCATTTCCGCCTGTGTTGCGCCCGGCCATCGGCATTATCCCGCTTGCCGTAGACACGGACTTTTTCTCGCCAGAGGCTGCAAGCCCATTCTTTAACGGCCTGCATCCGAGAGAGATGGTTTCCTTCTCCCTCAAATCACCTGATGCCCTTGTGGGGAGCGGGCTCTTACGGGTGGTGACGGCATTGCTTCTGCGCCGTCCGTTCTGCCATGTGCTTCTGGCCTGCGGTTTCGCCGAGAGCGACCAGCTCTACAAGGCTTTTGAACGGCTAGGGAAGGAATGCCTTGACCGTCTGCATATATGCGAGTTCCTGCGGAGACCGGCATACCGCGACATGCTCTGTGCCTCATCAGTGCATATCTGCCCGCAACGTACGGACAGATTGCTCGTGGAGATGCTTGATACCATGAGCTGCGGATCCGTGCTCATGACAGCGTTGCCTGAAGATGAAAATCCGTTGAAGAACGGTGTCAACATGCTGGAATGGCCGGATACGCCGCATGCGCAGTTCGATGCCATATGCGCGTTGCTGGACAATGCCAGCCTTCGTGCCCAGCTTGGCGCCAACGCGCGTGAAGCCATCCTGAGCGGGTATGACCAGAAGGATGCGCTGCCACGGCATGCCGAGGAACTGCTGCGCGGGTATCGTTCCGTTCTTGATTCCGGGAGCATTTGACCTGTCGACCCGAAGGGATGCCGATCGGAGAGCATTCCGCAGAGGAGCGTTGTAACAGCTTCAATCTCTATGGTGGTGCAAAGTTTTTCTGGCTTGCCTATAAAAGCATCCCTGCCGCTTATGGAAAAAAAAGCCGCCGTCCCAGTTGAGGGGCGGCGGCTTGAGCGCATTGCAACGTGGTTATTTGGCAAGCAGGGCGCGGTATGCGTCGGCAGAAAGGAGCCCGCCGAGGTCAGCCATGTTGTCAGGCTTTGCCTTGATGATCCAGCCTGTGCCATAGCAGGATGCGTTGAGCAATGTCGGGGTGCCGTCCAGCTCCTCATTCACTGCAGTGACTGTGCCGGATACGGGCATGAACAGCTTATTGACGGATTTGATGGATTCAACTTCGCCGAATTCGCTGCCGGCGGCGAATGCGTCACCCTCAGCTGGGACATCAACAAAGACCACTTCGCCCAGCTGGTCCTGCGCAAAATCGCTCACGCCAATGACGATTTCTTCGCCTTCGGCACGCGCCCAGATATGTTCATCGGTGTATTTGAGTTCGGCAGGCAGGTTTAGTTCTGCGACTGATTTGGCCATGGAATCGCTCCTTGTTTTTATGAGGTTGGTGAATTATCCTTCATTTTTTTGCATCCTATATCATGCCCACAGGACTGTCTAGCGCGGGTAGATGACCGCGCTACTCACCAAGCATGGCCGCCGCTTCCATCACGCCTTCAGCCAGTGTTGGGTGGGCATGGATGGTCCCGGCCACATCAGCTGCCGTGGCGCCCATCTGAAGCGCAAGGGCTGCCTCAGATATCAGGTCTGTAGCGTGGGCGCCGGCGAAATGCGCGCCCAGCAGTTTCCCGCTTGCCTTGTCCTCCACCAGTTTGAACACGCCGGGCAGCTCGCCCATGGCCTGAGCCTTTCCCAGCTCACGGAACTGAAATTCTGCCGTGGTGACGTCAAATCCCTTTGCCTTCGCCTGGGCTTCGGTAAGGCCGACATCGCCGATTTCTGGGCTGCTGAAGATGCCAGATGGAACGACGTCGTAGTTTGGCT
>JAEEGL010522484.1_pt1 | contig 51068 bp, 48 predicted proteins | sample 9134231 | NCBI WGS metagenome assembly JAEEGL01 (sample SAMN16246548, study PRJNA631951) | gut metagenome | biome: gut microbiome; feature: rumen; material: fiber-attached | host: Bos | place: Iran: Karaj | collected 2018-10 | reverse complement strand
GTATAATTTAAGTTTGAATTCACTAAGTTTTCCATACTTAAATTATACCAAAAAAATAGGTTCATTCCCAGATTACACTCTAGGTTTGAACCTATTTTTTTATCTTTTACAGAACTGTTATTTTTTTACAGCCTCTTTTGTTTTGTTAGATGGCAGGGGCATCAGGATTCGAACCCGAACTAAAGGTTTTGGAGACCCGCGTGCTACCGTTGACACCATGCCCCTATGAATAAAATACGATAAAAGTATATCATATTAGTATTTTAAATTCAAGTAGAACTTGAAGAAAAAGAAAAAGACCGTAAGGTCTTTTTAAATGCACATAATGGGGCGCAATACAAGAGTCGAACTTGCGCATGACGGAGCCACAATCCGCTGTGTTAACCACTTCACCAATTGCGCCATTTTAGGTCGTGCGTCTATTATTATACATTATTTTTTTTATTTGTAAAGACAAAGGTTGAAAAAAATATATAAAATGCTATAATGCTATTGTATTTTCATTTTGAAAGGAATTATTGCAGATGTTAAAAAATTTACTTAAATTCGGTTATCTAGCTCTTGCTATTGTATTGGGCGCAGTAGTAGGATTTGGATCTTATTATATAAATGTTTCTGAATCTGCTACAAGCAAAGTAAAAAATGCTTTAGCTGATAAAGATTATGTTACACTATCTCGTATTTATTCAGGTAGCTTAATTGATGGAACAAATATTGCAGCATCATTTGAAGAAACTAATTCTTATGATATTTATATGAATGCTGGTGTTATGGAACAGTCTGGTACATATTACAGCCCTGAAGAAGATGGCCTAAAGACAGTTTATTACCATAACTTCGATATGGCATATTATATTTATCTTACTGATATTTCATTCTTATATGGTGATGCTAATGGTGCATCAGGAAAGACTGTTCACTATGCTGGTATTAAGTTTACATCTGATACAAATACTTATAATTATTATTTTGATGTAAATGATAGCTATAATACTGCAGTAAAGGATACTGATTATACTGTTGTTAAAGTTACTGGTGATGATGGTTATACTTATAATGATTATAATGATAATTTTGATGGATATTGTGAAACTCAATATTCAGAAAAAGAATTATTATTAAATAGTAAAAGAAATTTATCTAATTTCTATACTAATTATGGATTCTTACCTGTATCATTCTCTAGTAAGCAAATTTATTATATTGAAGAATTACTAGGTGGAGATATTACTTCATTTGCAATTATTAATTCACAAGGTGAAAAGGTATCTGGTGATATTAATTATTCATTTGATTTTGATGAACAATTCTTCCTTAATGCAAAGCCTTTATTTGATGCATATTCTAAATTTATTCCAATTTATGATAAGTATGGCAAAGTAGAAGGTGCACAATATACAAATGATGTATCTGATTCTGAATATGAGGCAGCCGTTTCACAGTTCAATAAGGATGTAGAAGAATTCGCATATAAGCTTCAAAATAAAGCATTATATCCTGGATTTGAAAACTATTACAACGCATTACCTGAATCTTACATTAAGGATTCATCAATCGTATTTAAGACTGTAATGATCGTTATTGTATATATTATTGCCGCAGTAGTATTATATTTCTTATTCTTCCACTTAAAGGATATTACAAACTTAGTATTTAATAGAAATAAGGGTCCAAAACAAGAAATTAGACCTAAGAATATTAATATAGCAACTAAGAATCAAGAAAAAGAAGTAATTGATGTAAAAGAAGAAAATAATAATTCTAGTGAAAATAATAATTAATAATAAATCGGAAGCATATGCTTCCGATTTTATTTATATTCTTTAATTTTTAAATAAAGATATTCAATTGAGTCTTTTATTTCATCCTCACTAATATTTGTATATCCTAATACTAATGTATTACTATATTTTTTATTAATATCGTAATCCATTATAGAATTAATATTAATACCATTTTCTTTTAAATAATTAGTTAATTTATTTATATCTATTTTAGTATTTATTTTTACTAATAAAGAAATATAATTTTTCTTTTCAAGTGGCTTAAAAATATCATATTTCTTTAATTCATTAATTAAAGCCTGCCTTCTTTGTAAATATAATTTCTTTAATTTATTACAGCTTCTTGCATATTCACCTTGGCTTATATATTTAGCTAATGATAGCTGGATTAATGATGATACAGGGTTTGAATCATTTTTATATTTAGATATATATTTATTCATTAATTCATTTGGAAGAATAATATATGATATTCTAAGACCTGGAAACATTGTTGTAGAAAACGAAGAGAAGAATATAACATGATTATAATCTAGCTTTAATAATGGAGTTACAGGAGAAGAATTAATTCTAAATTCTGTATCAAAGTCATCTTCAATAATATAAGAATTAGTATTTATTGCATAAGATATTAATTCTTTTTTTCTATCTATTGTCATTTTTATCCCAGTTGGGAATTGGTTAAATGAGGTAGTATATAATATACCTTTAGAATCTGGTATTAATACTCCCTTTTCATCAAGGTCAATATATTTAATTTCCTTTTCTAATGAGATATCCTTTATTTTATGATATCCTGGGTTTTCTAAATATATATTTTTAATATCTAATAGATTTAATACCTTATTTAATCCTTCCATTCCTGAAGTAATAATAATATTTGATTCATTAACGTCAATAGAACGGTTATTCTTTAAATGCTCTTTTATTGCAACCTTTAATTCCTTTTCTCCAAGAAAGGGGCTTTTATTTAGGTAATTATTATCTAATAAAACCTCTTTTACAATTTTATTCCAGCTTTTGTTATCAAAATCTCTAATATTTTTAGTTGTAAAATCATATTTATATTTTATTTCATCATCTACTAAAATTTCTTTATTTAAAGGCTTTTTAGAAAGAGATGGTTGCTTAGTCACAAAATAACCTTTCTTTTCTATTGTGTAAATATATCCCTCATCCTTTAGCATTTCATATGAGTTAATTACAGTATTAAGAGATATATTTAAATCAATTGATAATTGTCTTTTAGAAGGCATTTTACAATTAGGCTTTAATATGCCGTCATTGATCATTTTTTCTAATTCGATATAAAGTTCAATATAAAGTGGCTTTTCTCCTTTTAATACAATATCCATTGGTACCATCTCCTTAATTATTTTTATTATATAATATAGTATCAGATTTTTCTATAATTAATGTTTATAAATGACATTAATAATGTTATAATTAAATTAGTTTGTTGGAGAGTGATATAAATGTATAAAACAGCATCATGTATAAAGTTAATTCAGCTTTTATCATCAAGATATGATTTTACATCAAAGGATGAAATTGCATCATTTTTAGAAATCAATCCTAGAAATATAAGAGAATATATTAAAGAGATTGAGGTTGCAGGATATTCAGTTGAATCTAAGAAGGGTAAATTTGGTGGTTATAGATTAGTTAATAGAAATCTTTTACCATCATTATCTTTAACACCAAATGAGATTTCAACAATTGAAGAGGTAAGAAAATATATTGAGGGAAGAGATGAAATAGACTATACAGGATATTCTATTGTAATGGGGAAAATATTAAATCAAATTGATGGAGATATCAAAAGAGATGTACCTGCGTTAATGATTGATCGTTTCCCACTTCAAATGGATAAAAGCGCAATAGAAAAAAGATATATTTTATTTAGTGAAGCAATTAAAAATTTATTAGAGGTTGAAATATCTTATCTTAATTCAAATGGTGAAAAGAAGAATTATATAATTGAGCCATATAGACTTTTTATGTTTAATAATGCTTATTTCACCCTAGCTTATGATAAAGAAGAAATGAAGATGAAGTATTTTAAGCTTAATAGAATTAATAGAGCAAATATAACAAAGAATCATTTCCTAAGATTAAAGGATTATGATGAATCTAAATATTTAGATGAATTTGGTATGAAGGAAAATGGTGAATATTATCATTTAAAGCTTGAATTTACTGACCTAAATGTCTATATTCAGGAAAGAATATATGGTAAGAATCAAACTATTACTCTTTTAGATGATAATCACTTGATTTTGGAATGTGATATGCAGAATAAGAATTCCATTAAGGCCTTTGTTTCATCATTTAGAGATAAATGTAAGATTATAGAGCCAGAATGGTTAATAAAAGATATTAAGGATGAAGTTTGGAAGGTTTTAGCATTATATGATTAAAAATGTATTCTTTGATTTTAATGGTACTATTTTAAATGATGTAAATCTATGCTTAGATTTATTAAATGAATTATTAAAAAATCAAAATCATAAAACAGTAGATATAAATAAATATAAGAATATATTTTGTTTTCCAGTTAAAAAATATTATATAGCTGCAGGTGTAACATTTGATACTTCAGATTATGAAGATATTGCACATTGGTTCATAAAGGAATATATGAGAAGATATTTAGATGAATCAAGCTTATATGATGGTGTTTTTGATACACTTGGTTTCTTAAATAATAAAGGCTTAAATGTATATTTATTATCAGCATCAGAAAGAAATAATCTTTTAAGCCAATTAGATTATTTTAAAATTAAAGGATTTTTTAAGGATGTATTAGGAACAAGTGATGTTTATGCTAAAAGTAAAAGTGAGATTGCAGAAAAATATTTTTTAGATAACGATATAAAGGTGAATGAAACATTATTTATTGGTGATACAACTCATGATGATGAGATAGCTAAAAAGCTAGGTTGTAAGTCGATTTTGTTATCAATTGGGCACCAAAGTAGGGAAGTATTATTAAATACTGGTAGTGCTATTTATGATAGCTTTAATGAATTGAGGGAGAACTTTGATGAAATATTTAATTGATGAGGATTTTAAGATTTTTGATACAAGTGAATTTCCTTATGATAAATTTCATACAGCACTAGGTGAATATAACCATTTTGAATATGGCAACTCGGGTGATTATTATGACCCAATTCCACTTCATAAATGGAGAAGTTTAGATGGTAGCTGGATTTTTACAGAAGAGGATGGAATTAAATATTTAGAACAAAACAGAGGAGATAACTGTGGGGATGATGCGTTTATAAATGTATATCCTACCTTAGTTAATAAAAATACATTTTATAGTCCATATTCTTTTTCTTTTGATATTAGAATATTAGAATTTAATTTATGGTGTGGAATGGCTTTTTATTATAAAACATCAAGAGATTATTATTTTGTTGGATTAAAGCCTAAAAGTATTGCCATATTAAGAAGATTAGATGAAGATATTATAGTTTTAAAAGAAGAGACAATAGAATTAGATGATTTAAAAACTTATTCTATAAAAGTAGAGCTTGATTATAATAAAGCATCTTTATTCTTAGATTCTAAAAAAGTATTTGATCTAGATATTAATTTTAACATTGGTAAGATTGCATTTGTATCTAAATCATTAGCTAGATATAGTAATTTTAAGGTATTTATGAGTGATGATAACTATTTATCACATCTAAATGGAATAAAGCTTGAAGAAGCTAGATTAGAAGAAAAAAGAAGTAAAATTCCACCTTTAAAATTAATTCATAAAATTGATTTAAAAAACTTTGGCTCAGGTAGACAATTAAGATGTATAAGGGATAAAGGAAAAACTTATTTCATTTTGATGCAAAATCAAAAAAGATATATAAGAGATTCATTCCAAAGATTATCATCAATGACCTGCTTTGACGTAGATGGTAATATATTATGGCAAATAGGTGAGCCTAATAATTCATATGATAATTCATATATTTCATGTGACCTACCATGTCAGGTATCAGATATTAACGGTGATTCAAAGCTTGAACTTATATATTTTAGAGATTTTTATATTTATATATGTGATTTTTATACATTAAAGGTATTACATAAATTTGAAACACCTATAATAAAAGATAATCCTAATTTTAAGAATGAGCCATTTAGAAGATTAAACGTTGATATGATTCGTGTAGCTGATTTAGAAGGATTAGGATATAAAGGTAATTTAATTATTAAAGACAGATATCAAAATGTAATTGCATATGATAAAAACTTTAAAGAATTATTTAGGTATCATAATAAAAACACAGGACATTTCCCATATGTTTATGATTTTAATGGTGATGGTATAGATGAATTATTTATTGGATATGATTTAGTATCAGCTAAGGGTGAAATATTAGTTGATTTGCCATATAATACTGATCATACTGATGAAATAATTTATCAATCGTTAAAAAAGAATGAGCCTAAAAGATTGATTTTAGCTTCAGGTAATGAAGGATTCAATATGTTTAATATTGATGGTACCCTATATAAGCATAATGAGATTGGTCATGCGCAAAGAATAAGTGTTGCACCATTTAGAAATATAAAAGATGAGCTTGAGGTTTGTGTTACATCATTTTGGGGATGTAATGGAATTATTTCTTTATATGATTATAAGGGTGATTTGATTTGCAAAAGAGAAATGGAAGGTAATGGTTCAACTATTACACCAATTAATTATGATGGAATACATAATCTAATTTTAACCTATCCAGATAAGAGTGGTGGTATATTAGATTCTAGCCTAGATCAGGTATTATTATTCCCTGATGATGGACATCCAACTGTATGTAATGAAGCATATGATATAGATGGCGATGGAATAGATGAGATTTTAGTTTGGGATAATAAAAAAATGTATATATATAAAACCAGTATGGTTTTAGAAAGTAAAAGAACTTATGAAAGATATCCTGATTCAGGATTTAGCAATTATAGAGGAGAATATTTAATCCCTAATAATGATTAGTTCTTGAAAATAACTTTTATATAAGTTATAATTAACTTGTTTTTGGAGGCAACGATATGAAGAAAGTCTTTCAGAAAGCAGCAGGGATTTTAGTAGCTGCAGTAGGTTTAATGTCATTAGCATCATGCTCAAGTACAAGCTTTTATAAGGATTGGCATAATGCAGGGGCAGACATTGATGAAGAAGTACCATTTGAATATATTTCTTTTGATAAGGCAAAGGAAATGAAGGATAACAAGGAAACATTCTTAGTAATGTTTGGTTCACCATCAGATTCTCAGGATGTTAAGGATGTTCAGGGACTTTGCTATGATGCTTATGTAACAAATCAAAAGAACAAGATTTATTTTGTAAATTGTGATGATGCATCTAGTGTTTCTGTACGTGAAAAATATAGAAAAGAATTAGGCGTAAAAAATGTTTTATCACCATCTTATAGTGAAGAAAACTCAAGTGACGAGGTATTATCTGGCTTAGTTGCAGTTTTATATAAGAATGGTAGTGTTGCATGGGATACATCTAAGGCATACGATTATGACTTCTGTGATTATTTCGCAACATCTGATTCTAAGAAGGTTAATATCCACTCTGTTGCAGCATATGCATGGGAATATTATCCAGCAAAAGTAGATTAATTTTAAGGCTCTCTTTATGAGGGCCTTTTATTATATTTTAAAATATAATAACATTTTCAAAGTGTTTTTGCTTAAAAAACACTTGTATATTTGTACAAAACAATATATAATGGTGTTGTTTATTTTGGAGGTATTAATATGTTTCATTCAACAAGAGGAAGTAAATTAGTTTCATCACCTGAGGCTATTTTAAATGGATTAGCATCAGATGGAGGTTTATATGTAATTGATAATCTTCCTAAGATTAATTATAAGGATTATTTAAATGATGATTATAAGACTATGGCATCAAAGATTTTAAATGCATTCTTCCCTGAATTTTCATTCGATGAAATCAAGAAAGAAATTGATCAAGCTTATTCAACATTTGATACAGAAAATGTAGTTGAGCTTAAGGGATGCGGTAATGCATATTTCTTAGAATTATTCCATGGTCCTACACTTGCTTTTAAGGATTTAGCTTTAGTTGTATTACCAAGATTAATGAAGCTATCTAAAGAAAAGCTTGGATATAAGAAGAATATTACTATTTTAACAGCAACATCAGGGGATACAGGTGGAGCTGCATTAAATGGTTTTAAATCAATTCCTGGTATTTCAATTGTTGTACTATATCCTGATGGAGGTGTTTCACCAGTACAGGAAGCACAAATGTGCTCATTTAAGGGAGAAAATGCTAAAGTATTAGCAATTCAAGGAAACTTCGATGATTGCCAAAGCTTCGTAAAGAAGTTCTTTAGTGAAAATAAGGATTTATCATTATCTAGCGCAAATTCAATCAATATTGCTAGATTAATACCACAAACTGTATATTATTTCTATTCTTATATTTATTTATTAAGAAATGGAATTATAAAAGATGGGGAAGAAATTAACTTTGATGTACCTACTGGTAACTTCGGTAATATTTTTGCGGGATTCTATGCAAAGATGTTAGGATTACCTATTAAGAATTTAATTTGTGCATCTAATAAGAATAATGTATTAACAGATTTCTTCTGCAATGGTAAATATAATAAGAATCGTCCATTCTTTAAGACAAATTCACCATCAATGGATATCTTAATCTCATCTAACCTAGAAAGATTCTTATATTATGCAAATAATGAAGACACTAATAAGGTTTCTTCATTAATGACAAGCTTAAATACAAATGGATACTATGATTTTAATAATCCATATCCATATTTCTATGCTTATTCAACTGATGAAGCAAAGACTTTATCAGTAATCAAGGATGTTTATAATGAATTTAATTATGTAATTGATCCACATACTGCAGTTGCATATAACGCATTTAAGGAATATTCTACTGAAACAAATGATAAGGCTATTACAGTTGTTGTTTCAACTGCATCTCCATACAAGTTCCCACAATCTGTTCTTGAAGCGTTTAGCATTAAAGAAGAAGATGCATTTAAATCAATTGAAGTATTATCTAAGAAGTTCAATCTTGAAATTCCTTCTGTCTTAAATTATCCAGCTCCAGAAAGAACTGTTGTTAAATTAGAAGATGCTTCTAGCTATGTAAAGGAAGTAGTAAAATGCTTCGAATAAAAGTTCCTGCAACATCTGCAAATTTATGTGTAGGATTTGATGTTTTAGGACTAGCATTATCATTATTTAATGAATTTACATTTGAAAAATCAGATGAATTTTCATTTTATGGATTTGAGGATGAATTCTTAACTATTGATAATAATTTAGTTTATGATTCATATAAATACACATTTGAAAAAATAGGTATGAAGCTTGTTCCTGTAAGAATTGGCTTTAAGGGGGAAATTCCTGTTTCAAGAGGACTTGGCTCTTCATCAAGCTTAATTGTAGCTGGTGTTTTTGCAGCAAATTATTTTATGGGTAAGCCTTTAACTAAAAATCAATTATTTGATATAACAGTAGAATTAGAAGGACATCCTGATAATGTTGCACCTGCTATATATGGTTCTCTTGTTGCTTCATATAAATATGAAGATAATTATTATCCAAATATTTATAAGGTTTCAAAGGATCTAGATTTTATAACAGTAACTCCACCTTTCCATTTATCTACACATGAAGCAAGAAAGGTTTTACCTGAATCTTTATCTTATAAAGAAATTGTAAATAATACTTCAAGAATAGTTAATATCCCACGTGCATTTGAATTAGGCGATGTTAATATGATTAGAAGATTATTCATTGATTCAATGCATGAGCCATATAGATCAAAGCTTATTCCAACATATAATGAAATTAAAGAAATTTGTGATAAGGCTAAGGTTGCATTCGCTATATCTGGTTCTGGATCTACTATGCTTATTATTCTAAAAAAAGACCAAAAGAAAGCTACTTTAATTAAAAATAAATTAAAGAAATTTAATTATGATGTTAAGCTATTAAAGGTTTCTTCTGGTGTCAAATTGGAGGAAATCTAATGGATGATGAATATTATGTAATCAATAAAAAGGTTCTTCCTGATTATTTTGAAAAGGTAATACAAATAAAAGATAAGGTATCTAAGGGAGTAAATATTAGTGATGCTTGTAAGGAAATAGGTCTTTCTAGATCAACTTTCTATAAATATAAGGATTATGTTAATAAACCATCAAAGGATTTAGGGAGAAGAGTAATCTTATCTTTAAAGCTTAATGATGAGCCTGGTACATTATCAAACGTATTAAATGAAATAAATGAAAGACATTGTAACATTTTAACAATAACACAAGAAATGCCAGTTCATAATATTGCATATGTTACATTAGCAATTGCGGTATTAGAGCTTGAGATGTCTGTTCAAGCATTAAATCTTGAATTAAAGAAATTGCCAAACGTAATTGATGTTACTCTACTTGCAGTAGAATAATATTTTTGGTATAATACTATTAAATATTTAGGAGGATTTACTAATGGATATTTTTGAAGAAGTAAAGAATATCATTGTTGAAGAAATCAACTGTGCTCCTGAAAAGGTTAGACCTGAAGCAAAGTTAAAGGAAGATTTAGGTGCTGACTCAATTGATGCAGTACAGATTGTAATGGACTTAGAAGATAAGTTCGGTATTTCAATTGATGAGGATGACGCTACAAAAATTCAAACAGTTAAGGATATCGTAGATTACGTAACTGGTCTTGTTAAAAACAAGTAATTAAATAAAATCATTGGGTTATGTTAATCATAACCTAATTTTTTTCTATCACAGGGGAGGTGAGATGATGGGAAGAGGTAGTTGGTATAAGAAGTGGTGTATCGCAAGAGGCTTTATTATCGAAAACGATATGCTTAAAAGTAAATCATATATTTATACATCTATGCCTAAGGCAAATCAATTTGGATTTCAAAACGGAAACTTAAGAGGTGTTATTGCATCTGATGTTTTTGCGAGATTCGATAGATTAAATGATTTGAATGTCTTATATCCTATTGGCTTAGATACTCTTTCTTTTTCATCTTTCTCTGAGGCTAAGAAGAATGATAATTTATTAGATGATGAAATCCCTAATATCTATATTGAGGAATTAAAGGAATTAGGTGTTGGTATAAATGATGCTAAATTAATTAATATGCGTCATGACGAATATTTAATTACATTACAAGAAGCATTTATCGATTTATATGAAAAGGGATATATCGTTTATAAAAATAGAATTCTTTATGAGGATAATAAAACTAAAAAATTATATGATGATTTTACATTACAAGATAATATAGAATATTCTAAGGTTAAGGTTAAATCATTTTCATTAGATATTTCTAGTGTTATAGAAGATGTATATAAGGATATAACATTACTTGATATAAAAGAAGAATATAAAAATGATTTATTAAAAAGATTTGGAATTAAAAGGAATTTAAAAATGTCTTTTGATTTATCAAATAAAAATAAGCTTAATGTTATATTAGATAAGCCAGAATACTTAGGAGGCTTATCATTCGTTGTCTTAAATCCTAATCTAATTGATATTGAAACATATGTTAGAGATGAAGAAAGAGAAGCTGTAAAGGAAATATTAGAAATGACATCAAATCCTTTTGCAGATTCTGGCCTTACTGCCCTAAATCCACTAACAGGAAGACAAATACCTATTTTTATATCTACGTTATATAATCAAGCAATTTATTTGGTTTTCCCTGGCGCAATAGAAGATGATAGATTATTACAAGAAAATATGGAATTAGAATATATTGATATTATTTCAAATGGATTATTAATTAATTCAGATTTCTTAGATGGTATGACCCTAAAAAAAGCCCATGAAGAAATTATAAATGTATTTAGTGATGCTGGTATTGCAGATATAGAAATTACTTATGAAAATACACTTATAAATTTATCATCATCAGATGGATTTGGTCCTCTATTCCCATTCTTATATGATAAGGATAGTGGTACACTAAACTCATTAAGAGGCTTCCTACCATATAATTTTTCAAGCCAATTTAGACCTGTATTATCGGATAAAACTAATATTTCAGGTACGCCATTAAAGGGTTCAATTAATTCTTTATTTGTTGATGGAATGGCTCCTATTTTATCAATTAATTATGATGAATATTCATCAAGTGATTCATTATTCACTAAATCTTTTATTGAAGAGATGAAATCTTGGGTCCCTATTTCTACATTCATGGTTGAAAAAACAAGAATAGTATCAGGGTTATTAATGCCTATAATTATTCATAATATTTTAAAGCGTGAAACAAATTATACTATTACAAATTTATTTAATAAATTATTTATTATTCCTGAGACTCTAGACTATACATATACTAGATTGGCTAAATGGAATAATAATACATTAGATGTTATGGGTATATTAAAAAGGTATTATTCTGATTCAATTAGATGGTATTTCTTATCAAATAATATAGAAGATGAATTTATTTATAATCAATCAGATTTATCATCTATTGATTTATATGTAAAAAGATTAGAACAAAGATTATTAAAGGTAGAGGATTTAGATTCGGTAAGAATGGATTATCACTTTAGGGAATTTGTAGATAAATGTAAGAACTATTTATTAAAAAGAGATATTACATCTTATATTAATTATTTAAAAAGCTTTACTGATATATATGTATTTAAAGAAATGTTTAATTTATCTCAATTAAAACTATATTTAATTGCAATATATCCTCTTATGCCATTCTTAGCAGAAGAGATATATGAAGAAAAATTCTCTAAAAAATCATCTATTATTAATGAAGGATGGTTATCTTAGTTGATTAATTTAAATATTTATTTTAAAATATAAATATCTTTTATTAAGGGGGGATATGTTATGATTTGTATTAATTGTGGAAACGAAGTTGGAGAAAATGATTCATTTTGTAAGGTTTGTGGTGCAAACCTTAGTGAGGCAAAAAGAATTAAAAAAGAAGAGGCTAATGATGAAGAAGGATTTGCTGAAATTAAAGAAGATACTAATGAAGCTGAACCTAAATACTATAGAGTATTCTCTTATGTAGGATTAGGCTTAGGAATTGCAAGTATAGCATTCTGTTGGTGTTTCTTTATAGGATTATTCTTTGGAATACCTGGTATTGTTTTCTCATCAATTTCTAAAAAAAGTAAAAATGCAACTAATGTTCCAACAATAGGACAAGCATTATCAATTGTAGGTATTATTTTTTCTATTATAGTTTCAATAATATTTATTGCGGTTGTAATAGGTGTATCAGCATTCGTTGTTAAAAATAATTAAAATAATCGGGAAAAATTTTCCCGATTATTTTTTATAATAAATACCCTGATATAAATTATTATTTCTTAAATACATATCAATTTTATCCATTACTGCAAGCTTACGTCTTGTCCATAATGGCTCTACTAAATCTAGGAAAGAAGAATCAGCTTGTAATCTTTCGATTATTATATCATCTCTTAAGATACATATTTGCTTACAAACAATATCTATATATTCATCCTCAGTTAAAATATGGAATGGATTTTTAATATATTGTTCATACATCTTAGTATTTTTAAGAATTAAAAGAGAATGAAATTTAATAGAATTTATTGGTAATTTATTTAAGAAATGAATTGTATTTAGCATATCCTCCTCATTCTCATAGGGAAGTCCATTGATGATATGTACTACAATAAATATATTAGCCTCATGTAGCATATTAACCGCATCAATAAAGCATTTATTTGTCATGCATCTATTGATTATATTTGCTGTTTTTTCATTAGAGGTTTGTAATCCAAGTTCAATGATTACATCCTTTTTTTCATTAATCTTTTTTAATAAATTTACAATATCCTTATCAATACAATCCGCTCTTGTAGCAATAGCTAGGCCAACTGTATTATTTGGGTCTATTTCTAATATTTCATTATAAATTTTTTCTAGATTTTCTACTTTATCATATGTGTTAGAATTTGCTTGAAGGTATGGCATATATTTTGTGTTTTTCCATTTTTTATCTATTATCTGTTTTATTTGATAATATTGATCATGAAATGATAATTTAATATCCCCTGCAAAATCTCCACTTCCAAGTCTAGAACAGTATGTACAGCCACCAATTCCAACCTTACCATCCTTATTAGGACATGTGAAGCCACCATTTAATGCAATTTTTGAAACCTTAGAATTATATCTAATCTTATTATATTCATTTAATGTATTATAAGGTTTATCCTTAGTAAAATATGTCATATAATCACGTATAATCAATTTAGATAGTTTTGTATCTTATTGATTACTTTTCCTTCCTATCTAACTTAATAGATTATTTCATCTAATTTTTAGATGAAATAATAAATTGCACTGTGGATTCTTTTTTGTATTTCTAAGCTACCATTGATATTATAATAAACTTTAATGATTTAATAAAGATTTAAAATAAATGAATATTATATACAAAACCTACTCTTTTTTTGATATAATATGATTAAGTTTTAAAAGGAGATTTTGTATTTTGAAGGAATTATTAAGATTAACTTATTCACTTACTCGTCCGAGCAAGGTTGGAATATTCAATAAGGATAAAATTATAATACCCATCTTACATGCGATAGCTTTTTTTGCATTATATTGTTTAGTATTTGCAATATTAACATTTAATACAACATACCTAGGCAATGAAACAGCATCTGAGGTTACTGAGCTTATGCAAATTTGTAAATTTGCAAATGTAATTGAATTAAATGAGGATCAAATTACTTTCGATTCATCTACATCTTCATTTCAAACTACATTAAAGGGCTATAAGGATTTCTCTTATAAGGATGCTGGAGTATATATTTATTTCTTTATGGGAGAAAATCAGCATTCAATTCCAAATGATTCTGTAATCCTGGATTTTAAAGAAACAGAAGTTGATGTTTATTATAATACTATTTTTTCTAATAAGCCTGTAACATATAAATATGCTAATTCTATTACAGAAAATTTTGATTTATATGATGTATTATCAGGTCAAAGAGAAGCGACTATTGTATTTAACCAAATCCTTTCTGACGCATTTGAAAATGCTAATATTCGTTATCAGGTATATCATTTCCTATCTGAGATTGGAAAGACTTTAGTATTTTATGGAATATTAATATTTTTCTTATTATTATTCTCTACAGCTAGTAATCCAACAATAGAAATGAAAGTAAGAATAAAGCTTGTATTATACGATTCACTTCCATATCTATTTATTATGATGCTAATGTATATGTTTAATTTCTCATATTTACAATATTTAGCATTATTATTACCATTTATTTATTCTATTATTACATTTAGACATATTCTAAGAGTAAAAAAATAATTATTAAAAAGAGTTGAGTTATATGAAAATTATAGATATTTTAAAAAACGAGGAATATCTAAAAGAAAATGATATTATGGTTGAGGATGCAGTTTTACATAAGGCATCTGAAAAGCTTGATATTACATTTGTTCTAGATAAGGCATTAAACCTTAAGAATTATAATAATTTAACAAAAAAGATAAAAGAAGCCTTCAGTGATTTGAAGGTTTCTTTAAGCCTTGTCATAAGTTATAAGGATGAATCATTAACTGAAGAAGAGCTAAAAGAATACCTAAGCGCTATTCTATTAAAGCTTGAAGAAACATCTCCACGCTTTAAAGCTTTAAGTATTAATGATGGTGATGTTATCCTAGAGGATTCTAAGGTTACATTCCTTGTTGCATTTGATGCAAAGGGATTAGATGATTTATGTGATCCAATTGTTAAAGAATTTGAAAATTATGGTTTTTTAATTGATGTTAGAATTAAAGAGGATGAAAGTAAATCTGTTGCCCAACAAATTCAAAACCTAGATAATAAAATGAATGAAAAAATAGAAGCTCAAAGAATGGAAGCATTACAGGTTCAAAAATTCAATGAGGATTCTAGAAATGCTAAGAAGAGCTATTATAAATATAAGCCTGAGGTTAAGACTCAAATATGTGACCTTCCTCGTAATTATGATGAAATTCAAAGAATGCTTAATGAAACAGGAGAACAGGTAGTTTTAATTGAGGGTTATGTTTTCCAAAAGGAAATTAAGGAATTCCCTAAGAGCAAGAATAAGATGGTTATGCTTGCGGTAACTGATGAGACTGATTCTATATTAGTTAAGAAGTGGTTAAGAGGAGAAGAGGAAATAAAACTATATTCTGGTATTGAAAATGGTACTATTTTCCAAATCACAGGTAAGATTGAGGATGATAGCTACGAGCACCAGGTATTAATTATGGCTCAAGAAATTGTACAGGTTGGTGTACATAAGGAAGAAATAGCCCAGGATAATGCGGTTGAAAAGCGTGTTGAATTACATGCACATTCTAAAATGTCTACACTTGATTCAGTTGTTGACGCATCAACATATGTTAAAACTGCAATAAAGTGGGGATGGAAGTCTTTAGCTATTACTGACCACTCTGGTGTATATTCTATTCCTGATGTATTACATTCATTACCAAAGGAATGCGATTTTAAGCCTCTTTATGGTGTTGAATTAAATTATATTAATGATCAAGAATATTTCATTACATTTGATGATTTAGATGAGGAATCAAGAAATATAGATTTAAAATCAGCAACATATATTGTTTATGATATTGAAACAACAGGACTTTCTCAAACATTTGATTCTTTAATTGAAATTGCTGCATATAAGGTATACCAAGGTGGAGTAATTGAAAAGTTTGAAAAATTCATTAATCCAGGAAGACATATTCCTGAATCTATAACTGAATTAACATCAATTACTGATGATATGGTTAGGGATGCAGAAAACGAAGAAACTATATTAAAGGAATTTATGGAATTTTGTAAGGGCTGTGTTTTTGTTGCCCATAATGCAAAATTCGATGTTGGCATGATTTATGCTAAATCTAAAAAATATAATATAGATTTCCCTCTTTTAGGCACAATTGATTCTCTTAACCTATTTAGAGTTCTTGCAGGATATCAAGAGAATAGACCTAAGCGTTTTAATCTTGAGGTTTTAGCAAAAACATATAAGGTTAAAGAAGAAAAGCACCATAGAGCAAATGATGATACAAGAGTATTAGCATTATCCTTTGTACAAATGCTACAACAGCTATATCAGGCTGGAGTTTATAATTATAAAGATATTAATTCATTAATAAAACCAGAATTACATTATGAATTAGTATTCCCATATTCATTAAATATTCTTGCCAAAACTCAAGCTGGATTTAAGAATATGTATAAGCTTTTATCAGATGCAATGACTAAGCATTTATATGGTGATGCTAGATTATTAAAATCAGTACTTGATGAATTCCGTGATGGAATATTAGTAGGTAGCGGTGATAATCGTGGCGAAGTTTTTGAATTTGCATTAAATAGAAGCGAAGAAGAATGTAAGAAGGCAATGGAGATTTGTGATTATATTGAAGTACAGCCTCCTATGTCATATGCTCAATATTTTAGTCAGCTTCCGAATGGAAAGGAAGATATTGAATTAGTTATTAAGAATATTATCAAATGGGGTAAGGAAATGGGCAAGATTGTTGTTGCAACATCAGATTGTCACTACCTTAGACCAAAGGATAAAAAATATAGAGATATTTTAATTGCTGCCCCACAAATTGGTGGTGGTGTACATCCTCTTGCAAGAAAAGAAGTTAAGCAGGTACCAGATCAATTCTTAAGAACAACAGAAGAAATGCTAGATGAGTTTAAGTTCTTAGGTGATGATTTAGCATACGAAATTGTTGTAACTAATACTAATTTAGTTGCTGATCAAATTGAAACAATTAAGCCTTTCTCAAAAGAAATGTTTTCACCTCGTGATGATCAGTTTAAGGATTCAATGCTACACATTCCATCTATTGCTGATGAAATGACAAGAATTGTTTATGATACATTACAAAAGATGTATGGTGATAATCCTCATCCAATTATTAAAGCAAGAGTTGAAAGAGAATTAAAATCTATTATTTCTTTCGGTAATGCATCTGTTTATTATGTTTGCCATCTTTTAGTTAAAAAATCAAATGAAGATGGATATTTAGTAGGTTCAAGAGGTTCTGTTGGTTCATCAATTGTTGCGACACTAATGAATATTACAGAGGTTAACCCACTTGCCCCACACTATGTATGTAAAAAGTGTCATTTCCATACATTAAGAATGAGTGATGATGAAATTGATAAATATGGTCTATTAGATATCGAAAAGCCATTCCAAACAACCTTAAGAAGTGTTTCATCAGGATTCGACTTACCAGATCAGGTATGTCCTGTATGTGGTAATAAGCTATCTAAGGATGGACATGATATACCATTTGAAACATTCTTAGGATTTAATGGTGAAAAGGTTCCAGATATTGATTTAAACTTCTCAGGTGAATATCAAGCAACAGCTCATGCATACATTAGAGATGTATTTGGATATGAATATGCATTCCGTGGTGGTACTGTTGGTACTGTTGCAGAAAAGAATGCATTTGGTTATGTTAAGGGCTATTGTGAAAGAACAGGTCAAAATTTACGTGACTGTGAAATCACAAGATTATCTCAATATATAATTGGTGTTAAACGTTCAACCGGACAGCATCCAGGTGGTATTGTTGTTGTACCTAATTATGTAGATATTTACGATGTAACACCTGTTCAATATCCAGCAGATAATAAGGATAATGCGTTTAGAACAACACATTATGATTATCACTCATTTGAGGATAATTTATTAAAGTTCGATATTCTAGGACACGATAATCCAACTATTTTCCACTATATTATGGAATATGTACATGCTCATCAGGATGAATTCCCATTCTCTGATGCAAGAGATATTCCTATTGATGATAAAAGAGAATACGCATTATTCGGTAGTACAGAATCAATTGGCTTAACAGAAGAGCAATTAGGATCTAAGGTAGCATCATTTGGTCTACCAGAATTTGGTACTCAATTCGTAAGAGGAATGCTTGTTGAAACCTTACCAAAGTCATTTGCTGAAGTTGTAAAAATTTCAGGTCTTTCTCATGGTACAAACGTTTGGGCTAATAACAGCCAGGAATTAGTTAATGGTAGAACAGAATTTGGTAAGATTGAATTTGCAGATACTATTGGATGTCGAGACGATATTATGATTGACTTAATCAGAATGGGTCTTGAGCCTGGTAAAGCATTCAATATTATGGAATTCGTTCGTAAAAATAAGAAGGTTAAATCTCCTGATAAATGGCAGGAATTCCAAGCATACATGAGAGAAAAGAAGGTTCCAGAATGGTATATTTGGAGCTGCGATAAGATTGAATATATGTTCCCTAAGGCTCATGCCATTGCATACGTATTAGATGCCTTAAGATTCTCATGGTTCAAATTATATTATCCACCTCTATTCTATTCAGCTTGGTTATCTAAGCGTGCTAAGGCCCATGATGTATTTATCTACATGCAAGGTGTTGAAGCTATTAGAGGTAAGATAAGAGAATTAACTCAAATTCCTAAGAAGGTAGCTAAGGAAGAAGATTTAATAACTTCATTACAAATTGTCTTAGAAATGAAGCTAAGAGGCTATGAATTCCTACCTGTTGATATCAATAAGTCAGATGCATTAAATTTCACAATTGAGGATGGAAAATTAAGAATCCCATTTGTTGCAGTAGATAAGCTTGGTGAAACCGTGGCTTTAGATATTGTAAATAAGAGAAATGAAGAACCATTTGATTCTATTCAAGATGTAGAAAAGAGAACTAAGCTTTCTTCATCATTAGTAGAAGAGTTCAAATTATTAGGTGCATTTGGAGATTTGAAGGAAGAATCCGAACCTGAAGCTGAAGGATTGTTCGCTTTTGGCGTATAAAATAATGTTAAAATATGTTATTTTTCAAATATTAATATATAATATATTACTTTTATGATATAATCTAAAATGTTTAAGGAGGTCAAAGTATATGAAACCGACTCCAATTTTTAGTAAAATTGAAACTGGCTCTAAGTGTTACGATGACGTAAAAGCAACTTATACAGGAATATCAATTAAAACATTTATATCATTAGCTTTAACAATGCTTGTTGCGATTGTAGTTGCAACATTCATGATTCTATCAATTAATAAGGCTATTACAGAAAATCCAGAAGATACTGAGATTGCAATGAAGTGGCTTACAACTTCAAGTGTATTAGCTATTGTATCAGTAATAATAGCTTTTATATCTGCATTAGTAGGTAGATTAAGTGATAAAGCAGCTAAAGTTTGTATTTTTATATATTCAATTTCTGAAGGATTCGTTTTAGGATTTATCACAGGAATTGTAGAAGCAGTATACCCTAACCAATATATTGGTGCACTTGCTGTATTTGGAACATTAGTAATCTTCACTGTTATGTTATTATTATTTGTAACAGGTGTTCTAAGAGTAGGATCTTTCTTAAGAAGATTCTTAGCCGCAGTATTAATTACTGCAGTTGCATTAGGATTATTTACAATTCTATTCATTCTATTCTCAGGGTTATTATCAACATATTCAACAAATATTATTTGGTTAATATTATTAATTGAAACATTATATCTTGTATATGCTTGTTTTTCGTTAATCTATAGCTTCAATGAAGCACAAGCAGTAGTTGAAAGTGGTTGTAGAAAAGAATCTGAATGGAGTGTTGCATTAGGATTATTAATCACTTTAGCATATATTTATTTACAATTATTAAGAATTATCGTTTTATTATTACAAATATTCGGTAAAAGAAATTAATTAAAGGGCTCAAAATGAGCCCTTTTATCATGAAAAAAGTCCTAAGTTTATCTTAGGACTATATTTATTATTTTAATTCTATATATTTAAAATCAATTTTATTCAAATCATACACGAAGTCTGTTTGTAACTTATCGCATACATGAACTAATTGATTCTTGTTATGATCAATATAACCATTCCATGTAGAGATAACAACCTTTTTAGTTGATAATTCTAATAAGAAATCTAACAAATCGATTTTACTGTTTTTATCATATAAAATAGCTTTCTTATCAATTAAGATTTCTTCAGGACTATAGGATTCTAAAAAACCTCTAACAAAATTGTAAACATAATTAATGTCCTTGTCCTTTGGAATAGTTTGTCCAAGAATTGTGTCAAAATCTAGTACTGGAATTCCGTTTTCCTTAGAATAATTCAACAAATACTTAGATTTACCACTTCCAGGCTTTCCAATTAGTAAAAGTAATTTGTGCTTTTGGCCTTTAAGGCTATCTTTAATACTCATGATTAAAACCTCCTCTATTTTATTAAATTTAATCGTGTATTGCAATTTTTATTATAGTCTATATATCAAATTAAAGCAATATGAAAGGGAATGAAAAAGTTAGAATTAACAAACTAACATAATATTTATGTTTTATATGAAATATAAAAGTGGTATAATCTAGTTTGAAAGAGGATGATAAAAATGTTATTTGAAGATATACAAAAGGCAAATATTGATGCCTTAAAAGCACATGATAAGGTTGCAAGAGCAATATTATCAGTTTTATATGGAAAATTTAAAAATGAAAGCATCGAAAAAGGTTTAAATGCTAAATCTTTACCAGATGAGGATTGTATAAGAATAATCCAAAAAACTATTAAAGAGCTTGAAGATGAAGCTTTAGGTTATAAAAAAGCTGGAAGAGATGAGACAGTAGCTGAACTTGAGACTCAAAAAGAGGTAATAGCAAAGTACTTACCTAAAATGATGTCAGAAGATGAGATTAGAGAAGAAATTGCTAAACTTGAAGATAAGAAGATTCCAACTATTATGAAACACTTCAAAGCTAATTTTAATGGCAAGTGTGATATGGGATTAGTTAATAAAATTGCAAAAGAGTTTAACTAATGGAATATTGTTATGACTGTGGTACAAAGCTTACAATAAAATTTTTAGAACATGAAGGAGATATTCCTTTTTGTCCTAAATGTAATAAATTTGTATTTCCTATATTTTCAACAGCTGTTTCGATGGTTATTGTAAATAAGGATAAAACAAAAACATTATTTGTTAAGCAATATGGTACAGGTAAAAACAGATTAGTTGCAGGGTATGTAAATAAGGGAGAATCTGCAGAAGAGTGCTTGTATAGAGAACTAATGGAAGAAATGGGAGTTAAGCCATTAGAAATCAAGCCACAAAAGACGCTATACTTTGAAAAATCAAATACTTTATTAATAAATTATTTAGTGACTTTAGAAAGTGAAGATGTATTTCCTAATTTTGAAATCGATGAATACAATTGGTATTCAGTTGATGATGGTACTGATGCAATAAAAGAAGCTTCAATGGCAAAGCAATTTTATGAATATTTTATGAAGAACAACAGGTAGGGTTTTATGGCATTTTATATCAAACAACAAAGTCAAGATATTAACGAAAAATATAGTGAACTTACTGAAAACGATAAGAATTTATTAAATGAATATTTTAAAATTGAAAAATTTTATCGCTATGCATTAAAAGAAATGCAAGCTAAAATTGAAAATTTAGATGATTATTGTGAGAATTCATTCTCACATAATCCGATTCATCATATTGAATCAAGAATTAAAACACCAGAAAATATAATTGAAAAGCTTCATAGAAGATCATATCCAATTACAATGAATTCCATTAAAGAATATTTGTATGATATTGCTGGTATGAGAGTTGTTTGCAATTATATTAATGATATATATCAAATTATAGACTTATTATCTAAGCATAAGGATATACAAATAAGATTTGTTAAGGATTATATTGAAAATCCTAAATCAAGTGGTTATAGAAGTGTCCATGTTATTTGTGATATCGATATTTATGTTGTTGGTGCTGTTAGAGTCATTCCAATTGAAATTCAATTTAGAACAATTGCGATGGATATGTGGGCATCACTTGAGCATGAATTAAGATATAAGTCAAAAAACACATATAGTGAAGAAGAAAAAGCTAACCTAAAGAAGTATTCTGATGAACTATATGCTGTTGATTTAAATATGCAAAAGTTATTTTTAAAGAAGACTGAAGGAGACATTGAAAATGATTGATTACGATTTAGTGGCAGATAAATGGAAGAAGATGGGCTGTAAGGTTCCAACTCGTGAAATGATTAAAACTGACGAGCAAATTGAAGGAATTAGAAAAGCTTCCATTGCTAATACATTAGTTTTAGACGAGGTTGCAAAGCATATCCGTGTTGGTATGACTACTCAAGAAATTGATGACATCGTTTATAGAAAAACTAAGGAATTAGGAGGAATACCTGCACCACTAAATTATGAAGGATTCCCTAAGAGTGTTTGTACATCTATTAATGACGCAGTTTGTCATGGTATTCCATCTAAGGATGATGTATTAAAGGATGGAGATATTATTAATGTAGATTGTACTACTAATCTAAATGGATATTATGGAGATTCTTCAAGAATGTTTTTAATTGGTAATGTTTCAGAAGAAGCTAAAAGATTAGTTAGAGTTACAAAGGAAATGTTAGACCTATGTGTAGAAAAGATTAAGCCTTATATGCGTTTAGGTGACATTGGTTATATTTGTGAAAAATATGCAAAGGAGCATGGATATTCAGTTGTTCATGAAATTGGAGGTCATGGTGTTGGCTTAGACTTACATGAGGATCCATATGTTGCACACTTTGGTAAAAAAGGTACTGGGATGGTTTTATTCCCAGGTATGGTTTTTACTATTGAACCAATGGTAAATCAAGGATCTAGAAGAATATTCTTAGATGCATCTAATGATTGGACTGTTTATACTGATGATGGTTCATTATCTGCACAATGGGAATATACATTATTAATGACTGAAGAAGGATTAGAAATATTATCTAAGTAATATTTACCTTTAGAAAGGAGAGTATTATGATCCCCTTAATTAAAGAAGTAAAGGAAGCATTAGAATTATTAAATTCAAAACAATTTGAAGCATATTTAGTTGGTGGTGCCGTAAGAGATTATTTATTTAATAAAGAACCACTAGATTATGATATTACAACTAGTGCTTCAATAGATGATATATTAAATGTTTTTGAATCTTATAAAACTAAAGTCTATGCTAATAAAAGAACTGTATTAGTTAAGATTGGAGAAGAGCATATCGAAATAACTCCTTTTAGAGGTAATAATTTATTTGAAGATTTATCTTCAAGAGATTATAAAATTAATTCTATCGCAGTTGATTTAAATCAAAAAATATATGATCCATTAAATGGAATAGATGATATTAATAATAGAAAAATTACTCCATCATATGATATTTCAAAGATGGTTAATGATGATCCATTAAGAATGCTTAGAGGTATTAGATTAATATATACATATAATCTTATGTTTTCTTGTGAATTGAAGGATTATTTTATTAATAACGTATCATTATTAGATAAAGTAAATTCTTCAAGATTTAGAGATGAATTAGATAGAATAATGCTTCTAGATAAGCCATCTTTTGCAATAAGAGAATTTAAAGAAATATTTTATTATTTCTTCCCACATCTAAAGAATTGTTATAATTTTGATCAAAGGAATAGATATTGGCATCATCTAGATGTATTTGAACATATATTAACGGTCATAGATTCAGTTAAAAAGGTTCCTGAAACAAGATATGCTGCATTATTTCATGATATTGATAAGCCTTTAACATTTACCTTAGATGATAAAGGAATTGGTCATTTCTATGGACATTTTAAATTATCAATGGATACTGCAACAAAAGACTTATTTAAATTGCATTATCCTAAAAAATTTATCGCGCTTGTTGCAAAATTAGTTTATTATCATGATAGAAGATTCTCATATGATAATGAATCAATTGCAAATTTCGTTGAGGATTTTGGATTTGATGATAATGAATTATATATGATATTTGATTTGATGATGGGAGATATAAAGGGACAAAATCCTAATCTCATAAATCGATTAGATGATATGTGTGAATATCAAAAAATCGCATTAAATATCGCTAGAATAAGAAGAGAGCAATAGACTCTCTTTTATTTACATTTTATAAAATGTAAATTTATTGACATAAAAAGTCTAATCGACTAAAATTATATTAATTAATTTAGGAGATAATTATTATGAAAGAAAAAATTGTTAACTGGACTAAAGAATATTTTTCTAAAGTAGGTATTAATAAATGCGTTGTTGGATTATCTGGTGGAATTGATTCATCACTTTGTGCAACTATATTAGTACATGCATTAGGAAAGGAAAATGTCATAGGAGTATTATTGCCAAAGGGAAGTCAGCATGATATAAATTGTGCATACCAAATAAGAGATTTCTTAGGTATTAATGCTTATGAGGTTAATATTAAAGATATAGTAGATGAAATTAATAAAAATGTATCAAATGCGATAGGAGATAATCCTGATAATAATGAAGCATTCCATATCAATACTCCACCAAGAGTAAGAATGACAATTTTATATGGCTTTGCTGCACTAAATCAAGCATTAGTATGTAACACATGTAACCTAAGTGAGGATTATGTTGGATATTCCACAAAATATGGTGATGCTGCAGGTGACTTTAGCTTACTTGCAAATCTAACTAAAACTGAGGTTAAAGCTTTAGCAAGAGAATTTGGTATTCCATCTAATTTAGTTGATAAGACACCAGAGGATGGACTTTCAGGCAAGAGTGATGAAGAAAAGCTTGGATTTACATATGATGTTTTAGATGAATATATTAGAACAGGTATTTGCTACGACCTAAAGACAAAGGAAAATATTGAAAGAATGCATAAAGCTAACCTACATAAGATTACTTTAATGCCAAGATTTGAAATATAGAAAGAAGATAAAAAAATGAAGTTTGAACCAATTATTACATCATTATTAGATACTGATTTATACAAATTTAATATGGATCAGGTAATATTCCATAAGCATACAGACTTAAATGGTGAATACCATTTTAAATGTAGAAATAAGGATGTTATATTTACTAAAGAAATGCTAGATGAAATCAATAGTCAAATTGATCATTTATGTACATTAAAATTTACTAATGATGAATTAAATTATTTAAGAAGTATTAGATTTATTAAATTTGACTATGTTGAATTCTTAAGATTATGGCACCCAATTAGAGATTATGTTACAACAAAATTATCTAATGATGGTACATTAACTGTAATTGTTAAAGGTCCATTATTTTCAGCAATGCAGTTTGAAATATATCTTCTTGAAATAATTAATGAAGTATATTTTAGAATGAAATATAACTATAATGAATTATTAGAATCTGCAAAAGAAAGATTAGAAGAAAAAATTAGAAAATTTAATACTAATGAGTATACATTTAAATTTGCTGAATTTGGATGTAGAAGAAGATTATCTAAAGAATTTATGGATTATGCAATAAGAAGACTAAAAGAATCTTGCCCTAATATGGTTGGTACATCTGATGTTTATTTTGCATATAAGTATGGACTTACTCCTATTGGAACATTTGCTCATGAATATGTACAAATGTATCAAGGAATTGACTCCATTCCTTTAGCATATACAAATCATTATGCCTTACATGATTGGTATGATGAATATAAAGGAGATAATGGTACAGCCTTAACTGATACATTAACTACTGATTTATTCTTATTAGACTTTGATCGTTCAATGGTTAATAACTATACTGGTGTAAGACATGATAGTGGAGACCCATATGTTTGGGGAGATAAAATAATTAACCATTATAAAAAATATGGAGTAGATCCTAAAACAAAAATGTTATTATTCTCTGATTCACTAGATTTTGATAGAGCTGAAGCACTATATAGACATTTTAAAGACCAAATAAAGGTTTCTTTTGGCATTGGTACATATGTAACTAATGATACATTAGTAGAAGCATTAAATATTGTAATAAAGCTTCAATATGTTAATGATAGACCAGTTGCTAAAATATCTGATTCAGAAACAAAGACAATGTGTGATGATGAAGTATATCTAAAATATCTAAAGAATTCTATTGATTTTAGATTAAGAAGAAATAAATAATAACTATTATGAAAAAATACAAAATAGGCGTTGTTTTAGGCCGTTTTCAAATGCTTCATAAAGGACATATATCTTTAATAGATGAAGCATCAAAATTATCTGATAAGGTAGTAGTATTAGTAGGTTCTGCAGATAAAAGTAATACAATAGATAACCCATTTTCCTTTGAAGAAAGAAAAGAAATGATTCTTAATACTAGACCTGATGTTATAGTTTTAGCAATCAATGATTTAGGGGTAGGTAATGTTTACCTTTGGGGTGATTATTTAATTGATACAATTAAAAAGAATAATATAACTCCAGATCTATTCTTATTTGGTAATGAAGCAAAAGTTGATTTATGGTTTAGACCTGAGGTATTAGAAAATATAACAATAAAGAAAATATCAAGAGATATAATTGATATTTCAGCTTCTAGATTAAGAAAAGAAATATTAGATGGGAAAAAGAATTTATGGAATCAATATATGCCTAAGGAATTAGATATATATTATGATTTTATAAAAAATAGATTAGATAGCATAAAAGAGTGAGATTGTTCCCACTCTTTTTAACGATAAGAAGAAGTAGATATAAATAAATATTTAAATTCATTTATATTATAATCATTTCTTTTAATTATTATTGTTTTTACATCAGCTAATACTAAATTACATTTATTTGCAAATACACTTCTTGCTTGAACAATAAATTCCATATTTGAATTTGGATTTGTCTCAATGATAAATAATGAGATTTTTGCTTTTTTATTATTTAATATATAAATATTAAGCTTTGATATAATCTCATAAATTCCTTTGAAATTAATATGTCCTTTCGCAATTGATGTTATCTCATTCTTTCTAAAAACATTTTTTATTATATTTAAGTATTTTATATTCTTATTAGAAATATCCTTTATGTAATTATAATAACCCATGTTTTCTAATTGTATTAAAGAAAAAGAAGAAATATAGTCGTTCATATACATTTTTATCACCTATTAGTATTTTAGTTATGATGATAAAAATATCTTTGAAAAACAAAATGAAAATAAAAAAAGAACCTTGCGGTTCTTGAATTTATAAGCTGGTGGACCCTTGGAGACTCGAACTCCAGACCCACTGATTAAGAGTCAGTTGCTCTACCAACTGAGCTAAGGGTCCATGTATATTAAAGCCACGCTTTATTTTTTTTGTTTTTTGTTTTTTGCGCGACTGCATTAATAATTATACATAAAACTTTTTTAATTGTCAACAACTATTTTATCTTTTTTTAAATTTTTTTTAAAAAAGTAGTATTTTTGGAAATAAGACCATGCTAATTGATCTTATTTCCGTCTTTATCATAATAAAAGTCTGAATTTTTAATAAAATAATCACCCATGATCTTTTCTAATTCATTTTTTGCTTTTTCCATAGATAATTTTTTATTAATACTATCATCCATATAATATGGTTCTAATATATTTAAGTGTACAACAGGCTTACCACGTCTTGTTAATTTATACCATCCCTTTGGCTTATGGTATGTGAAAACCATAGGTACTATCTTTTTAGTAGAACCATATGCGTAGTGGAATACACCAGGCATGAATGGTCTTATATGATCACAATATGGTACAAGTGCGGCTTCAGGATAGAAAAGAATAGAAGAACCTCTTTTTATTTCTTCATATGTTCTTTTATTAAACTTTAGAAGCATTCCCATGTCATCTGGGATAGGAACAGCTCCGCCCCATCTGAAATATGTAGATATTAATCCAAATCCCATATTTGATTGTAGGGATGTCATATAAACTTTTTTTGTTTTTATAGAAGTCTTAATTAAAAATATATCAGAAGGTAATGTATGATTTGAAATAATAAGACATGATTTAATATGCTTTTTATTCTTTTTACCCTTTACTCTAAATCCCCACCAAAAGAATTTTGGGAAGAATAAGAAAAATGATGATACATATACTGTAATCTTATTTATAAGCCAAAACCAGAATCCATGATGATAAAAAACATAATCTGGCTTTAATATAACTTCCTTCGGATGAAATCCATTATCATATGTATGGGTATTTTCGTTATTATTTTTTTCTTCTTTAATATTATTTTCATTCATAACGTCTCACACCCTTTCATAGAATTAATTATACTATATTTAGTGTTTATTTCAATAAATAAATATGATAAAATACTTTTAAAAATAGTAGGATAAAAAATATAAATTTTTTATTGAATTTAGTACAATATTTAAAGCTTTAATATATTTAAATTTTAAGAAAAGAAAGTAATAATGATGGAAAAAAGAAGAATTGTTGGATATATCTCAAATTACATATATGAATCAAATGATTCTCTATATAAGGTTTGTAAGCTTCAAACTTTAGATGAGGAGCTAACGATTGTTGGGTCATTTCCTCATCTAGAGGATGGCCTTAATTATGAATTCATTGGTGAATTTAGAAATAACCTAAAATATGGTGAACAGTTTTTTGTTGAATCATATTCTAGATCTAATACTATTTCTAAAGAAGGATTAATTGATTACCTATCTAGTGAGAAATTTATTGGTATAGGTAAAAAGACTGCAGCAAATATTGTTGATGTATTAGGTACTGATGCAATTACAAAGATTATAGAAGACAAAAGTGTCTTAGATGATGTTAAAGGGCTAAACGATACAAAAAAGAAAATAATATATGAGGTATTAAAGGAAAATGAATTAATTGATAAAACATTCATTGAATTATATTCTTTTGGCCTTACATCTAAGATGGTTGCTAAATTATATGAAAGATATGGTGCATCAGCTTCTAATCTTATTAAAGAAAATCCATATAGATTAATTGATGATGTAGATGGATTTGGATTTAAAAGATGTGATAATCTAGCATTAAATATGGGAATAGAATTTGATGATAGAAGAAGAATTAATGCTGCATTAATATATACAATTAATTTTATTTGCTATCAGGAAGGATTTACATATATTACTAAGGAGCAATTAATTAATTCAGCTAAGTCATTATTAAATATGACAGATGATATAAAAATCAATAATTCTATTGATGAATTAGTAAATAGTAAAAAGATAGTATATAAGGATGATAAATATTATGATTCATATCTTTATAAATGCGAAAATGATGTTAAAGATAAATTAATTAAAATGTCATCAAAGCCAATTTATAAAAAAGATAAGGTTGAAGAAGCATTAGAATATATTGAAGGAAATATAGAAATAAAATATACAAATTTGCAAAGAGAAGCAATTATTAATGCATTATCTAATAAATTATCTATTATTACAGGTGGACCTGGTACAGGTAAATCTACAATCCTAAGAGGTATCCTAAACTGCTATGCAAAGCTTAATGATAAGTCACTATCAGATATAGAAATGCAATCTAAGATATCACTTGCTGCCCCTACAGGTAGAGCGTCTAAAAGAATGGTTGAGGCTACTAATTTTAAGGCACAAACAATCCATAAGCTTTTAGGATATAATTATGAACAAACATTTAATTTTAATGAATATAATTTATTAACATCATCTCTTGTTATAATTGATGAGGCATCAATGCTTGATATAATGCTTGCCTCAAGCTTATTTAAGGCATTACCTAATGAGACAATAGTAATATTAGTAGGAGATATAAATCAGCTACCTTCAGTTGGTCCTGGTAATGTATTATATGATTTAATGAATACTAATATATTTGAAACAACAAGACTTACTGAGATAATGAGACAAGCAAGGGATTCTAATATTATTAAATTAAGTCAAATGGTATTGAAAGAAAAAATAGATTATAGAATATTTATGGAGAAAAAGGAAATCTATTTTTATGATTATGATACAAAGGATTGTCTTGATGCAATATATAAAATATTAGATGCTTATATTAGAAGAGGTGGGGATTTAATATCTGGTATACAAATACTTGCCCCAATGTATAAGGGTGTATGTGGTATAGATGCAATAAACCAAGGTGTACAATATAGATATAACCATGAAGAAAAGTTTGTTAAAAGAGATGATAAGCTATTTAAAAAGGGAGATAAGGTCTTACAATTAAGAAATAATCCTGAGCTTGATATAATGAATGGTGATATTGGTTATGTCCTAGATGTTTTAAAAGTCGAAGGAGAGGATGCTTTATTAATATCCTTTGATGAGCATATTGTTACATATAGGGCATCTGAATTTGATAATCTAACACTTGCTTATGCTATATCTATACATAAATCACAAGGTAGTGAATTTGATAATGTTATAATGCCTATCCTACCTTCTTATCAAATTATGCTTAAAAAAAGAATTATTTATACTGGTATAACAAGAAGTAAAGAAAAGCTAATTATAATTGGAAATAAGGATACGTTACAAAATGCATTAAAAAACCAAGAATACCAACGCCAGACATCATTAAAAGAAATTATTAATGGAGATACAGATAAAAAAATAAATAATCAAATGATAAGAATAACAGACCCTGATATTCCATTTGATTATTTAGGAGAATATGATATGGATGGTATAACTCCATATTCATTTTTAGAGAACTAATCAAAGCTATTCTTTGAAGGCTTGATTGGTTCTTTTAATTTTAATATTTCATTTAGATCTATATTTAATATTCTAACTAATATTTGTAACTCATTGAATGTTGGCTCCTGATATCCTGTTTCAAGCTTAGAATATTTAGATTGGCTTATTCCCATCCTAAGCCTTACATCCTTTTGAGTAAGCCCTAAGGATATCCTTTTGTTTTTAACTATCTGACAAAAATTTTTATAATTCATATGATCACCTATTTTCATTATATAAAAATAAAATAGTTTTAAAAGAACTTTTGATTAAGAAAAATACATAGTATTTTTGTTATAAAAATATAGGAGTAAATGATTATTTAGAAAATAATCTAATAATATAAATAGTGATATTTTATTTTTTTTCATTAATGATATATAATAGATGTGTTTTTAGAGGTGTCATATGGAAGAGAAGAAATATGATTTAAATAATTTAAGTCAAGATTTAAATGATGAGATTAAAAGAACTATCAGTGAAGTTTATAATATTAATAAAATAAATCCACTTTTAAAAGAAGAAAGAGATTTTTTGTTTAAAAATCTATTCATAAATTACCCTTCTAATGTAAAAATTGGTAGTGATTTTTATTGTAATATTGCAAAGAATATTCAATTAAGTAACAATGTTACAATTGGCAATTCTTGTAAAATATCATCTTATAGCAATGTATATATTGGTAGTAATTGTAATATTTGTGATAATGTTATATTAAAGACAGATATAATAGATTACTATAATAGAAATATTATTACATCTAAACCAATAATTATTAATGATAATGTATATATTGGTGCAAAAACATTAATATTAGGCGGTGTAACAATTGGTAAAAATGCATATATTTGTGATGGCGCTGTTGTTAATGCGGATGTTAGAGAAAATACAATTGTTTCAGGAAATCCTGCAAAAGAAATAGAAGTGTTAGAAAATAATGATTCTATAGAAGTTATTAAGGATAATGAATTAATTTTAGTTTATGATTTGAAAAATATCCAAGTATCTAAGGATTTAGATAGTAATTTATGGCTCATCAATAAAAAGACAAATGAAAGAAGAATTCTTGCATATAAGGATTGCTATTCAGATGTTAAAAATATTGATGAGGTAGTATTTGTGATGTCTGATATCTTAAATGTTATAAATGGAAATATTTCATCATCTAATATGGATGATTATCATGATAATGTATATCAAAGTTCTTATTATTTAGGATATTTAGGAGCAACTAAATTTGATGATGAAATATATACAGTTACAACAGACGATGATGATATTATTGCAGTTAATGTAGGTAATAATTTCGTTAAATTTAAGAGAATATTTGATTATGAAATTTCAGATGAAAAGATAAAAAGCTCATTTTAAAATAATAGAATTAGAATTCCATGGATAAATCCATGGCTTTTTAATTTTAAAACGTTTAGCATATTGGTTTAAGCATTGATATTGACAGGCGTTTTTGGTATAATGAAAATGTTTAAGTGTCTAATGGGTATACCCATTAAGGAGGAATAAAATTATGAAATATATGACTTCAGCAGAAATTAGACAGATGTGGCTTGATTTCTTCAAATCAAAGGGACATCAAGTTGAACCATCAGCATCACTAGTTCCTGTTAATGATCCAACATTATTATGGACAAATGCTGGTGTTACACCATTAAAGAAGTACTTTGATGGTTCTGTGGTTCCTGAAAATCCAAGAATCACAAATGCACAAAAGTGTATTAGAACAAATGATATTGAAAATGTAGGTAAGACTGCAAGACATCATACATTCTTTGAAATGCTAGGTAATTTCTCAATTGGAGATTATTTTAAGAAGGATGTAATCCCTTGGGCTTGTGAATTATTATTTTCAGATAAGTGGTTCGGATTTGATAAGAATAAATTATATATTACATATTACACAAAGGATTTAGAAGCAAAAGAAACATGGATGAAGGCTGGAATAGCTGAGGACCATTTAATTCCATTAGATGGAAACTTCTGGGAAATTGGTGAAGGTCCATGTGGTCCTGATACAGAAATGTTTTATGACCGTGGCGAAAAATATGATAAGAGAGGACCTGAATTAATTCGTGATGATATCGAAAATGATAGATTCATTGAAATTTGGAATATCGTATTCTCTCAATATAATTCTAAGATTGGTGTTGCAAGAGAAAATTATAAAGAATTACCACATAAGAATATTGATACTGGATGTGGTCTTGAAAGATTATGCTGCGTAATGCAGGGTGCAGACACTAACTATGATACAGACTTATTCTTACCTATCATTAATAAGGTAGAAGCAATTTCAGGTGTTAAATATACTGGCCAAATGGCATTTAAGGTAATTGCTGACCATGTAAGAACAGTTACATTCGCAGTTGCAGATGGAGCTACTTTATCTAATGAAGGTAGAGGATACGTATTAAGAAGAGTATTAAGAAGAGCTTCTAAATATGCAAAGTCATTAGGAATTAATAAGCCTTTCATGGCTGAATTAGTTGATGTAGTTATTGATATTATGGATCCATTCTATCCATATCTACATGAAAAGAAGGATATTTGTAAGAGAATTATTACTCAAGAAGAAGAAAAATTCTTATCAACTTTAACTCAAGGTGAAAAAAAGCTAGCTGATATTTGTGATAAGGCAGAATCTAAGGTTATTTCAGGAGAAGATGCATTCACATTATATGATACATATGGCTTCCCTATTGAATTAACAATTGAAGCAGCAGAAGAAAAGGGCTTTACTGTTGATGTTGATGGATTTAAGAATTTCTTACAGCAACAAAAGGAACGTGCAAGAGCTGCAAGAGGCGAAAATGAATCAATGAAGGGCCAAAACAAGGCATTCATGGATTATAAGGAAGAATCTAAATTCTCAGGATATAATTGCACAAACCAATATGCAAAGGTTATCCAAGTATTTGGAAATGGTGTTGTATTAGATGAAACTCCATTCTATGCATTCTCAGGTGGACAATTATGTGATAAGGGTACTTTAAATGAGATTCCTGTAATTGATGTAATTAAGATGCCTAATGGACAGCATCTACACATCTTAGAAGATAATCCATTCTCAATTGGCGATATGGTTTTTGCAGAAGTAGATAAAGAAAATAGAAATCTTACTCGTAAGAATCACTCAGCTGCGCACTTATTCCAAGCAGCATTACAAAGTGTAATTGGAGACCATGCACATCAGCAAGGTTCTCAAGTTTGTGCAGAATATTGTCGTTTTGACTTCAATAACTATAATTCTTTAACTGATGAAGAAATTATTAAGATTGAAGATTTAGTAAATAAATATATTTCTGAAGCTCATCAGGTAGTAACTCATGTATTACCAATTGAAGAAGCTAAGAAGCTTGGCGCTATGTCATTATTCTCAGAAAAATATGGCAAGGTTGTTAGAGTTGTTGATATGGGCGTTTCAAAGGAATTCTGTGCAGGTACTCATGTTGATAATACATCTGAGGTTGAAAAGTTTGCAATATATTCAGTTGAATCAATTGGTTCAGGTATTTTCCGTATGCAAGCTGCAACATCAAAAGATGCAATGAAGTATGTAATTGAATCTCAAAAGAACATTTTAGATACTATTGAAACTATTAAGACCAAGGCTTCTGATATTTTAGCTAAGGCTAAGGCTGAAGGAATTGATTTAACATTCGATTTTAAGGATGAAGAAATCAAAGAAGAAGGATATCGTTATGTATTAGCATTAAAGGCTAAACTAGCTTTAATCCAAAATGCATCTAAGGAATTAGAAAAGCAATATAACCAAAAGAAGAGCCAATCAGCATTAAAGAGCTTATCACAATATGATTCTTTAATTGAAAACAACAAGCTTATTACAAGAGTTGATACAACTGATATCAATGTAATTAAGGATATGGCTTCTGCATTAAAGAATAACAAGGGCTTAGACTATGTATTATTTGCATCAGTAAATGGTGAAAAGGTTACATTTGTTTGCGCTGCAAATAAAGGATTTAATGCATCTAATATCGTAAAAGAAGCTACTAAGATTACTGGTGGTGGAGGAGGCGGAAAGCCAGATATGGCTCAAGCCGGTGGTAAGGATCCATCTAAAGTAGAAGAAGCTTTAGCACACGTTAAGGAAGTATTTTAATGAAATATATTGGCTTAGATTTAGGAAGTAGAACTTGCGGAATCGCAATATCAGATGAATTAGGTATGATTGCTAGAAGCTATGATACCTTACGTTTTGATGAAGATAACTATGACTGGTGCGCCAATAAAGTAGTTGAAATATGCAACAAAGAAAAAGTAACTAGTGTAGTTTTAGGCTGCCCTAGACATATGAATGGAGATTTTGGCATTCGTGCCCAAATCTCCAAAGATTTTAAAGATAAGATTTTATCATTAAGTGATAACAAAATTTCAGTTGCACTTGAGGATGAAAGACTTACAACAGTTATTGTTGATAAAGCAATGATTGAAGGAAATTATTCAAGAAAGAAAAGACACGAAAAGAAGGATGAGATGGCTGCGGTAGTAATATTACAGGGTTATCTTGACCGTAAATCTTCGTTTTAGGAGGATATTATGCAGGACGATAGAACATTAATATTATCACAGTCTGACGGAACTAAAGTTGAGTGTGAAATCGTATTTACATACCATGACAATGATTTTAAGAAGGATTATGTTGTATTTAGAGTAAAAGCATCAGGCGAATTAAGTGCAGCAACTTATAATCCTGAAGATGGTCAGCAAGGTGAGCTTGGACCAGTTGAAACTGAAGAAGAATGGAAAATGCTAGAAGAAGTTCTAAATGACTATTATGATCAGCAGCAACAAAATGGTTCTTGTGAATGTGGCGGAAACTGTAGTGGTTGCAGTGGATGTGGATCAGATGATGAAGATGGAGAATAATTTAAAATTTGACGAATTAGATTTAGAATTAAAGAATTATGCAAAAGAGAATTCTGTACCTATTATTCAAGATGAGGGATTATCTTTTCTAGAATCAATGGTAAGAATTAAAAGGCCTAATGTAATTTTAGAGGTAGGTACTGCGATTGGTTATTCTGCAATAAGAATGATTAAGGCTGGTGCAAAAGAAGTATATACAATTGAACGTGACCCTAAAATGTATGAAGAGGCAGTAAAAAACGTAGAAAAAGCGGGATTTAGTGATAGAATTCATATTTTATTTAAGGATGCCTTAGAAGCATATGATTTAGTTAAGAACGTTAAAATTGATATGCTATTTATTGATGCTGCAAAAGCTCAATATACTAAATTCTTTGATATCTATACTAAAAATTTAAATGAACATGGAATTGTTGTATGCGATAATATGCTATTCCATGGAATGGTTGAAAATAAGAATCTTGATGAAATGACAAGAGGCGTACGCGGTCTTGTTAGAAAATTAAACATGTTCCATGAATTCTTACTTTCAAATGATTTATATGATACTTCTATATATGATATAGGAGATGGAATGGCAATATCTATAAAAAAGTAGAGGAAGGATAATTCTATGAAGAGAATAAGAGGCCTTATTCATATGATTGAATTAGATCAAAAGGTCATAGGAATAAAAACTTATAAAAAAATTGAATTTTTCTATTTTTATAATAGCCAAATGAATACCTTCAAAAGATATCTTTATCAAGATAACTTTATTGATATTGTCTATGATGATGAAAAGCTTCAAAAAAAGGGACGCTTTTTAGCACATCCAATATCTTATATTAATCAAATTTCTGCCTTAGGTAAAAATGATATTAAAATATATTACGATAAGGCAACTGTATCAAAAAGCTTATATTCTATGCTTGATAGCTTAGATTATCTAATGTTTTTAGATTTAGAAATGACTATGCCTTCATACCAATATAGTGGTAAGGGCTATGTTACTGAAATGATTCAAGCTGGATTTATAATATGTGATCAAAATTTCAATGAAATTTATAGATATGATAAATATATTAAACCTAAAATTAATACAAATCTATCTAATAGAACAATTGAATTTTTGAAGGTTAATATAGATGATTTTAATAATAACGCGATAAGCTATGATGAATTCTATGATGAATTTAATTCTATATTATATAAATACCATCCAGCAATAGTTGTATATGGTAGAAATGATCAATTAGTATTATCAAATTCATATAAAATTAATAATAAAAATAGTTTAGAATCTAAATGTAGATTTATCAATTTATGTCAATTATTAAAGAATTTCTACGAGCTTAAAAATGACCCAGGTCTTTTTAAGGTTTATAATACTTATCTTTCACATGAGGATAATCAGGTTCATGATGCCTTAGATGATTCTTATGCAACAAAAGAAGTATTTAGAATTTTTAAAGAAGACATTAAAGATAAAAAATATGTAGATATTATTAGAAATAATATGGCTTAATAATAAGATGTTAGTAATTTTACTAGCATCTTTTGTTTTATTGATTAAAAATTTTTTTAGATATATAATCTCTTTTGATAGAATTTTAGGAGGTGTATTTTATGCCGCATGTTGGAGGAGGCTCAAGCTCAGGAGGATTCCATTACAGTGGAAGTTCTAGTAGCAGTAATGGTAATGTCCAAAAATTTGATGCCTATGGAAATTTGCATTCAAAGCATTACAAAAAACCAGGATTTTATTATGGAGGATGCTATGTTGCATATTCTAGATGTAATAGAACCATAAATTCTTTAATGAATGGAATTATAATGATTTTAGTTTCATTTCTTGTTTTTGGTGTTGCAATATTTGTTTATTTTTCTGATAATGGAAGACAACCATCAAAGTTAGAAGAATATTCATTAAATAAATATAGTGAAATATATGAAAATAATGATAGCTATGAATATAATATTTTAATAGATATAGTTCTATATGAATCAGAAACTGAAATTGATTATATGCCAATTGTTGGAGATTATATCGATAGAAGTGTTGATGAATTTTTTGGAAATGACAATACATTATTTGGAAGAAAACTTATTACATATTTAGATAGTAGTGATAATAAGGTATTAGATATTTATAGCACACTATCTAAAGCACTAGATGATGTGACAAAAGAAATAGAATTTAAGCATTATAGGAATAATACCCAACAATCTAAAATTATTAATGACACTGATTTTGAATTAGCAAATTATGATATGTTAAAAAATAGTGCCATGAATTTTTATAATACAACTGGATATCAAATATCATTTGTAATGTCAAAATATGATGTTGTTTATAAAAATAGCTATGTACCTGTAATTATAATTTCTGCAGTTGCTGTATTAATATTAGGATTCTCTATATTTGGTATTATAAAGCAATATAAGGCTGTAAAATTTATTACTAAAGAAGAAAAGAATGGTAATGGAAAGAAATATTTTGAGGGTGAGGTTGAATTTGAAAAATATTTAAAGGATCATCCAATTAATGAGAAGTTTAAATATAACCCAAAAGAATATTTAAATAAAGAAGATATAGAAAAAGAAAAAATAGATGAATAAAATAAGGCACTTCACAAATATAGGGGGATAAAACCCTATTCAAATTCGGGGGAGGGGATACCCCTTATCAAAAATAGGGGGATGACCTAAAAATTAATAGTGAAAGGACATTGGATTCTAGTCCTGATGCCCTGTTTTTAATGGTAAACCATCATTTTATGGAAGAGAATTAGAATATATAAATAAAAACGGCTATAATTGGTATGAATACACAAAAGCGCCTGTTGAAACAATAAAAAGTATGTTAAAAGCATAGGAGATATATGAGAACATTAGAAAAAATAAAAAATGCTTATTTCTTTTCGTGCAATGAAAAAAATATAAAAGCTGAAGAAAGAAAAGAATATAACATTACTGAAGATACATTAAAAGAATGGAGAACAGAATACAGTTTGAATTGCCGTAAAATAATGTATGACTATATAATGAAATTTAATAATATCGAAGAAGAAGACCATTATACTGGCTTAATATTTAAAAATATATATAGTTACTTTGCAGCTTTTTCAACTGATTTTATGACGGAAGAAGTTATATATGATGATATACCATTATTATTTAAATTGATGTATGAAAATGATTATTTTGATATCTTCACATATGATATAAGGGCACAATTAGCTATGGCTGATGTAAGTAGCAAGCCTGGATTTGGGGATATTGTAATTAAATTGTATGATGGAAGAGATTATACAGGAATAATACCTAATTTATATTATTCAAATCATCCTGATATATTAGATAAAGTATTAAAATATTTTTGTAATGTGGTATATCAAAAATATGGGCTATATTTACAGAGAACAATGAATGTATTAATTGAATTTTTTAATAAATATGATCAAAAATACGTTCAATTATTATTAGATTCAAAAGAATCTGCAAAGAAATTAGATTACCCTAGTAATCATAAATTTAAATATTGTTATGGAAGATTAATTGAATTTAAATGGGAATAAAAAAATCTGTTTAATGTTGCTTTACAACAAAAAACAGATTTGTTTTTTTAATTCTTTGCTTCAATTAATTCTTTTAAATCATTTTCATCAAATAAATATTTTTTATTACAGAAGTTACATGTAATTTCTGCCTTTTTGTCTTGTTCTAGAATTTCTAATAAGTCAGCTTTTTTTAGAGTTAGAAGACCTCTTTGAAATCTTTCTTTATTACAAGGACAGTTTGTAGTTAATTCTCTTTCTTCTAATTCGATATAGTCTCCATCAGTTATTTCATTAATAATATCTAATGCAGAATAACCTAAAGTAAGCATTTCTGATAGAGGCTTCATATGAGATAATTTAGTTTCAAGCTTTACTAAATCCTCTTCCTTACATCCAGGCATAACTTGAACTAAGAAACCACCTGCAACTTTAATAGATGCAGTATCATCATTATTGAATACTTCTGATAATCCTACCGCAGAAGGGATTTGTTCACTCTTAGTAAAATAATAAGTAAAGTCTTTTGCAATTTCACCACTAATAATTTCAGATGAACCAGAGAATGGTTGTCTTAGGTGTAAATCTTTTACAACTGTGATTTCACCATTGCCAACACCAAATGATAGATTTTGTCTACCATCCTTATCTAATAATAATATTCCTGGGTTCTCACAATATCCTCTTACATTACCATTAGTTGCTTCAACTGTAATTTTACCAATAGGACCATCGCCTTTAACATAAATATTTAAAGAATCATTTGATTTATATGTACAAGACATTATTGCAGCCATAGTTAATGTTCTTCCTAGGGCAGCACATGATGTAGGATATAAATTAAATCTTTCTTGATTTGTTTTTACAATACCTGTTGTAATTGCTGCATAAATTCTAACTGTTTCATGCATACAATATGCTTTTACTAAATAATTATCTTTCAATTTAATCACCTATGATATTTTATCACAATTAAAATAATAAGTATATATGATAATTATATGAAAAAAGCATGAGAAATTAATTTAAATATTATATAAGAAATGCATTAGGAAAACACATTAGAATTATTGAAAATATTTAAGCTAAGTGCTAAAATTAAACTGAAGTCTAAAATTCGATATAAAATATATAGGGGGTAGCTATATATGAAAAAAGCAATTTTATTTACATTATCAATAGCTTCTTTATTTTTATTGACTGCATGTAAAAATAATGCACTTACATCAGAATTAACTCAAACTACATTTACTACATCTTCTGAAACTATTCACTCTACAACAGGATATGATACTTGTGGTGAGGAGAAAGTACTTTTTTATGAGAGTGTTGATGATGGATACTTTGTAAGCTCTCTTCTAGAAAGAGGAAGAAGAGAGATTGAGGTTCCAAATATTCATAATGAAAGGAATGTTATAGGAATAGGTAAATATGCATTTTACGCTAATAAATCAATTCGAACTGTAACATTACCTAATACTATAACTAAAATAGAAGAGTTCGCATTTGGTAATTGTACAAATTTAGAAAATCTTATTTTTAAAGGAACAAAAGAGGAATTTAATTCCATTGAAAAAGATGAAAGATGGAATTATAAGGCTTTAGTTACTAAGGTTACATGTGATGATGGAGAAGTAGAAATCTAAATGCTAAATTTTAGAATTCGTTTATTATGTAGACATTGCAAGGGAGGAAATATTATATGAAAAAGGGAGTATTATTGTTTTCTTTAGCTTCATTATTTTTATTAGCTTCATGTAAAAATAATGAGATTATATCTACATCAACATTAACTACAACATCAGATAGTATTCATTCAACAACATATGTAACTAATTGGGGTGAAAATACTCTGCATTATAAAAAAATTGGGGCAGTATGTTTTGTTGGTTATTATCAATATGCAGGAAAAGATATTGTCGAGATCCCAAGCGAACATGATGGAAGAGATGTCGCAGGAATATCTAGATATACTTTTAGTAATATCCCAATTCAAACTGTTATAATGCCTAATACAATAGTAGAAATAAAAGAATATGCTTTTAATAATTGTACTAGTCTAGAGAATCTAATTTTTAAAGGCACAAAAGAAGAATTTAATTCTATTTTAAAAGAAGAAAATTGGAATTATAATTCTTTATTTACTAAAGTTACATGTGATGATGGAGAAGTAGAAATCTAATTAAAATTAATAAAAGAGTGCAAAACAATTTTGCATTTTTTTTATTTTTAACAGGTAAAATATAATTATGTATGAAATAATATTCATATTTTTACGCACAAATAGTCTAAAATATACAAAAAATTCAAACTATTCGTAAATATTTAAATTTAATTCGAGAAGATAATGAGTTTCGAAATAAAATTCATACAAATTATATTTAAATATAATTAAATACATTGAAAACGTTTTTTACTAGATTTTTAATAATATTATTGTTGACATTTTTTCATTATCATTTATAATTAAATTATCTATTTTGGGCCGGTTCCTTAATAGATACTTTGCAAAGATAGTTTAATAACTTAAACTTGAGTATAATTATGGAAGAACAATAGTACACTGCATAATTATTGTCCTTCCGAGAAAAGGGACTCATATTTCATTAGTCCTTTTTTCTTTAATCTAATTTAAATATCATCTGTGATATAGAAGTAGTAAGTTTACTAATACTTATAGAGAACAGGGGATGGTGGAAGCCCTGTAGTTAGGTTTTCTGAATGAATCTATTGAGATGAATAATTTAAAGTGGCTTTATTTATAATAAAGCAATTAGAGTGGCACCGCGCGTATTTATGCGTCTCTTTCAATTGAAAGGGACGTTTTTTTGTTATATAATAGTAAGATAAGATGGAGGAGAAAAAGACTATGGACAAAAAAAATATCAAAAAGGTTGTATTAGCTTATTCAGGAGGACTTGATACTTCAATTATTATTCCTTGGTTAAAGGAAAATTACAATAATTGTGAAGTAATTGCAGTATCTGGAAATGTAGGACAGGCTGATGAATTAGATGGACTTGAGGCTAAGGCACTAAAGACTGGTGCATCAAAGCTTATTGTTATGGATTTAAATAAGGAATTCGTTGAGGATTTCATTTTCCCTACAGTTAAGGCTGGTGCTAAGTATGAAGGAAAGTATTTACTTGGTACTTCATTTGCACGTCCTTTAATTGGTAAGAGACTTGCTGAAATTGCATTAAAGGAAGGTGCTGATGCTATCTGTCATGGTTGTACAGGTAAGGGTAATGACCAGGTAAGATTTGAATTAGCTATTAAGGCTGTTGCACCAAATATGCCTATTATTGCTCCATGGAGAGAATGGGATATTAAATCAAGAGATGAAGAAATTGATTATGCAGAAGCACATAATGTTCCATTAAAGATTTCAAGAGAAACAAATTACTCTAAAGATAAGAACTTATGGCATTTATCTCATGAAGGTTTAGATCTAGAAGATCCAGCTAATGAGCCAAATTATGAAAAGATTCTTGAAATGGGTGTTTCACCTGAAAAGGCACCTGATAAGGCTGAATATGTAACTATTCATTTTGAAAAAGGTGTTCCTACACATGTTAATGGCAAGAAGATGGATGCTGTTGATTTAGTTTGGGAATTAAATAAGATAGGTGGAAGAAATGGTGTTGGTATTATCGACATCGTTGAAAATAGACTTGTTGGTATGAAGTCACGTGGTGTATATGAAACTCCAGGTGGAACATTATTATATGAAGCACATGAAATTCTTGAATCTATTACATTAGATAAGCAAACAATGCATTTCAAGAGAAGTGTTTCTGATAAGTTTGCTGAATTAGTTTATGATGGATTATGGTTCACACAGTTAAGAGAAGCATTATCTGCATTCGTAGATAATACTCAAGAAGTTGTTACTGGTGATGTTAAATTAAAGTTATATAAGGGTAATATTGTACCTGCAGGTGTAACTTCACCAAATTCATTATGGAATGAAGAAATTGCATCATTTGGTGATGATGAAGGTGCATATAATCAAGCAGATTCTGCTGGATTCATTAACTTATTTGGTCTACCAGTAAGAGTACAAGCTTTATTAAATGAAGCAAAAAAGAAAAACAATAAGTAAGATAAGTAAAATTTAAGAAAAAAGATTAAGATAAGAAAGTAAAAATATATTAAAGAAAAAGAGGTAACTTGTATGGCCAAGATGTGGGCAGGAAGATTTAAAAAAGAAGAGAATAAAGAAGTAAATGATTTCAATTCTTCAATTTCTTTTGATGGAAGAATGTATGAATCAGATATTACAGGCTCAATTGCACATGCAACAATGCTTGGCCATCAAGGAATTATCTCAGAAGATGATTCTAAGCTTATATGTGAGACATTAGCTGACATTTTAGCTGATATTAAAGATGGCAAGTTAGAGCTTGATCCAGAAGCAGAAGATATTCATATGTTTGTTGAGGCTGAACTTACAAAAAGAATTGGTGAAGTAGGTAAAAGATTACATACTTCACGTTCTAGAAATGACCAGGTAGCCTTAGATATAAGAATAGAATTAAGAAAAGACATAATTGAAATAAAAGGTTTAATTCAAAACCTTATTAATTCAATTCTAAATTTAGCAGAAAAGAATAAAGAAACAATTATGCCAGGTTATACACACTTACAGCGTGCACAGCCTATAACATATGCAAATTACTTATTAGCATATGCTTATATGTTAAAGCGTGATATTTCAAGATTAGATGACACTTATAAGAGAATGAATTATTCTCCATTAGGTGCATGTGCTCTAGCTGGTACAACTTATGATATTAATCGTGAAATGGTTGCAAAATCATTAGGATTTGATGGAATTGTTATGAATTCATTAGATTCAGTTTCAGATAGAGATTCTGTTGTTGAACTTGCAAATGACATCGCATTATGTATGATGCATTTATCAAGATTCTCTGAAGAAATTATTCTTCATTGTAGTTGGGAATTTAAATTTATTGAATTAGATGATGCATATTCAACTGGATCATCTATTATGCCACAAAAGAAGAACCCAGATATTGCTGAACTTGTAAGAGGTAAAACTGGTAGATGCTATGGAGATTTAATTGCTCTATTAACAATGTTAAAGGGACTTCCATTAGCATATAATAAGGATATGCAAGAAGATAAAGAAGCAATTTTTGATGCAGTAGATACAATTAAGCAATGCTTAAAGATATTTGCGCCAATGATTGATACAATAACTGTTAACAAAGAAAACATGAGACGTGCCGCTGCAAAAGGATTTATCAATGCAACAGATTTAGCGGATTATTTAGTTAAAAAAGGTATGGCATTCCGTGATGCATATAAGATATCTGGTTCAATTGTTGGATATTGCATCGAAAAGAATACTATTCTTGAGGATTTATCTTTAGATATTTATAAAACTTATTCAGATAAATTTGAAAATGATTTATATGAATATATTAACTTAGAAACATGTACATTTAAGCGTACAAGTATGGGTGCATCAGGTGTTAAGTCAGTTGAAGCACAAATAAAAGATTTAAGAGGATAAAGCTATGAAATTTAAAGTGTTTATTGATGGTAATAAAGGAACAACAGGTCTAAGAATTAATGAAAGATTCCAAGGAAGAGACGATATAGAATTATTAGTTATTCCTGAAGAATTAAGACATGATAATGAAACAATTAAAAAATATATAAATGAATCAGATATAACATTCTTATGCTTACCTGATGATGCTTCTTTAGAACATTCTACATTCTTAGATCCATCAAATAAGCATACAAAAATAATTGATGCTTCAACAGCACATAGAGTTAATCCTGATTGGGCTTATGGTTTTCCTGAATTATCAGATGAATTATATGAGAAAGTTAAAAATTCTCAATTAGTTGCAGGTCCTGGATGTTATGCATCTGGTTTCTTAGCAATTGCATATCCACTAGTAAAGCTTGGTATTGCACCAAAGAATTATCCATTTGCAATTTCTGCAATTAGTGGTTATAGTGGCGCAGGTAAGGCTGGTATTAAGCAATATGAAGATCCAAACCGTTCAGTTGAATTTGATGCACCAAGATTATATGCAATGCAACAAGCACATAAGCATTTACCTGAAATGAAGATAATTGCTGGTCTTGATGAAAAGCCATTATTTAATCCATATGTATGTGATTTCTTAGAAGGAATGATTGTATCAGTTCCTCTATATGTTAATAGATTAAATAAGAAAATTAATGCTAAAGAATTAAGAGATGAATTAGCAAATTATTATAAGGGTAAGGATTTTGTTAGAGTTCATGAATATGAAGAAAAAGGAACAACTGATGGATTCCTTGCAGCAAATAAATTAGCTGGTAAAGATTATTTAGAAATCTATGTTGCTGGCAATGATGAAAGAATTGATATTACTGCATGCTTAGATAACCTTGGAAAGGGTGCATCAGGCGCAGCAGTTGAATGTATGAATATTATGCTAGGATTAGATCCTAAGTGTGGTCTAAATCTATAGGAGGAATTAATATGAAAGAAATTGAGAATGGTGTTGTTGCACCAAAGGGCTTTACTGCAAATGGTATACATGCAGGTATTAGAGCAAACAAAAATAAAATTGATTTAGCAGTAATTTTATCAGAAGTGTTAGGCACATCTGCTGCAGTATACACTACTAATAAGGTTAAAGCTGCACCAATTTATGTAACTAAAGAGAATTTATCAGATGGTTATGCACAGGCTATTATTGTAAATTCAGGTAATGCTAATACATGTAATGCTGATGGTATTGATATTGCAAAGCAAACTTGTGATATTTTAGCAGAAAACTTAAGTATTAATTCATCTGATATAATTGTTGCTTCAACTGGTGTAATTGGTATGCCAATGTCAATCGAACCATTTAAGACAGGTATTCCTGAAATAATTAAGGGATTAGGCAATAAAAAAGAAAATTCAGAGCTTGCTAACCAAGGTATGATGACAACTGATACAGTAATGAAGAATGTTGCTGTTGAATTTGAAATCGATGGTAAGATTTGCCGTATGGGTGCAATGACAAAGGGGTCTGGTATGATTGCTCCAAATATGGCAACTATGTTATGCTTTGTAACAACAGATGTTGCTATATCATCAGAGGCTTTAAAAGAAGCATTAGATGATGCTGTTTCAGATTCATTTAATATGTTAACTGTTGATGGAGATACTTCAACAAATGATACACTTGCTATCATTGCAAATGGTCTTGCTGGTAATAAGGAAATTGAAGCTGCTAAGGGTGAAGATTATGAAAAATTCTTAGCTGCATTAAAATATGTAACTATCAAATTAGCAAAGAAGATGGCTAAGGATGGTGAAGGTGCTACAAGATTACTAGTTGTATCTGTTAAGGGTGCTAAGACTACTAAGGATGCAAAGATTGTTGCAAAGAGCGTAGCATCATCAAGCTTATTAAAGTGTGCTATTTTCGGTGCAGATGCTAACTGGGGTAGAGTTTTATGTGCAATTGGTTATTCAGCTGCTGATGTTGATGTTGATAAGGTATTTATGGCATTTACATCTAAAAAGGGTACAGTTGTTACATGTGAAAATGGTGCTGGTGTAGCATTCTCAGAAGAAAAGGCTAAAGAGATTCTATTAGAAGATGAAATTACAATTGAAATTGATTTAAATGACGGGGAAGGAGTAGCTGAAGCATTCGGATGTGACTTAACATATGATTATGTTAAGATAAATGGCGATTACAGAAGCTAATTATTATGGGTAATATAGATTTAGCAGTTAGAGCTGAGGTGCTATCAGAGGCACTTCCTTATATCTTAAAATATAGAGATAAAATTATTGTCGTTAAATATGGTGGAAATGCCATGATTAATGAAGATTTAAAGAAACATGTAATGGAAGACTTAGTAATGCTTAGAAGTGTAGGCATGAAGGTTGTTTTAGTACATGGTGGTGGACCTGAAATAAATGAAATGCTAAAGAAGGTTGGTAAAGAATCTAAGTTCGTAAATGGATTAAGAGTTACTGACGAAGAAACAGTAGAAATTGTTACTGAAGTATTAGCTGGTAAGGTTAATAAAAACCTTGTTAAGCAATTAAATAACGCAGGAGCAAAAGCTGTAGGTTTAGCAGGTTTAGATGCAGGTTTAATTAAGGCAGTATCTAAAAATCCTGAATTAGGATATGTTGGTACAATTACTGATGTTGACCCATCAATCATTATTGATACCCTAAATGCTGGATATATTCCAGTTGTATCAACAATTGGTTATGACAATGATGGTAATGTTTATAATATTAATGCGGATACAGCAGCTGCAAGAATTGCAGGTGCTCTAAAGGCAGAAAAGTTTATTGCAATGACTGATATTGTTGGTGTTTTAAAGGATAAGGATGATCCTAAATCATTATTACCATTTATTTACGTTTCAGATATCAAATCATTAGAAAAACAAGGAATTATTGCCGGTGGTATGATTCCAAAGATTGAATGCTGTCTTGAAGCAAAGAGAATGGGTGTTAACAATGTAGTTATCATCGATGGTAGAGTTCCTCATTCTATTTTAATTGAAGTATTAACTGATAAGGGATTAGGAACTGAATTTAAGTAGGAGTGTTATAAATTATGAATAAAAAAGCTGAATTAATTGAAAATAATGATAAGACTTATATCGCAAATACTTATAAAAGATTTGATATTGTAATTGAAAAAGGTGAAGGAGCAAATCTTATTGATTTTGATGGAAAGTCATATGTAGACTTTTCTTCAGGTATAGGTACATTATCATTTGGAGTAAAAGATAGCGAATGGATTAATGCCGTTACACAGCAAGCAAATTTAATCCAGCACACGTCTAATCTATACTATAACGAACCACAAACAAAGCTTGCAAAGCTTTTATGTGAAAAGACTGGAATGAAGAAGGTATTCTTCTCAAATTCTGGTGCAGAAGCTAATGAATGTGCAATTAAAACTGCAAGAAAGTATTCTTTTGATAAATATGGCGAAGGAAGAAATGAAATTATTTGCTTAGAAAATAGTTTCCACGGAAGAACTATCGCAACACTTTCTGCGACAGGACAAGATGTATTCCATCAATATTTCATGCCATTTGTTGGTGGATTTAAGTTTGCAAAGGCAAATGATAATTCATCAATTGATGCATTAGTTAATGAAAAAACTTGTGCAATTATGTTAGAAACTATTCAGGGTGAGGCTGGAGTTAACAACTTAGATGCATCATTCATTAAGCATGTTCAAGAAGTGTGTGATAAGAACGATTTAGTTTTTATCGTTGATGAGGTTCAAACTGGTAATGGTAGAACAGGATATCTATATTCATATATGGAATATGGTGTACATCCAGATGTTGTTACAACAGCTAAGGGTATAGCTGGTGGCTTACCAATGGGTGCAATCCTATTCTCAGAAAAAACAGAAAAAACATTAGGATATGGTGAACATGGTTCAACATTTGGTGGTAACCCAATTTGTGCATCAGCAGCATATTCTATTGTTTCAAGAATTGATGATAAATTATTAGCACATGTAAAAGAAATGGGTAATATAATTGTTGAAAGATTATCTAAAGCTAAGCATGTTAAAAAGCTTACTGGAAAGGGCTTAATGGTTGGTATTCAATTCGATGATACAGTTACAAATCTAGATATTTGTAAGAAGGCAATGGACAATGGTGTTATTTGCTTAACTGCAAAGAAGAACTTACGTTTATTACCTCCACTATCTATAACTAAGGAGGAATTAAACTTAGGTTTAGATAGACTAATTAAAACATTAGAGGAGGCATAAAATATGAAGCATTTATTAAAGTTAGAAGATTTAAGTAAAAATGAAATCTTAGAAATCTTAAATATTGCTGACCAATTAAAATACGAAAGACAGCATGGAATTGAGCATCCTATCTTAAAAGGTAAGAAGCTAGGCATGATTTTCCAAAAATCATCTACTCGTACTCGTGTTTCATTTGAAGTAGGTATTTATGAATTAGGAGGATATGGTCTATTCTTATCTAATCGTGACCTACAAATTGGTCGTGGTGAACCAGTTCAAGATACTGCAAGAGTATTATCTCGTTACTTAGATGCTATTATGATCCGTACATATGAGCAAAAGGAAGTAGAAGATTTTGCAAAATATGGTTCAATTCCAGTAATTAATGCATTAACTGATTATTGTCATCCTTGTCAGGTTTTAGCTGACTTAATGACAATAAGAGAATATAAAGGTACTTTTGATGGCTTAAAGGTATGCTTTATTGGTGATGGCAATAATATGGCTAACTCTATTATTGTTGGTTCATTAAAATTAGGTATGAAGGTTTCAATTGCATCTCCTAAGGGATATGAAGTTTGTGATCATATTAAGGAATTTGCAAATAATTATCCAGGTATGTTTGAAATGACAAACGATCCACTTGTTGCCGCAAAGAATGCTGATGTTATTTTTACAGATGTTTGGGCATCAATGGGTGATGAAGCTGAAATTGATGAACGTAAGAAAATATTTGCTGGTGTTTATCAAGTAAATGATGAAATTATGGCTGTTGCTAATAAGGATTGTATGGTTCAGCATTGTCTTCCTGCTCATAGAGGAGAAGAAATTACTGAAGAAGTATTTGAAGCTCACGCAGAAGAAATTTTTGATGAAGCTGAAAATAGATTACATGCTCAACAGGCTGTAATGGTAATGCTAATGAAGAATAAATAATTATAGAGGACATTTATGTGTCCTCTTTTTATTTGATTTTTTTAAAATGATATATTATTATATAAAAAAAGGGGTGAGGGTATTGAATAAAATGAACTTATTTAAAAATTTAGGGTTATTAATTGTACCAGTAATTTCATTTACTGTTTGTTTAATTTTATGGATTGTAACACAATCTATTGTTAATATGATTCTATTTTTTGTAGTTTTGTTATTCGTTATCATCGAACTTGCATGCATAATTTATCAGCATGTTAAAACAAATAAAGATAATGATATATCTAATATAAATGAAGAAAATAAAATTTTAAAAGAAAATATAGATATAAATGAATAATTAATGATAGAGGCTGTAAAAAAATAACAGTTCTGTAAAAGATAAAAAAATAGGTTCAAACCTAGAGTGTAATCTGGGAATGAACCTATTTTTTTGGTATAATTTAAGTATGGAAAACTTAGTGAATTCAAACTTAAATTATACTCATC
>JAEEGL010454129.1_pt1 | contig 51073 bp, 33 predicted proteins | sample 9134231 | NCBI WGS metagenome assembly JAEEGL01 (sample SAMN16246548, study PRJNA631951) | gut metagenome | biome: gut microbiome; feature: rumen; material: fiber-attached | host: Bos | place: Iran: Karaj | collected 2018-10 | reverse complement strand
CTTGATCTTGATGGCGGTGATGTTGTCCTTGGCGGCCACGGCCTTGATGGTGCCGGGCTCCGGCGTATTGTCAATCAGGGTTCCGGGCGCGCTGGGGTCCATGGTATTGAGCAGGCGGACCGGGATATTGGCATAGCGGGCCGGCTGGATGCAGGTCGGGTGCAGGATCTTGGCGCCGAAGTAGGCCAGCTCGGCCGCTTCGTCAAAATGCAGGTGCCGGACGGCCTTGGTCCCCTGCACTACCCGGGGATCGTTGTTGTGCATGCCGTCGATATCGGTCCAGATCTGGATTTCCTCGGCGTCGATGGCCGCGCCGATCAGAGAGGCGGTATAGTCCGAGCCGCCCCGGTGCAGGTTGTCCACCTCGCCGTGGGCATTCCGGCAGATATAGCCCTGGGTGAGATACAGGTCGGCCTTGGTTGCGGCCAGCAGCGGGGCGATGTGCTCGCGGATGTAGACCGGGTCGGGTTCTCCCTGCAGGTCGGTCCGCATGAAATCCAGGGCAGGCAGCAGGGCCACGTTCACGCCCTGTTCTTCCAGCAGGTAGGCCATCAGGTGGGTGCTCAGGAGCTCGCCCTGAGCCAGGATCACCTTCTCCTGCAGCGGGCCGAAGAGCTCCCGGGTGATACCATCCAGCAGCGCGAAAGTCTCGGCCACAAACTGTTTGGCCTTGGCGGCGGCCTCCTGGGTGGCATAGAGTTCGGCCACCACCTTCAAGTATTTGCTTTCCAGGCGCTTGAGGGTATCCTTGGCGCCATCGGCATTACGGTTATACAGGTAGCCGGCAATCTCTACCAGCGTGTTGGTGGTACCGGACATGGCCGACAGCACCACCAGCGGGCATTGGGCCGCGGTGACAAGGCCGGCTACGCTTTTGATGCGCTGGGCACTTCCCACGGAAGTACCCCCAAATTTCATGACTTTCATGGATCGAGGTATTAACTAACGCACAAAAATACAAAAAAATTGTAACAATGTGCAATAGTGTTTCTTAATCGCGTTGTATGGACGCCGGTCTGCCCTCTTTTATTCCTCGCCAAAATTCATTAAATACGCGATATATAGAATGTGGTCATGAAGTTTGTTCATTTACTTGCTGCGGCGCTGGCCATGGTGGTGGCCGGGTGCGCCGAAAGTGCCCCTGTAGGCACGCGTACGGATGCTTTGGACGCCAATGCCTGGGAGCGGTCGGAGTGGATTTCGGCGGTGGATGCGCCGGCGATTTGCGGCACCATCAGGAGCGCCTGGAAGTACGAGGGCGACGCCTGTACCTGGACATTCACTATTCCCGAAGGGGCATCGGCCTCCGTTACCCTGCCGGGAGAAAACGAAACCCGGACCTATGGCCCGGGCTCCTGCACGCTTAGTTTTTAATCAGTTTAATCCATTCATTCAATCCGTCAATTCCGGCCTTGGACCAGCCACTGCCGAAATAGTAGGTAAATGTGGAGCCGGGACAATAAGTGCTGCGGCCTAAAACATGGCCGATGGCCTGTCCGACGGGCTGGGCCAATGGCTCAAAGCCGTAGCTCTCAAAACCGCCGGGGAACATGGCTCCGCAGTACATCTCTCCGTTCTGTCCGATATTGCGGTCTCCAAGGTCAGCCACGGCCAGGACATGTTCGTCGGCAAACCAGCCGTCCGGATTCTCTGCGTGGACAACGATGCCCACTACAATGGGACAGGGGGCGTCCAATCCGTCGTAGGTTATCTCTACGCGATTCATGCGCTTCCCGGCATCGAGGGTGATGACACGATGCTCAATCACTTCCCTGCCGCGCACGACGACTGACGGATAGGTAAGCTTCACTTGGAAGCGACGCGGACCGTTCTTGAGGATTTCCGCCTCTTTCCAGCACCATGGATAAACGATGCCGGACGAGTCCATCAGGGCAGCGGTACCACAGCCCAGCGTCGGACCTACACCGTATGAATCCATCCCGTCCCCATGATCGAGATGAAAGGATAGCTTTTCCGGTCCCAAGGCCTTTTCATAACGGTCGTGGAGGACCGGATAAGTCACGCTTTTGGTGAAAATGTCGTATCCATACACATGCTCGCCGTTGGCCTGAATTCCCGGGCCGAATGCCCTGTATCCGCTATATTCGTTTTCCCAAATGAGATCGTCCTTGCGGTCCGGACGGATTTCCCCGCATACGGTTACCGGGGCAGTGCACGCCAATGTCAACAACGTGCACAGGGACAGTGATGCTATCAATCCTTTTATCATACTTCAGAACTAGTTTTTCAGAACGGGCAGAATCAGGTTTTCCATGACAGTATAACCATCCTGATTGGGATGGCAGCCGTCGGAGGAATATTTTGAGGGGAGCCCTTTGTTTGAATCGACAAGGGCAGAATGATAATCGACGTACTCATAGCCCTTTTCGGCGGCCAGGGCCTTGATAAGGACATTGAGCTGAATGATCGCGTCTTCCGGGTGAATGGAAGCGGCCCAGTAGAAATGCGTGCTGGGAAGCACCGAGCACAGGACCACTTTGATCCCGCTCCCGGCCGCTTCCGACGCCATCCAGGCAATGTTGTCCCGAATTTCTTCGTTGGGAACATACACCCCGTCGTTCTGTGCGATGTCATTCGTTCCGCAAAGGATGACGGCGTGTTTCGGGTGTTTCTTCGTCACGCCCGCATTGAAAACAGTTTTCAGATAAGCGGACGTCTTGCCGGAGAAGCCCAGACCGAGAAAATTGTTGTCACTGAAAAACCCGGGATGGCCTTTTGATTCCTTGATCCAGTTGGCCGTGATGGAATCCCCAATGAAAATAGCGTCATAGACGTGTGTTGGGACCACTTCTTGTCCATTCTTACTGTCACAGCCAAATAAGAAAAGGATGAAGATAAAAGGGATTATCTTCTTCATACGGCAGTTTATTTGTCGGAACGGAAAGGAAGGGCCGGAATGCCGAAACAGTTGAACAGCGTGCCCCGGCTCCAGTTGTGGAAGCAGTAACGCACCGCCACCGGGGACGGAACCTCCGGAGAGCTTACTTCCAGCTTATATCTGTCCTGGGAGTTGACGGTTCCCGTGGCAGGATGGAATACCCCGTCTTCTCCCGCCAGTTCAAAGCCTTCGAGGTCCTGACCCAAAGGAGAAAGACCGAGTTTCCCCACCTTCATCGTCACAATCGCCTTGCCGTCGGCGAAGACGGCTTCTTTGAAGGAAGGGCTCTCGGCATCGATTCCGACGGTTTCCTTGTACGTGGAGCTACCGGGCACCGTACCCTCGATGCCATAGGTTTTGGTAAGGGCCAGCAGGGCCAGGCGGTCCCCCACTTCCTTTTTCCGGCACGGATGGATGGTACCGTATTCGCCGATATCCACCGTGGCGGCCATCCCGCTGTTGGGGATAAGGGCCAGGGTCTTCTCCTGCGCCTCGTTGAAAACGGGAACGGTGATGTTTTCGGGATGCTTGTACTTATAAGGGGCTATCTGAACGAAATAGAACGGGGCGTCCGGGTTCTGGAACAGCGAGCGCATCATCTCCACATAGGCCGTTTGGAGCCGGATATACTGTTCCGGCTGCCTTCTGTTGGTTTCTCCCTGATACCAGAGCATCCCCTTGAAGGTGAAAGGAACGAGCGGCGCAACCTGGCCGTTGAACAGGGTACAGGGCTTGTTCTGGGGCCTTTCCGGGAGCGCATCGGCCTCCAGGAAGGAAAGGTCGAACTCCCCGCCGAAGTCCTTCTCTATGGTTTCCCGGCTCATCCAGGCCTCGATGGGCGTTCCGCCCCAGACGGAGATGAGAAGGCCCACGGGAACGTCAAGGACCTGCTGCAGGCGCAGCGCGAAATAATACGCCGCGGCGCTGGTATTGGCAACGGCCGCCGGCGTGTTCTCCGTCCAACCGTTCCGGGCGGTATCCAACGGAGCTTTTGCGGCCCGATTCTCTATCGTACACATCCTGATGGGCGTGGATGCCTTTGCCGACAGAATGACGTCAAGCGCACCCTGAACAGGCTGGCTGCGGAAGCCTTTCATGGGCATCTCCATATTGGACTGGCCGCTGCAGAACCACACTTCCCCCAGGAGGACATTCCCGATTACGGTCTTTTCGCCGTCATTGAACGTAATGCTGTAGGGCCCGCCGGCCTTGGGCGTGGGGATGCGCAGGAACCATTTGCCGTTTTCATCGGCCTTTACGCTGTACTTCTGCCGGGTCCAGGAAGGACATACCTTCACTTTTGCGGCACCTTTGTCAGTGGTGCCCCAAAGCGCCACATCGGCCTGCTGCTGGAGAACCATATTGTCGCTGAAGAAAGAGGGCAGACTGACCCTGGCCTGCACGGATACCGACGCAAGCAATAGCGCAAGGGCTGCCGAAAGAAACCTGTTTGTCATATTAAAAGCGTGTTCTTATGATCAATGTGGCATCCTCCAGGCCGGGAGAGGTGGCGTGGAGATATATCTTCCCCGCTTCATCGGCCGAAGACTGAACGATGGCGGTGAACTTTCCGTTGAAAGCATGCATCGCAGGGCCCTGGAAAGGCTCTACGCAGGTGGGATCTCCGTTGGCGCAGGCGCGGAAAATGCCGGGGCCGGACACGGAGAAGCTCACTTGGGATGCAGCCAGCGGGCATAGGTTGCCGGCAGCATCCACGATACTTACGGTCACATAGGCAAGGTCTTCGCCATCGGCCTTCAGCCGGCGGCCGTCATATTCCATTTTAACCGCTGCCGGGGCTCCGGCGGTACGGACGTACGCCGTATCAAGAGGCTGCCCGGAAGCATCCAGCGACACGGCCATGAGTTCGCCGGGAACAAAAGGAACGTCCCAACGGAGACGGTAACGGGACTCCACATCCTCCGTCCGGTCCCCCTTGGTTTTGCGTTTCGGGACTTGCCTGGAACGCACACCCAGGCTGTTTCCATTGAGGAAAAGCTCGGCCGAAGGAGCATCCGTGTAGACGTACACGGGGATCTCCTGTCCTTCGGCCCAGTTCCAGTGCGGGAGGATATGAAGCGTGTGCGCCGATGGATTCCAGGCACTGCGGAAGAGGTAATACCGGTCCTTGGGGATGGACGCCAGATCCACGATTCCGAACATCGAACTGTGGTTGGGATAGTAGCCGTCCTCGTAGGGCGTGGGCTCTCCCAGGTAATCGAAGCCCGTCCAGACAAACTGGCCGATGGCCCAGGGATAATCCTCGTGCATCGCCAGGTCGCAGTCCGGCGTGTTGGACCATTTGGTCGATTCCAGATCAAAGGAAGAGCACTGCTGGTCCGGGCTCAATGTCATATCCCGCTGTTTGACGGCAGGAAGATGATAAACGCCCCTGGAACTGAGCGTGGAGCCGCTTTCCGCGCCCAGGATCAGCCGGTCGCCCGCGGTTTTTCTGAGGTCGATGAACATCCAGGGATGATAGTTGACGCCGATGACATCGAAGGCGTCCACCCACTCCTTTTTAAGGAAACGATGCCACATATGCATCCCCACGGTGACGGGACGGGTGGTATCTTCGCGGTGGCAGATTGCCGTCAGGAACTGCGCTTCGGGAAGGCCTTCCTGCCAGTCATCCTTTACGCGGCAAATCTCGTTGCCGGTGCTCCACAGAATCACGCCGGGATTGTTGCGGAAGGCGTGAATCATTCCGGTGAGGTCTTTCTCGGCCCACTCGTCGAAGTACTTGTGGTAGCCGTTCTCACACTTGGCGCCCTTCCATTCGTCGAAGGCCTCCACCATCATCATCAGGCCCATCTCATCACAGAGCCGCACCAGCTCCGGCGCGGGCTGGTTGTGGGAGGTACGGACGGCGTTGCAGCCCATATCCTTTAAGATTTCCAGCTGGTGCCTTAAAGCGGGAACGCTCACGGCGGCGCCCAGCGGCCCCTGGTCGTGGTGCAGGCAGACGCCGTTGAATTTCATCGGCTCGCCGTTGAGGAAGAAACCTTTTCCGTTGATGAATTCCGCCTTGCGGATACCGAAAGTGGTTTGGTACTCATCCACGAGTTTGCCGTCGGCATAGACGCATGAAACGGCCTTATAGAGATTCGGAGCGTCGGGGCTCCAGAGCAGCGGGCGCGCGATGACGAAGTCTTTCCCCGTGCCGGAAGCGACAGTGTTCCCTTCCTTGTCCAGGATGGACGTCTCCACCCGCAAAAGCCGGCCTGCCGCGCCTTCCACCGTCGTTTCGACGTGCACCGTAGCCTTTTCAGCCGACACTTCCGGCGTGGTGATACAAGTTCCCCAGACGGGGACGTGAACCGGATCCGTGAGGATCAGATGGACGTTGCGGTACAGGCCCGCGCCGGGATACCAGCGGGAACTGGCCGGCTCATTTTCCAGGCGCACGGCCACGGTGTTTTCCTGTCCGGGGATGACGGCCGCGCTGATATCAACGGGCACGGCGCTGTAGCCGTTCGGCCAGGAATAAAGCGCTTCCCCGTTCACGTAAACGGTAGCGTGGCTCATCGCGCCGTCAAACAGGAGCGTGGCCCGCTTCCCCTCCGGAACGGTGAAGGAGGTGCGGTACCAGCCCACACCCTCCCAGGGCAAGGCGCCCGTCCTTCCGGGATTGTTCACCCAGCCCTTGGCACCGCTCCACAGTTCATTTTTAGGGATGAACGGACCGGTGATGGCCCAGTCGTGGGGAATGCAGACTTTTTCCCACTCCCCTTCTTCCCCGCGGTGGAATTCCCAGTCGCGGAGGAGGATCTCGCGACGGGGAGAAGTTTGCTGAGCGAGGTGCGTAACGTGCAGATCGCGAAGGTCTCCGCGGAGAACGGTTACTTCCTTCGTCTCACCCGGCAGAAGGTTGAAGCTGTTGTCGCTGAAACGAACGCCTGGCGCGGAAAGCCAGACGTAGTAGGCCGGCCCATCGGTCGTCAACGAAACCACCCACCGCCCGTCGCGCAGGAAAGTCTTATACGAAACACTCGCGTCCGGCACGTCCTTCAAATCGGGAATGGGAACAACCGAAGCATCCTCAGCAAAAACGCGTTTCAGGTGATAGTGCGCCGGCTTCCAGGAGCCGTCGTACTCCAGACTGGACCAGGATGCGCCCGGCCAGATATCGTTCAGCTGCCACACCAGGACGCCGTTGCACTCCGGCAGCGAGCGCCAAAAGGACGCAGCCACCGAAACGCCGATGGCCTGTTCCAGCTGGGACAGATAGACAAGGTCGGCCGTGGACGTGGGGTTGAACAGGTTGTGGATCCGCTGCAGGATGTTCTCCCAGCCGCCCTTTTCCCGGATATGGGCCTTCTGCGTTTCCATATCCGATAGCAGCGCCGTAAAGGAAGAGTGGCCGAACTCCGACATAAACCGCGGATGGTACTTGTAGTATTCGGCGAGCGGACGGGCATTCTTGGAAACATCCCAAAGATGCATATCGCCCCTGGAATCGTCGTTCCAGCCGTTGGTGGTATAGTCTCCAGGGCCGCCGCAGGGCGAAGTGGGCCAATACGCGCGCTCCGGGTCCAGGGCCGCCACCAAATCTCCGCGCAGATCGATCAACTGCTTATAATCGGCCAGATAAAGCTGGGGATTCTGTTTCCAGATGCGCTTGTTCATATTATCCATCCCCTCATTGTCCCCGCACCAGAGGGCGATGGCCGGATGGCTCTGCAGGCGCTTGATCTGGTGGGTTATCTCTGCGTTCACCTCGCCAAGGAATTCATCCGTGGCGGGATACATCCCGCAGGCGAACATAAAGTCGTGCCAGACGAGCAGGCCCAGCGAGTCGCAGATCTCATAGAAAGCGTCTTTTTCGAACTTGCCGCCGCCCCAGAGGCGGAGCATATTCATATTCGCATCGCGGGCCGATGTCAGCAGGTCCAGATACCGTTCCCGGGTTTCGAGCGCAGGGTCCGTCTCGCAGGGAATCCAGTTGGCACCCTTGGCGAAAACCGGCTTGCCATTCACCTTGAAGGCCAGGTTCTCCCCTACCTCCAGCTTTCGCAGGCCGATCTTTTTCTCCAGTTTCTGTCCGTCGGCGCTCACGCTGACCTCATACAGCGGCTGTTCGCCCATTCCGGCGGGCCACCAGAGTTTCGGCCGGCAAATCACAAAGTCCTGCGTGACGGTATTGACGCCCGGCTGCAGCGATACTGTCTTCTTTTTTGTCTTGCCACCGCAGGTGAAGGACAACCTGGTGGTGCCGCCCTTCGGAGAGGTGATTTCCGCCTTCAGCGTCACCGTGCATTTCCCCTTCCGGGAATGGTCCTGGGTGCAGGTCAGATAATCCAGCCTCGCCACGTTCGCGGGAATCAGTTCCACCTTGCCGGCAAAGCCCGTATACATACATTTCGGGCCCCAGTCCCAGCCGCCCTGGAACTGCGGTTTCCGGATCAGATTGAGGTGCGGGACGAAGCCCACGCCGCTCATCGGCACTGGATATTCCAGCTCCGCATTCTTCTTCTCCGACACGGCCTCCGCATCGTGGAAAACGCCTTCCAGCACATTCTCTCCCACCTTCAGGAAGGGTTTCACATCCCATTCCCAGCGCCGGAAACAGTTGCTCGTGGAGCCCACGGAATGCCCGTTGATGCGGATGTCGCAGAACGTGTCCACATCCTCGGCCCGCAGGTACACCGCCCGGGCCGACAGCATTTCCTCCGTCACTTCGAGCGTTTTCGTGATGACCGTTTCGCCGGAATCCGGCTGCCGGTCGAACTCTTCCCGGTCGTACCAGACCACATTCGTGTGGTGGCGCGAGCGGAACGGAGTAATCTTCTTGCGGGAGGCCCCGGCATTGTTGTAGGCCGAATAGACCGAAGTCGCGGGACAAACATAATCGGCCAGGCCTACCCGGACCGACAGATTCCCGTGGAAATGCTTTGCCAGGAGCGCGGCGTCGTAGTACGGAAGGATTCCTTTCGCAAGACCGGAGGCCGGAACCTCCTGCCTGCGCAGGGAGAACGGCCAGCCGCCGATTCTATGGACGAGCGCACCGCCCAGGTCGCAGAGTGCGGGTTCATCGGCCTCGATATCCGTGATACGGGAATCGATTCCGCCCAAGGCCAAAGCCTGGCCGCCGCCCTGGCTGTGGCCCGTCACCCGAATGGTTTTTCCGTCCCACTGCGGCACGGTCACCAGATAATCCACCAGGCGCACCAGGCGCAGATACATCAGCCGGAAATACCACGATTCACGGTCTTTCAACTCCTGATGCTGATAATCCTTCAGCTCTCCCTCTTCCAAGTCAAGGTAATACGCTTCTTCGGCACCATCTTTAATCCCGTGCGCATTCACGTCAACGCCGATGGCGCCGTATGCGGCCTGCCGGCAAGCCTTGTTCAGGGAACTCTGCGTACTTTTCGACGTGATATCCGTTGCGCCGTGGGTCTTGATTCTTATGGGAAGCGAGCCAGGCGCCGCATTCAGGGGAATGCTGACAAAGGCATTGACCGGGCGCCCCTGATGCATTGAGAGTTCAATGTGCAGACACAAGAAGCGGCCGTCAAACGCTTCCGGCGTGCTTACGGTATCAATCTTGGCCTCCAGAGGACATTTCCGCATCCCCGCAATCTGCTCCCGCCAGAATCGGCCCAAATCCGACGGAGCCTCATAGGCCGGCAGAAACGATTCCGGTTCCACCACGTACCCCACATCCAGTACCCTTTCACCCTTCCCCACCAGGACACTCACCCAGCGGGCCGAATCACACACTTCGCGATGGATAACGCGGTATTCTCTCTCAAGTTTGACAAAAGAATAACTGCGGGGGCGTCCGTTTACCCGAATCTCCATTTTCAGAGAATCGGAATCATCCAGGCAGCACCCCAGGACACAGACCACATCTCCCTTTGCGTATACCCCGTCCGGATGGTTCAGCTTCAGCCTGACGTCCGGAGGTACTCCTTCACGCTGAAGGGGCCCTGCCCAGGCGAAGACCGGGCATAGCAGCAGCAACCCAACAATGTATCCTTTAAGCGACATCCCTATACGATCTTGAACAAATCATCCAAACTAATCTGATTCGGAATCATTCCGGCATACTCATTATTGTAAAGTCCGCCGGCAGTTATCATCGTTAAAAGCAACGAGGATTTCGTCCGGGACGACTTAAAGGTAGAAAAAATTGAGTTACGGCGCAAATTAAAATCTGAATTATCGCCGAAACGGCTAATATTTATGGGTTACGGCGCAATTATAGACGGAAGCGTCCCTGTAGGTGGGTATGTCCGGATCGTCAAAGTCCCAGTAAGGGTGCCGTCCGCAGGGAGGCAGGAAAGCAGTGATGCAGAAATGAATACGGTTAAAATTTTCACATCAATGCGAAGGTACTTCTTTTTTTTAGATAATACTAAAACTCAATGAACACAAAGGAATGCGGCTGCATTGAGAGCAGCAACGTTCCGTCCGGCTGAAGGGCCACCGGATACTCGGTGTACATGTTGAACTGGTCGGTGATATGGCAGCGCGCCTTCCCGTCGAACTTGCCGCCGGCAAGGCTTACCTTCACGTCCTTTACCGACGTGATGTTGTCGTCCAGCTCGTAGCGGCTCACCAGAATGCCCAGATGTCCTTCGGCATCACGGGCAGCAGTGACGCGCAAGCCCGGGACATCGCAGGATGCCTTTACCTGCGTGCCGAGAGTCTTGAGTTTTCCCCAGGCGTACAGAGCCCAGTAGCTCCAGATGGGGGTGTCGCTCAGCCGGTCGAACAATCCGTTGAAACTTGCGCCAGGTGTCCAGACATAATACATCATCATATCCGTGGGGCAGTTCTGCCCTTCCTGCATGGAAGCGCAGACAAAGGCGCCGGCCTTGGGAGAGGACATCGCCCGCATAGAATAAGGATAATCGTCGGTCCAGCTCTTGATATAGTTCCATTCGTTCAGGAAGGATTCCGTCTTCGTGTAGCCGTATTTGTCCAGCAGGGCGCGCACCTGGTATGAAAAATCAGTGAAGACCGTCGGATCGTACTCGTAGATATGCCAGGCAAAGAAATCGAGGGGTACATTCCGGCGCTGCATCTCTGAGAGAAGACACTCATACCACACGGGGATTTCCCGCACGCCGGGATCCTGCCCGGACATGGCGGGGCCACCGATCAGAAGGGTCGGGAAACAGCCCTTGAGGTGCTTGACGGCAACTTCGAATAAGTCGTAGAACTGCTCCGGGGATCCGGCCCAGCAGCGTGGGTCCACCTTCCATTTTTCATTGTCCCATTCGAGATTGGGTTCATTCCATATCTCCCAGTACTTGATGTTGTAATGGAAGCCGTCGGCCCAGCCTTCGTTGTAGTGGCGGATAATGTGCTCGCAAATCTGCGCCCACTTCTTGTTGTCCTTGGGCGGATATATGTTGTACTTTTTAAGCGGCTGGTTCTCAATGCTCTGGCCAAGGCGGTAGAACACCTCTACGCCAGCATCCTGGATACTCTTCACATACCGGTCCGTGAGCGTGAAATCATAGGATTCCGGCTTATTGGGGTTCTTCGAGAAATCCGGGAAAATGATGGAAATGTCCACCACATGCTCACCAAATGCGCCATAACCGGCAGCGTCATGGTTACGTGAATAGCCCACGTTAGCTGCCCGGAAATACCCGGTAGTACCGGTATAAACCTGTTCGGCGTTGTTGATGCGCGGACCGTTGTTCACAGCGTTCATTCGCTTTATTGGGCCCATTTCATCAGCAGGGTGCACAGTAACCTGTGCAGCAACTACCGTGGCCGATATCAAAGAAAAAAACAAAGAGGCAAAAAATCTCATAATCGGTTAAATCTCATTAAAGCTTCAAGGAAATAATAGTCGGCGTAAATGAGCGGGGTGTCGATCTCGCCTCCGCCGGGAAGGTTCCCCACGCTGTGCTTGAGCAGGAAGCCGCCGTTTTCTCCCGGGGCGGCCAGGTACTGAGGGGAAGCAAGCATGCGGAGCTGCCTTTCGGCCATGGCCCGGCACTGGACGGAGAGTTCCCTGTCCCGCGTGAGCGTACTCAGTTCTACGAAGGCCGAGCACATGACCGCGGCGGCCGATGCATCTTTTTGCACCCACGGAATATCCGGGGCGTCAAAGTCCCAATAAGGAATTCCGTCTTCCGGCAGGCGGTACAGCACCATGCGGGCGATGCTTTCGGCCTGGGCCAGGAATTCCTCCCGGCCGCTTTCCCTGAACATCATGGTATAGCCGTACAGCGCCCACGCCTGGCCGCGCGCCCAGGCGCTTTCGTCGGCATAGCCCTGGACGGTCATTTTGCGGAGGACAGCGCCGGTGGCAGGATCATAGTCCAGCATGTGATAAGAAGAATAATCCGGGCGGAAATGGTTTCTGATGGTTGTCTCTGCGTGCTTTACGGCGATGGCATCCAGCGAGTCGCAGTGGAACAACTTCGAAGAATACTCCAGCAGCTCCAGATTCATCATGTTGTCTATGATGACAGGATAGGCGGCACCTTTTTCTCCTTCCGCCCAGCTGAGCGTTGCACCCACAACAGGATTGAAACGGGAAGCCAAGGCGGCTGCCCCGTTCTCAATGAGTGAGAGATACTTAGTATCGCCGGTAACTCTGTAGGCATTCCCATAGCTGCAATTCACCTGGAAGCCCAAGTCGTGGCTTTGGGGGAAGGAAAGCAGCGAATCAAGGGCCACGGTCCTTCGCTCTGCCATAGACAGGACGTCCGAAGCCGGAGACAATTGATACAGCAGCCAGAGGGCTCCCGGGAAGAAGCCGCTGGTCCAGGAACCGACGCTGACATCCTTGGCACTGCCATCAGGACTCAGTCCACGGGGCGACGAATACGGGGCGAGCCGGCTGTCCAGGAGTGAATACTGCTCTTTGGCAAGGCTGACCACTCGCTCAGTGATTTGCGGAACGGTTTCTTTTTTAACAGCCTTTATCCGGATTGTATAACGGCCTCTTTTATTCAGTGTTTTTGCCGTCAGGTTAATGCGGTAAAGGGCATCTCCCCAGCGAGGACTGAAACCCAGTCCGGCGAGGGATTTTTCCTCAACACAGGCGGTAAACACAGTGGAATCATAGAGCAGCCGCATCCCATTGGCAAGGGTAATGACGCCATCTTCCTGTTTTTCCGGCTTTTCGGCCACCAGGAAATGCAGCACATTGGGCTCATGCGCTTCTTTCAGGGAAAACTTGTGTGAGATTTTCAGATTGCCTCCATGGGTAAGGCGATATGATATCTTCCATGAGTTTATCAGAGCCGAATCAGGATAGGCACCTGCAATATCAGTCCGGAAACTGCGGAAGAGTTTGCTGGCATGCGTGTCCTTTGCCGCATAACCTTCACCGTAAACCTGATCAGCACCATTGATGGCCGGAAGATTGTGCCAACCGCTCTGGACGAACCAGTTCTCGTAGCGACGGGGGCCGAAGGTGTTTTTCTCGTAATTGCCAATGCCGGCGTCAATCAGCACAGGTGCGGAATCATAGAAATATACACAGCTCCCGACGTCGTTGTGATTGTGGCGCTCGCCGTTGGTGCCGCCCTTCACCGCAAGGAAACCGTTCTCCGCACGGGCAAAGCAGACATCGGTCGCGGGATAATACACGAAAGGCCTGGCTGTGACATCCGGTGAAGTCATACCCCTCATTTCGCGGCACGCGGTGATGGCTTCCATCCCCTGGTAGAACAGCGCCCAGTCAACATCCGTCGGATCGGCACCGTAACGGTGGAAACTGTTTACAGCGAAATCCGTCATATACTTGTTGCCGGACGCTCGTCCATACCGGTATATCCAATAGGAAATGGGCCTTCTTGATGGCGTCCCGTCGGCAAAATTCACCTGCCAGCATTCGCCGATGTCGGCATTGACGATAAACTCGCCAATCGTCTGGAAGAATGGTTCATCCCAAAGAGACACAGCCCCTCCCGTGATGCGTCCAAGGTTCTCAAGGTAGTCAAGCAAATGGCCGACGGACTTATACCAATAGGTAGTTCCCTCGTCGCAGCAGCCGTCAGAGGGCAGCGACTCCAGCCACAGGTCTACAGAGCGCATTGATTTCTCCACTGCCTGAGCCAGTCTGGCCGGATCGTCCTCCAGCAGCATAAAGCATAGGAGGACATTCTGGTTGCACCAGGGATTCCAGTTATTCAGTTTCTTGCCAGGAACGGGAACGAACCCCATCCATCGATAGTCGTTCCTCTCCAGATAGGGATCCATCGTCTTCTCCTTTATGGCATTCTTAAGCCTAACGGAAAGGCCGGGATTCAACTCGTCCAATTGCGGGCCCAGGAAATAGTGAATCCAGGACAGCATTTGGGATACGTTACCGGAATACAACTCGATAATCTGCTCGCTGTGATCCGGGACGGGACTCAGGCTCTTCTGGTACTTCGCCAGATGGGAGACCACGGCCCAGGAATACATGCCGCAGTACCATTCCACACCAGCGGCAATATCATTCATGTAGCGTCCTTTTCCTTCAGCAAGCTCCGCTATGAAAAGATTCCTCAGAGCTCTCTCGTTGGCAAAATACTTGTCTTCCATTGGGTGGCGGTCGTCATAACGCTCATGCGCAAGGTAGTCTTCTTCGGTTATGTCCTGCCAAGTGTATCCGATGAATTCCACGCCATCGTCCGATAAGTCGTCCTGGTATTCCCCCAGGAAAGCGGCCCAGCCGTCCCTGTCTTCATACAAAGGATATGGCACCCATCCCTGGCCAAGAACCAGGGATGAGGCAATATCTACGTTCTGCGAGGCTTTCTGCAGCGGATTAAAGACCGCTGCAAACACAGCCATCGAGACAAGTAAAGAATTCAGCATTAAATGGTTTCTTCGGGGTCTGTCAACAAAATCTCCGTCATATTGTTCTGGTCAAACTGAGAGCTGCAAATTACGCTCTGCCGGCCCCAGGCGACCACCGAAGAGACGGGTGATTCATATTCTCTTTTCATAGGCCTGGAATCAGAGTAGTTCAATGTCTTCAATGGCGAACAACTCGGTATTGTCCACACTGTCGAAGGATGCGCAGATAATCATCTTCAAATCCATCACTATCACTTCACACGCAGGTTCAATATAAGTTTTCATAAGCGTCCAGTTTAAGATATGTGTGCTATGATGGGATAGTGGTCGGAAAGGAAAGTCTCACCGTTTGTGGTGTATCCGCCATAGCTCCGAATGGCATTGGTCAGCGTCACGTAAGAGTCTACGTTTATCCCGCTTTTGCTTACCCAGATATGGTCTACCTTATTACGGGCTTTTGAACTGTCGCCAAAAGCATTGTACGTGTATAGATCCCTGTTCTCCGTGCTGACAATCGTATCGGCGGAATACCGGGTGTTGTTCATCCAGGTTTTTATACCGTCCCAGCAGGCATTTCCAATCACACAGTTGAAATCTCCCATAAGGATTACAGGATAATTGTTGGTGTTGAGTGCCGCAATACGGTTTTCCAAGAGCGCAGTACTCTTCTGCCATCCGTCATTGTTATCGTTCATCGGGAAATGGGTAGTAATATAGAAGAAATACTTGCCGGTCGCTTTTTCACGGACGGTGGCATAGAGAGCCGTCCGTTCGTAGCCATCCCAACTGTTACCGCTGGTATTATAGTCATCACGAAGGAAGAAGATACCGGTGTTGGAAAGTTCTACGGTGCTGGTCTTATAAAGAATCGCATTGTGATTTGACCCGTTTCGGTAGCCTGTGTAGGCGGAGAGGTTGTCTTTCAGATAATTCCAAGGATGCTTTCCCTGTTTTGCAAGGTCCCACGAATCCAGGTCCTTGACTTCCTGCAGGCCGATGATGTCTGGGCTTTCACCGTTGATCATCGATACGATGGGGTCCCTGCGGCTGGTCCAGTTGCTGCCTTCACGGATGTTGAAACTCATCAGAGTTAAATTGGAGGGTGCAGGGGTCGGGCAGGTAACGTAAATAGTGGTTGTACCCTCATTGGAGCCCCACTTGTAAGTATCAATGTTCGCAGATGTTAATGTCGTTTGCGAGAGACCGTTCTTCTGGATGGTGCCTGTAGCCTGAATAGGATTGTCGCTTTCACCGAATACCTTGGTCGCAGAACTACCCTTAACACGACCAACGACGATACCAACGTGTGAATTCTGATAAACTGAGGACACGGAACCACTGAAAACGCAAGGGGCGCCATTCCGGTTCGTCAGACATGGATGGCTACTCGTATTTGCGCCGGCCCAGCGGCCGATAAGGCCACCCAGGCAATAATAATTTGTTTTTCCGACATCTCCCCAGCAACTGTCGGCAAAGACATCACCGGAGAAAGAACATCCCTTTATGGTGCAATATTCGGCACTACCCTGCAGATAACCCACAAGACCACCGACATCGCCTTTAAGGCCGTTTACTGTGATATTTCCGGTTACTTCATTCTTAATTTGTTTGCCACAGAATCCAAATATACCGCCGACAGCCATCGTGCTTCTTCCTGTGACAGTAATATTGCCCCTTTGCTTACAGTAGTATGCATAGCCGGAGCCACTGTTCCAGCAGACTCCTCCACAAATACCCCCGACCGCCGGATGAGTTCCGTCATTATCAGTATAAACACCGTAAAACTCCACTTCAATATCACCATCATTTGTACATGAGGACATTCCTCCAATTGCATCCCAGCCATAGCCTCCGATACCGCCGACACACATCATATAGTTTGTTCTCTTCTTCTCATTGGATTCATTCTCCGCCCAGGAAGTAGGATCGGTAAGTGTGGATTTCACATCAATGAGTGCATAATTCCTGCACTTGTTGAAGGAAGAGTTGGACCCAAGGCCGATAATGCCGGCAATGCCAAGAGGACCAGTTGAGTTTGTGACCCGAGGAAGTTTATCCACATTCGTATGACGGAAGGTAATAATACCTGCTTCCTCGTTTATACAGCTCTCAAAAGTAAGCGTTGATCCGGAACCGCTGTACCCGGTTGTCCCAAGAATACCGCCCACATTGATTCCCTTTGCATCCAGGCCGGTAACAAGAACTCCGGTTGGATCTCCGTACTTGGCATAGAGGGAGATAGGGCCGCGGTTGACACAACTATTGAAAACAGCATTCTTCCCATCATTATCATTGACCAAACCCACGATACCGCCGATGGATGTAGCCACGTGGGTTTTCCCGGTAGCATCAAATGTAATGGCTCCGGAATTGGAACAACTGCTAAATGTTTCGCCGGCTGAGACAGCGACGATACCGCCGATAATCATTACTTCGGACACATCCGCAGTTGCAGTGAAGGTTACGCTTGCTTTGTTTCTGACAGAATTGTAAGTTCCATCGGTACCTTCAGCTACCAGCGGAGCAAAACGGTTGCTGCTAACGGTAAAGGCACAGCTTTCATCAATAATGAGGTTGCTGATGGTGCCGCTATTCGTCGCAAAAAGGGGAACAGTCGAGGTAAGATTCTTAATCGAGTGGTCACCGCCATCAAGTGTGCCGCCGAAGCCGGAGGCGCTGGTGATGGTGTAGCCGGTCATATCGAGGTCGGCCGAAATCGTGTACGAGCCTGTGTCGGAAGAAGATGTCCCGGCCAGGAAAGCCGCCAACTCGCGGGGCGAGTCAATGCTGTTGTCGTAACCAGTAGCGGGAGTCCAGTTTGCACTGGCGAGGTCGATATTGAGCGGCTTCAAGCCTGCACGCTTGTATTCGCGGAATTTGCCGGTTGAATCGTAGGTATAATCGGCCCTGCTGGTGCGAATCTTAAATACACCCCCATAAGTGCCGGGAGCTACCACGAAACAGAACACGCCGGCGTGGTCTTTGTCGGCGCCAACGGTGATGGGGCTGGCACCATTTCCGGTGACAACCACATCCGTTTCCGAATAGCCGCTGATGGCCGCAGGAGAAGTTGCGTTAACCGTGGTGAGGTCATACGTGAAAGTGCCGGCACAGGCTGCACCTGCCTGGAAGGTTACATTCTCAATCTTCTCGCCCTGGTAAGAAGCGTTGCTGGAGAAGATGTTCAACTTGACGACGGAACCCAAATTCAGGAAACGGATGGTACCCACTTCCTGATTGGTGTATTTAGGCACATCGCCCGTCAGTTCGAACGGAAGCGCGACCATCGGCATTGCATCGGCGCTGCCGGAAATCTGGTTGCGGGGAATCTCAAGGGTAACTGCGTCCGCCTCTTTACTGTTGTTTCTGGAATTATGAGGGTAGTACGCATAGACCATGTCGCCGGCAGAAAGAGCTACCGAACTCCGAATGGTAATGTGCGGGATACCAGTACCGTCAATGGTTACGGGCGTGGATTTATTCAATGATGTCAAGGCATAAGAAGCCACCTGGTCATCGGCATTCCAAGCCACGTGATCGGTGTCAAACGTGGTCTTTGTTTCGGGATTGCCCACCTTGAAGATGTAGGAAAAGTCGCCTTCGACGGGTTCCTCTACGGGAACCTCTTCTTCGGGCGCCACATAAGGCTCCTCTTTCTGATTACAGGCCACAAAAGTTGCGGTGACTAACAACCCTGTAATAATAAAATGATTGAGTTTCATTATATTATAGCTTTAATGTTATTTATTGGCATACAACATATACTGTCGTGGTGGCTTCACTCGCGCCATACTTATATGTGTCAAGGTTTTCAGCACTAATGGCGACCGCGTCCACATCTTTCCAGGCGATGGTACCGGATACCTTAATGGGGTTATCGCTTTCGCCGAAAACCACTTTCTTCCCGCTGCCCCTGACCATACCGACGACAACACCTGCCCTTGGTCCTTGATATACGGATGAAATGGAACCACTGAACACGCAGGGATCACCGTCGCGGCTTGTCATACTGGCATTACTGCCCTCGCCGGAAGCACCGCCCCATCGGCCCATAAGTCCGCCGATGCAATAATACCAATCCTTTCCAGCAGAGCCCCAGTCGCTGTCGGCAAAAATGGTTGCGGCGCAAGTACACCCCTTGATGGTGTAGTTTGCAGCGCCGCCGGCGACATAACCGACAAGACCGCCGACATCACCTTTTCGGCCGTTCACGGTTATATGGCAGTTTTCGGTAACGGTATTCTTGATTTGCTTTCCAAATAAGCCAAAAATGCCGCCTACAGCCATGTTACCACGCCCGCTCACTGTGATGTTTCCGTTCGTTTTACAATAATAGGCAAAGGTACCGGTACTGCCGTATGCGCCCTGTCCGCAAATACCGCCTACAGAAGCACGCCACCTGTCGTCGTTATCATACAAACCATCGTATTCCACCTCGATATTGCCGGAATTATTGCAGGATTCTATCTCCAGATTATCCCAAGGCATACCGGCAATACCGCCAACGTGAAGCAGATAGTTTTTCTTCTTCATGACAGACTCTGCAGAATCTCCTTCTGCAACCGCACGCGCCTGGATGAGACCCAAATTCCGGCATTTGTTGAACTTGCCCTGGCCGAATCCAAGAATACCGGCTACTCCCACAGGTCCGGTAGTTCCGGAAGTCAGGGCCGGCAGCGGGCTGATATCGGAGTGATTGAACGAAATGATTGCGGACGCGTCGTTAATGCACTGTTCAAACGTTGATGTATTCTCCTCGCTCCAGCTTGTCGTCCCAACGATACCGCCCAAATTCACGCCGATGGCATTATTGTTACCGGTAGATGAGAACTCATTGACCGGATCCCCGTACTTCGCATTCAGGCTGATTTTACCGCTGTTGACACAGGCATAGAAGGTGCAGGGGCCTTCAAGATGGTTAACCAGACCCACAATACCACCCAGCGTAGCGTTTTTATGCACGCAGCCCGGGGCCTCGAACGAGACAAGGCCCTCATTGGAGCAGTTCTCGAAACGGGCGCCCTGTGCCCGGCCTGCAATGCCGCCGAGGATGATTTCGACATCTACATCGGCCGTAGCGTTATACGTTACCGAGGCCTTGTTTACGACATTCTTGTAGGCTCCGCCGACGCTTTGGCCCACAAGCGCACCGAACTCATTGCTTCCGGCCGTGAACACGCAGCTTTCGTCCAGGATGACATCCTTTATGGTGCCGGAATTCTGTGCGAACAGGGGCACGGAGGATACCAGGTTCCTGATCACATATCCCTGGCCCTCAAGAGTCCCGGCAAAGCCGCTTGCGGACGTAATGGTTATGCCCTGCATATCGATGTCGCCCGCAAGGGCGGCCACATCCGTTGTCTCCACATTAATGGAAGCCAACCAGGCGGCCAGTTGCCCACCCGTGGAAATCATCGTAGAGGGAGCCTGAGAGGTTGCCGTCGTGACGACATCGGAATAGGACATACTGTAACCTTCCGCAATTGCACCCACGCGCACGTCATATGACACGCCGCTCTCCACATTATCAATCTTGAATGTTAATTCATCTCCGGTATAATCCACGGTCCAATCGGAAGCTACGGAAACCTTGTGCTCCACACTGTATGAGGAAGCACCTTCTACCTCGTCCCATGCCACATCAATGAATGATATGCCGGCATTAGCACGCGCTACTGGCTTTGGAAGATACCTGAGGACATCGGCCGAGACCAACTCGGACCATTCGCTTTCAATCTCTCCGTTAACGGCTTTAACCCGGAAATAATACGTCTTCCCGAAATCAAGCCCGGAGATATTGAACGGGCTGTAATTCGGAACGCCGGCAGTGTGGAATTCAGTCTCCTGCTCATTCCTGTATTCGACCTTGTATGAAATGGCGTCAGTAACAGGCGACCATTTCAAAATGACTGTTTCCCCGTCAAATTCCACAGTCACGACCGGGGCGGCCAAATTAATTTCTGGCAGGTCGGGCTTCTCGGCCTTGCAGCCTGTGAGGAGCGGCAAAAGGATGAGAGCACCTGCGATAATTGTAAAGAATACTTTTTTATTCATAACAATGTATTTATTAATATCCGGGATTTTGTTCGAGATTTCCGTTCATGGTTCTGTCTTCGGAGGAGATAGGATCGAGGTACATCCTATCATTCCAGACGCGTCCGGACAAGTCATCACGAAGCATCAGGCCACCGGGGACCGATATGAAGTGCAGCGGTGCGCCGACAGACACGGCGATGTTTGCATACGCTTCTGGAACAGTGGGCATCTTCGGATCCGGAAAATAAACGTCTGGCATGCCGTCACCATTCATGTCCAGCGGGGTGTCGTATCCGGGGATGCAGATGCCGGTCCAGGGAAGGTTAGCCCAGAGATCACCGCATGCCCAGCGCTTGATATCCTTCAGACGGAAGCCTTCCAGGCAAAGTTCAATGGTGCGCTCACGACGGATTTCCAGGATGACCGGATCGGTAATACCCGGATAGAACGTATTTTTGATATAATTGTCGACTGTGGACGGCTTGGTGTCGAGGTCACCGCCAGTGATACCGGCTCTTCGGCGAAGCGCACCGATGGTGATTCTCCAGTCGTCATCTGTGATTGTTCCAAGCTCAGCCTTTGCCTCCGCATAATTGAGAAGAGCTTCGGCATAGCGCATAATAGGAATGTCGTTGCCATTGGCGCCATACAGATCGGCGGCATCGTCGTCTACCGTAAACTTGATAATGTGGTAACCTGTAAGTGAATAACCATAATCTGCCGTTGACCTGACCTGGTTTCCATCGGCATTCTTGCGCTGATAATCGACGGAACGGATGGTCTGGCCAAGACGCTGGTCCCGCCCGGTCATTTCTTCAGGAAACATCTTGTATTTTCCATCGGCTGTTGTCTCTGAGTAACAGGATCCGTCCAGGTTGAGGTACGTGTTGATGAACGGACGGACAAGGGAGGCCCTGACATTCTGCTTGTTGTAATAGTAATTGGCGTATCCCACAGAAAGAGGATTGTCCTGTTGTATCGCAAGCATGACCTCGTCGCAAGGCACGGCGTCACTGGAGAACAAATCGCGGTAGGAACCTTTACCATTTCCGTACGGAGTTCCCGTGTGGAGGGAGAATGCTCCGCTCTGCATAACAGCTTGGGCCGCATCTGCCGCCTCTCTGAAAAGATCGTCGGCAGAAATAGTGCATCCGGCCACATAAGCCGTTCCTGCGTGGTATTTACGCCAGGAGGCCTCATACAGGCAAACGCGTGACTTAAGCAGAAGGGCGCACCATTTGTTGACGAAACTTGCCTTGCTTGAAGAAGAATTATCCGCTTTGATGTGCTCAAAGGCATAATCGCAGTCTTCCATAATGTGGGAGACAATTACGTCGCGGGTGTCCCTCGGGGCGGTGAGTTCAGGGTCTCCCGGGTTCAGGACATGGTCTATCCACGGAACGCCACCGTACCAATAAAGTTTATCGTAATATAGCCAGGCACGGAAGAAACGGGCGATACCATTGTAATTATCCCGCACATCCTGCGAGACGGAGTCATAATTATTGTGGTCCAGGAAATAATTGACACTGCGGATATTCTCCCAGCCCCACTTTCCTTGCGTGTCTGGGATTACGGTTCCCAGTTCATAATCATCAAGTTCCGTCTTGGCCATATAATCACACCCCAACTCATCCTGATGGTGGACGGCCGTACCGTTGGGGAAGAAGGCGTAGAAAGAATTGCAGTACAACTTCAGACCGGTCTCGGAACCAAAAACAAGAGCCGCGTCAGCTGAGGATTTCTGTGTCTCCGTAAGTTCACAGGACGACAGTAATGAGATACCGGCGAATAGTAAAACTACCTTTTTTATAAATATCTTTACCATAATGCTCTTTCACTTAGAATGTTAGGTTGATACCGAAACTGTAGGACTTCAGAACAGGATAACATCCGCCTGTACCAGCGGTAGTATCGTGGTTTTCCGGATCCTGGCCCAGTGCGAGCACGTCAACTGTGCCCTTGATATACTTGTACATTGGTGACCAGTCCCAGAGATTCTCTCCGGAGAAGAAGATGCTGGCCTTGGACAGATGCAACGGCTTGATCCATTTTTCCGGAAGGTTGTAGCCAAACTGGACGTTTTTGAGACGTATGTAGGAAACGTCCAGCATATAGCGAGTGTTACCGCGACGGCTGGTACCTGCAAGAGGGTTGGCGCCCGAAGAATAACGTGGCAGCCAGGCATCGCGGTTTTCCTCGGTCCAGTAGTTGCCGAGGATCCATTTCGGGATCTGGTTGTAAGCACGGTTATACTGGCCCCAGATCATGCCGCTGTCCCCCTCCGTGATGAAATCCTGCTTGCCCACTCCCTGGAAGAAAATGGAAGCGTAGAAGTTGTTCCAGTCGGCACCCAGGGTAAGCCCGTAAATATACCGGGGCTCGGAATTTCCGATAATCTTGCGGTCTCCGGGATTTGACAGGGTCTGGTTTCCGCGGTCAATGTAGCCGTTGCCGTCCAAATCTTCGATCTTGGGGTCGCCGGGGTGGATTGAATAATCCTTTGAGAACTGATTGATGACATCGTACCGTTCTGCGCCAGCCGCCCTTGCCACGGCTTCGGCTGCGTCAATATCAGCCTGGTCCTGCCAGAGGCCGTTACAGACAAACCCCCAGAGTTCACCGATAACCATTCCAGGATAATACTGCGGAATGTTACGGCCACCAATGTATCCTGTATCGTTGTTGTATTTGTCTATTTTTGAAACATAGTCGGCGAGGGTTGCCTTTATGCTGTAATGGAACGGTTTTTTCCCAAGGTTGAAACGGTCTTTCCACATGAGTGTGAGTTCGAAACCGCGGGTGGTGAGGGACGCATAGTTTCCCTCTGGTGCCTCCGCCCCGTAAACCGACTGGATAGAAGGGCCGACCGTAAACATATCCTGCGTCTTGCGGGTGTACCAGTCTCCGCTGAAGGTCAGCCGGTCTTCAAGGAACCCGAGGTCAAGTCCCACGTCGTAGGTCTGTGATTTTTCCCAAGTCAAGTTGTCAGGAATGGGGTCCGGAGCCGCCGTCTGGCGGTATTTGGTGTCATTCAGCAGACGGCTGGTACCGAAGCCGAAGGTTTCGTCGTAATAGTATTCACTCACATTACTGTTGCCAAGAGAACCATAAGAGAAACGGAATTTTATGTTCGAAATGGCCTTCTTGCTGATATTGTTTTTAATGAACGGCTCTTCGCTCAGGCGCCACCCGGCAGAGACAGAAGGGAAGAATGCCCAGCGCTCATTGGACGGGAATTTGGAAGATCCATCGTAACGACCGTTGAATTGAATGAGATAACGGTCATCATAACTGTAGTTGATTCTTGAGAAGATGCCAACAGAACGCCATTTCGCCCAGGTTCCTGTAATCTTTTTATCATCAGTGCCAAAGGTCAGATTGATGTTCTCCACCGTTTCTGAAAGAAGGTCTGTATTGTAGACGTGAATCTTGTCGCTGGAACGCTGCTCGTAGTTGTAGCCGAGCATCGCCTTGAAATAGTGCTTTTTTATAGACCGGGTGTAATCAGCATAGGCGTTAATTGATATGTATTTGATGATGTTGCGGTCTTCGGTGAAAGATGACACCACGCCGGACTTGGTCTCCATAACGCCTGGCCTGGGTGAATAGGCATCCGGGTACTTGCGCGTGTAACCATTGGAATTGGTCCATTTGTAGGTGGCGTCGGCATTGACGGTTAAGGAATTGTCGAAGAAGGACGTATTGATGCCGATTGTATTCTTGACATAGTCAGTTTCATAGACGTTCGTGCTGTTGCCATAGAGGAAACCTCCGACAGTATATGCGGCAGCACGCGTCATCGTTCCGTCCGGATTGTAGAAAGGACTACACACCGGAGCCTGTGAATTGATATTGGCCCAAATGTTTCCGGCGGAACCGCTGGAGACGATAGGATTGTTATACTTGCGATGGCCCTGTTCGAAATTATTGTAGATTCTAAACCAAGGGAATGCCTGGTAACCTACCTTAACGCGCATATTCTCGGAAAGGCACTTGTCGCTATTGGTGTCCGAGTTGTAAAGTCCCGAGTACTGATAGACACGGCCTGAAACATAATAATCGAAATTCTTGTCTGAGCCAGACAGGGAGAAGTTGTGCGTCTGGCCGAAAGCGTTATCTTTATAAAGGATTCCGAACCAGTCGGTGCCTTTGGGGAAATATGCATACTCGCCTGCATCGACTCTCCATGAGCCGTCACTCACGACGGTACCGGTATCTCCGGTATCGTGTCGAAGGCGATATTCATTAAGCCAGGCGAGGGAGAACGGCATGATGAGATTCATGTGCGTGGGAAGACTTCCATTGTAATTGAACCAGCCTTCGCACATCATTGTCGCCCAGGTAAGGCCATCGGTGACGTAATCCGGCTTTACCACAGGGGACGAGAAAGTGAAGTTGTTGGAATACGTGATGACCGGCCGTCCTTTCCGGGCATTCTTTGTAGTGATAAGTACTACACCATAAGGAGCCCGTGAGCCATAGATTGCAGCCGACGCAGCATCCTTCAGAACGGAAACGGAGGCAATGTCGTCAGGATTCAACATTGACGGATCGCCTTCAACACCGTCTACAAGAATCAGGGCGCTGCCGCCCTGTCCGATGGACGTGACACCACGGATATTGAAATCTGCCGTACGGATTGGTTTACCGTCTGCAAGAGTTATGTTAAGGTTAGGTACGGCACCTTCCAGCATCTGCGTTACATTGGCATTAGGACGGGCGGAAAAAACGTCACCGCCAATCTGGTCTACTGCGCCGGTGAGGTCAACCTTGCGCTGGGTGCCATATCCAACCACAACCGTCTCTTCCAACATAAGCGCGTCTTCCTCCAGTACCACATCGATAACAGAACGAGTGCCGATTTCAACCGTCTTGGTAACATATCCGATGCTAGAATATTCCAGCTTCTTGCCGGAAGGAACAGAAATGGAATAATTGCCTTCAAGATCGGTGGCTGTGCCATTTGAAGTACCGGAGACCATTATGATGGCACCAGGGAGAGGTTCTCCTGAGGCGTCTTTCACTGTACCTTTGATGACTCTTGCACCCTGGCCGAACGCCACAAAGGGTAAAACGGCCAACAGGCAGGTTATGATTACTTTCTTGAGCATTGCGAGTACGGATTAGAATTCAATGATGGAATAGACCGGATAATGGTCGGATACATATTTGTGCCCGTCGTACCATTGGGTTACCGTCATGTATTCCGAGCACTTTACAGAGTTGGTTATCCAGATATGGTCGCACTGATAAGCCTTTGCCTCATTGCCCCAGGCATTGTAGGTCTTCACGTCATCCGTAATCGGAGCGACCTCCCGGGTGCAAACCATCGACTCCCGGATGCCTTCGAAAACCGAATCGTTGGCATGGGTGTTGAAATCCGCCATCATAACGACTGGAAGGTTGTTAGTGTTGAGCAACTTGATCCGCTTCTGGATCAGCGTCATCGCGCTTTTCCGTGATGCCGTGGTCAGGCCAAAGTGTGTGTTAATATAAAAGAATTCCTGCCCGGAGGAGAGGACCTTCATCACGGCCCAGTGAACGTAGCGGACATATCCGTCCCAACTCGTAGAGGATATTTCCGGGGTGTCGGAAAGCCAGAATACGCCGTCTGAAAGCATCTCAAGCTCATCGGGGCGGTACATAAATGAATTCATCGGGTCATCGACCGGGGCCCCTACGTACCCGTGGCTGGTAAGCGTCCCGTTCACGTATTTCCACTCGGTCGACACAAGTTCCTGAAAACCGACGATGGACGGCTGCTGGTCGATGATCATGTCACGGCAGGCGCCAGCCCGCATTCCCCAGTTGTTGAATGCGTCGTCTTCGGTTGTCGTTCCCCTAATGTTGAAGGTCATCACTTTCAACTGCCCCGGACTCAGGTTCGGGTGATTGTTCTTCGGCTCCTCCTTGTGACATGAAAGAAGAACAAGAAAGAGCAATGGGAAAAGGAAGAAGTGTTTTTTATGCATAATCCTATATTTAGAATCGTTAGAGAGTCAATGTCGCGCTTATGGGATAATGATCCGAGATCAAATCGTGCCCGCCATACGCCTGGGTATCGGTGTGGTATTCCAGGCATTGGATTCCGGGGCTTATCCAGATAAAGTCGATGATGCGCTCCTTGCTCTTATTGCCCCAGGCATTGTAAGTTGGGACATCGTCGGTAATGGGCGCAACATCATGCGTGTTGCGCATAATCGGCTTCAGACTGTCGAAGGCCTTGCTGGAGATATCCGTGTTGAGGTCTCCGCTGAAAATCAGCGGAAGGCCTTCCGGATTGATTTCATGCATCTTGCCCACAATCATGTCGATGCCCTCTTTCTGGGAAGTCCAGGTGAGGCCGAGATGGGTGTTGAAGTAGAAGAAACGCTTGCCGGACTTATTCAGCTTGAAAAGCCCCCAAGTGAGGGAACGGTTATACTTTTCATCAAAGGATGCCGACGGCACATCCGGCGTCCCGGACACCCAGAAGGTGCCGCTGTCAAGCAGGGTGAGAACGGAATACTTGTACAGGAAACCGGAAGTTTCGCCTTTATCCGCCCCATTATCCCGGCCGATACCTACACTGCCATAATCTGCAGCAAGGCTATCCCTGAAAAAAGACCACTGGCCCTTGAACTGCGCCTCCTGGAAACCGACAAGGTCCGGCTGCCGGGTTCTGAGCATCTCCAGGCAAGCCTCTTTCCTGGAAGACCAGTTGTTGGAAGGTTCCGCTTCCCTGACATGGCTCTGGCGAACGTTGAAACTCATCACCGTGAGGCGAGGGCTGCAGGAGCAGGCAGCCAGGACAAGGAGGAAGGTGGCAAACGGTTTCAGGGCAGAGGACATGGGGTTATCAGTTACGGTTCCGATGGCAAAGTTAACGAATGAATTGGCCAGGACGATATAATATGAGGTAATTCGACATTAAAATTGAGCAATAATTAAATACTTTCCTATTAATTTCAAACAAAATATTAATTTTGTAGAAAAATCGACCTCATGGGTATCATCACATGTCTTATGGCTGCCCTGGTTGCAGGAGCCATGAACTTCAGGGCGCTTCCCCTGGAAGAGACCGGACTGAATATCGCCACCATTTGCCAGGACCTCCAGGGCAACATGTGGTATGGCGGTATCGACGGTCTCATGATGTATGACGGAAAACGTTTTACGCATTTCAAATATAGTTCCCAATTGGAGGCCTGTGACCCTGACAGCCACATCTACAAATTGCTCTGCGATGACGACGGACAAATCTGGGCGGCGCATATCAGCGGCCTTTCGGTCTTTGACGGCAGCAACCTCTCCTTCGACAGCTTCCCCAGTCCCGAAGGGTCGTTGACCAATCTCATTCAGCTCGGGCACGGGAAATACCTGATCGTTGCCGGCAGGCAACTTTGGATATTTGACCGGGAGAGCGGACAATTCACCCGCGACGGAATTCCAGAAGAGCTTCGGCCGCTGGCAGTCACCGCCTTATATGGTCCGGATGGCGGGGATGTCTATATCGGCACGGCCGGCGGAACGGTTTACCGGACCACTGCGCAGTGGGAAAACCCCACCATTGTGGCGTCCGCAGGATGCGTGGTCAACTGCATCCTCCGGAACGGAGATACGCTCTGGATCGGGACGGGAGAAGACGGGCTCTGGGAAGTATCGGCCGGGGCTCAGAAAGTGGAACAGAGCGGCAGGGACTATGTCAAATCCTTGTGCCTTGACAGAAGCGGCAGGCTTTGGATGGGGACAAAAAACGGGCTTAAAATATGGGAAAACGGCGTATTCCGCGTATTCCACTATGAGTATTACAACCCGGGCAGCATCTCCCATGACAGTATTTGCGACATCTTCATGGACGCGCAGGGAACCATGTGGCTGGGCACCTATTATGGCGGAGTCTGCTACTACACACCGAATTCTTCGCAGTTCGAGACCATCGTTTCCAGGCCCGGAACCAACAACCTGTATGGGATTGTTATCAGCGACATTACCGAAGACAAGGACGGATCCCTGTGGATCGGCACCAACTCTGGCGGGCTCAACCACATGCTCACCAACGGGCTGTTTGAGCATATCGGCAGTGAGGGAGACAACCCCGTGGATGTCAAATGCATCTTCATGAGCCCGCTCACCGGACGCATCTACGTGGGGGCCGACCGCTCGGAGATCCTGCTGCTTGACAAAAGGACAAAAACCCTGAAGCCCCTCGGAATGGGTGGGCCGCATAGTTCTTACGGCTGCTATGCCATCGTGGACAATCTCCATGGCGGATTCTATGCCGGTGGGAACGACGGTTTGTATGAATTTGATGAGAAGACCGGCCATTTCTCCAAGATCTACATCTCGGAGGACACCGCCAACATCAAATCCATGAAACTGGATTCGCGGGGAGTGCTGTGGATCGGCAAGAAATACGGTGTCACGGCCCTGGATACAAACAGCGGGAAGGTGATGGCGCTGCCGGAGATTCTCGCATTCATCCAGTATGTTGAAACCTTCCTGGAAGATACCGGCGGAAGGATGTGGATGGGCTCCAACAGCGGAGTCTACGCCTACGCCCCCCTGACGGGAGAGGTTGAGTCCTTTTCTGAACAGGAAGGGCTTCCGGACCACGTGGTTCACGGAATGGAGCAGGATGCCTCGGGGGTCCTGTGGATCAGCACCGACAACGGCCTGTGTCGGCTGGACCCTTCTGGCGATGCCACCTGGACCTTCACCACGGCCGACGGCCTGCTTGACAACCGCTTCACGCCCTATGCGCACTGCAAGACCCGGACCGGAAAGATGTACTTCGGAAGCCTGCACGGTATCATTTCGTTTGATCCGGGCGCCGTGGCCATGCACAGCGAGATGGTTTCTCCCGTGATTTCGGGCGTAGAGGTGAACGGCATTTGGAGAAGCGTGAACGGAGACCAGCTGGTTCTGAGGCCTCACGAAAGGGACCTGGTGGTGGCGTTTTCCTGCCCCGACTATATCTCGGGCGACAACGGCAAGTTCTTCTGCAAACTGGAAGGCGTCGACGCCGACTGGTACGAGGCCGGGAAAGACTGGCGGGCGGTATATCCCACGCTCCGGCCGGGCGACTACACCTTCCGGCTGCGCTACCGCAACAGCGCGGGCGTGAGTAGTGACGCCCAGGCGCTCCTGCATGTAAAGCTGAGCGCCCCCTGGTACCAGACCAGAACGGCCAGGATGAGCGGTGTCTTACTGATACTGTTGTCGGTTCTGGTGGTGTTTGTCTGGCTGCTTTCCAGAAAAGACAAAGAGTACAAAGCCCGGATGGAAAAGGCCCGGACCGACCTTCTGCGGGATTTCTCGCTGGAATTTGTGAGCATCGGCGCCAATAAATCGGCCGACAGGGAGTCCAGCGTGGCCCGGACTTTCAACAGTTCCGACGAGGTGTTCATGCGACAGGCCATGAAAGTGGCCAAGGAGAATATCGACAATCCGGACTTCTCCATTGACGATTTCGCTGGGAAGATGCTCATGAGCCGGTCCAACCTTAATATAAGGGTAAAAGCCTTGTTTGGGGTATCTCCGCTGGATTTTGTGAAGACGGTTCGCTTCAACGAAGCCTGCCGCCTGCTGCGGGAAGCCAGGCTGAGCGTTGCCGAAATATCCTATAAGGTGGGCTTTACCACGCCCTCCTACTTCACGGCCGCCTTCCGCCGCTTCATGGGCTGCACACCCAGCGACTGGCTGAAGCAAAACGGGAAGAAACTATAGCAGCTGGATGCCGGCCTGCTGGCATTCCCGGCGCATCTCGTCCGGCCACAAGCCGCACTGGATTTCGCCGATATGCGCTTTCCTCAGAAGGAACATGCACAGACGGGACTGGCCGATACCGCCGCCGATGGTGCAGGGCAGCTGGCCGGAGAGCAGGAGGCGATGGAAGAGCAGTTCCTGCTTCCATTCCTGGCCGCGGAGGGCCAGCTGGCGCCTGAGCGCCTCCTGGTCCACCCGGATGCCCATGCTGGAAATCTCGAAGGCATGGCCCAGGACCGGATTCCACAGAAGAAGGTCACCGTTCAGGCCCTGGAAGCCTTCCTCGTTGGGGGTGCTCCAGTCGTCATAGTCGGCCGCGCGTCCGTCGTGGGCTTTGCCGTCGGACAGTTCGCCGCCGATGCCGATGATGAAGACGGCCTTGTGCTCCTTCACGATGGCATCCTCCCGCTCCTTGGGCGAGAGATCCGGATATAGCTGCAGGAGCTGCTCGGCATGAATGAAGAAAATCTCTTCCGGAAGCTCCGGCTCCAGGGCCGGAAACTCCACATAGAGCCGATTCTCCGTGACCTTGATGGCTTCGTAAATGCGCCGGACGGTTTTCTTGAGGAAAGAGAGGTTGCGGTCCTGGGGGCGCATCACCACCTCCCAGTCCCACTGGTCCACATAGATGGAATGGATATTGTCCAGCGTCTCTTCGGGCCGAAGGGCGTTCATGTCCGTGTAGATGCCGCGGCCCGGGGCCACCTGCATCTCCCCCAGTTTCATCCGTTTCCATTTGGCCAGGGAATGCACAACTTCGGCATGACTGCCGGCAATGTCCCGGATGGCAAAGCCCACGGGCTTTTCCACCCCGTTCAAATCATCGTTGATGCCGGTACCGGAAAGCACCACCATGGGTGCCGTCACGCGAAGCAGTACCAATTGGGCCGCCAGGTTGTTCTGGAACATATCCTTGACCACCTTGATGGCTTTTTCGGTGTTCTCAATACCACCCAATACGTCCTGATAATGGCACGGAAGAATCAAATTCGTCATACACTACTTATAACTAATCTTGGCAAACTTAAGAAAAAAATTTCAAAAAATACGGAGATTGATAATTTTTCTCATTTTCGTTTGTTATTTTGAGAAAATGTAGTACCTTTGCGGTCCATTCTTCTGGATGTAGCGCAGTTGGTAGCGCACCTGGTTAGGGACCAGGAGGTCGCTGGTTCAAGTCCAGTCATCCAGACACAAGCCTCGCCACCCCGGCGGGGCTTTTTTCGTTTCTTTTCGGTAAATTTCTGGGGAAGGTCTCATTTTGGGGCCGACACCTTCCCCGGCAGTTCGGCGTCTCAGGGCCCTCAGTGGCTGTTCCCATGGGGAAGGTCCCCGGCATAAAAACAGACCTTCCCCAAATCACAGCAAGACCTTCCCCAAGTTCCCCGGGGACCTTCATCAATAGCCAACTCTTTTTGTCAATTGTACCCAGAATCAGCAAAAAATAAAGAGGGCAGCCGAAGCTACCCTCTTAGATGATATGTGCTAAACCGGTGTGGAAGACCTAATAGGTTACCACAGGGTCCAGGCTCTTGGCGATTTCAATGAACTTGGCCACTTCCTTTTCGACAGGGGTGCGGCGGCACAGGTGCTTGGCCTCATTGATTTCCTGCATCTTGGCGGCCAGGTTGGCGGCGTTGCGGTTGCGGAGTTCCTTGACGGTGTCCACACCGGCGGCTTCCAGGAGTTCGGAGAACTGAGGGCCGATACCCTTGACGCGGAACAGGTCGGCATGATTCACCCAGGTGAGGATGAGGTCATGACGGATGCCGGTGTTCTCTTCCAGGGCGGCGCGGCCTTTGGCGTCAGCGCCCTTGGCCAGCAGATCGTCTACGGTTTCAATGCCAGCGGCAATGAGTTTCTCGGCGTAAACGGAGCCGATACCTTGAATGTCAATGATTTTGTAACTCATAGTATAAATAATTAAGTGGTTAATGCATGATTTTCATCACCAAAGATAAAAATTTTCAAAGAAAAAAGAAATAATTTTTTTATATTTGCATTGTTTTATAAAATTATGGAAACTTTCCCGCTGGATAAGGAAAAGATTTATTTCTCTTCCGACTACTTAACACTGGACTGTGAAGACGGTCCCGTGACGGGAAAAATCAGCGAATGGCTGCAACGCGATCCGGTCCGCATCCACAAACTCGTGGTGAAGGATAAACTCCTGCAGGTGGACCAGATGGAAGTGTTCGGCCCCCTCGTTTCCAAGCTCCGGAGAGCCGATTTCGACTACTACCGCCGCATCACCGGCCTCAAGATGATGATCGATTTCCCGGGCTTCCCCTCGGAGATCGAGGCCCGCATCCCTTACGACACAGACCCCATCGCTTTCTATAAGTGGTGGCGCAAGGGGAAGAACGAGAGCAAAGTGTACCTCTCCCCGGCCTATCAGTTCAAGCTGTTCCAGAAAGTTTCCAAAATGGAGCCCAAGGTCATGCTCAAAAAGGACCTGGACTTTGTCAAAAATTTCTAAGCCATGACCGGACAAAGTTACTCCGTAAGCCGGGAAGCCCCCCTGCTTGAATACTTGTACCAACTCCTGCCCGCCCAGTCCCGCACCAGCGTGAAGACCATGCTCGCCAAGGGGCAGGTACTGGTGAACGGCGAGCGTTGCACCGCCTTCAACCATCCGCTCCGGCCGGGAGACAGCCTCACGCTGCTTCCCAAGGGCATTTCCATTGCCCGGGCCACCCGCCGGGACGCGAAGGAAGAGGTGACCAAAGCCGGCGTGGACATCGTTTTCGAAGACGAGCATTACCTGGTGGTGGACAAGCCCTCGGGCCTGCTGACCATCTCCACGGCGCGGGGCAGCAGCGCCAAGAGCGGCCACAAGGAAAAGACCCTCTTCGCCCTGCTCAACGCCTATGTAAAGGTGAGCGCCCGCATGCAACGCAAGGAAGACCTCATCAGCGGGAAGGAGCCCGACCGCAGCACCGCCAAGGTATGGGTGGTGCACCGCATCGACAAAGGCACCTCCGGCCTGGTGGTCTTCGCCAAGGACGAAAGGGCCAAGGATATTCTCCAGAGCCGATGGAAAGACCTGGTGCTGGAGCGCCACTACATCGCCTGGCTGGAAGGCCGGCTGGACAAGCCCCAGGGCGCCGTGCAAAGCTGGCTGGTAGAGAATCCCAAGTCCCTCAAGATGATGTCTTTCCCGGAAGAAGTGAGAGACAGCCAGCTGGCCATCACCCATTATAAGGTCCTGGCAAACGCCCGCCTGCGGGGCGTGGACTACACCCAAGCCGAGTTCTCCCTGGAAACCGGCCGGAAGAACCAGATCCGCGTCCATGCCGCCGACCTGGGCCATCCCATCACGGGCGACGAGAAATACGGCGCCCAGACCAATCCCATCCACCGGCTGGCCCTGCACGCCGCCACCCTGGTGTTCCGCCACCCCTATACCAACGCCATCGTCCGCCTTTCGGCCCCGCTGCCGGAGGCATTCAAGCGCTTCGAACCATGAACCAGACCACCCTCCTTTCCAACGACATCCTCCTTTCCACGGCCGTCTTCGCCCCGCAGGAGGAACCCCGTGCCGTCCTTGTCATCGTGCACGGCATGGCCGAACACAAGGAACGCTACTTCCCCCTCATGACCTACCTCTCCGAGATGGGTTTTGCCTGCGTCATCACCGACCTCCGGGGCCACGGAGCCACGGTCACATCGGCCGATGACCTGGGCTACTTCGGGAAAAAGGGAGAGTCGAAGCTCATCCAGGACACCCGCACCGTCGTGGACTGGGCCCGGGAGCAGTATCCCGGCAAGAAGGTCTTCCTGCTGGGCCACAGCATGGGATCCCTCATCGTGCGCTGTTTCCTGAAGGAAAACGACGGATGCATTGACGGGCTGGTGGTGTGCGGCAGTCCCTCGAAGGTGGCCATCGCCCCACTGGGCATCGCCCTCACCCATGTCATCGGCCTGTTCAAGGGGCAGCGCTACCGCTCTCCCTTGCTGGAAAACATGACCACGGGCTCCTACCAGAAGCCCTATCAGAACGACGGCATCACCAACACCTGGCTGTCGGTGAACCGGGCCAATGTCCAGTCCTACAACAACGATCCCCTCTGCGGTTTCCGTTTCACCGTGAACGGATACCGCGTCCTGATGCAGCTGCTTCGCGACACTTACGCCCCGAAAGGCTGGGGACTCAGCCAGCCGGGCCTCCCCGTCCATTTCATCGCGGGCGCGTCCGACCCCTGCATCGTTTCGCTCAAGAAATTCTCCCAGGCCGTGAGTTTTCTCCGCGACCGCGGCTACCGGCAGGTTACCAGCCAGGTCTATCCCGGCCTGCGGCATGAGATTCTGAACGAGAACAACAAAGAAGATGTGTGGCGGGATCTGAACACGCTTCTGGACACCTGGTTATGACCACCCTCGAAAAAGCCATCTTCAACCGGACCGAGCGTCTGGTAGGGCCTCGAAACATGCAGCGGTTGCAGGAGGTGTCGGTCATCATCTTCGGCCTGGGAGGGGTGGGAAGCTGGTGCGCAGAGGCCCTGGTGCGAAGCGGCATCCGGCAACTCACCCTGGTGGATTCGGACTGCGTCTGCATCACCAACGTGAACCGGCAGATCATGGCCACCACCCGGACCGTTGGCAAAGTGAAGGTTGAGGTTTTGCGGGACAGGCTGCTGGAAATCAATCCCAAGGCCCAGATCCAGGCCATCCAGCAAATCTACTCGGCCGACACCGCCGACAGCTTCCACCTGGAGGAATACGACTACATCCTGGACTGCATCGACTCGCTCAAGGATAAGATGGACCTGATGCTCCGGGCTTCGGCCTTGGAGCGCCCCACTTTCATGTCGGCGCTGGGCGCCGCCCTCAAGCTGAATCCCACCGGCGTAAAGGTAGCCCCGTTTGCCGATGTGCGCGGCTGTCCGCTGGGCGCCGCTCTCCGGAAAAAGATGCGCAAGGAAGGGGTCTGGCCAGCCAAACCGTTCCTCTGCGTTTACGATGAAGAAGTGCTGCCCAATCTGGGAAACCAGACAGCCTGCGGCACCGAGCACTGCATGTGCCCCGCGAAAACGGAAGGGAAAGCCGAACTGATGGGGCACGAATGGTGCACATCAAAGGCCGTAATAAACGGCAGCATGGCTCACATCACCGGCATCTTCGGATTCACGCTGGCCGGGCTGCTTATCCAAGATCTTTTAGGCGACGGCAAGTAGGGCAGATGCCTTTGATGAGATAATTGGCCGATTCCCACAGATACCCCTCCGGCACGTTCACCTCAGGGACAGGAATCTCTTCCAGGCAATAGGTCCGGTGGCAGTTCGTGCAGTAGAAATGCACGTGCAGGTCGTCATCCTGGTCGTCGTGGTGGCTGTGGCAGAGTTCGTAGCGCACCCCGCCGCCCGTATCTTCCAGCACATGCACCAGATGGGCATCGCGGAAGGCCGTGAGCGAGCGGAAGATATTGCTCTTGTCAATGGTCTCCAGCCGGTCTTCCAGTTCCGTCATGGAGAGCGGACGGCCCGCCTGGACAAGCGCCCGGGCAATGACCAGGCGGTTTGCGGTGGGTTTCACCCCATGGTGCAGCAGCAGATGTTCCAGTTCTTCCATTACAAAAGTTCTTCAATCCATTCTTTAAAATGACCGGGAAGGATGATGTGGTGGTTGCCGATGGGGCTGGTCAGGAAATACCGGGCCTCCTCCGGGGTCAGCTGCAGCATCACCTGGGTGCGGCAGAGATTGTCCTCGTACTGGTTATAGAGCAGTTTGCCCTCGGCCGCGAACCAGCGGTCCAACTTGCCGGAGACCTTGAACACGGTCACCGGGCCCTCGGGCAGTTCGCCATGGATTCCCACGCCGATCCCGGATTCGAAATGCGTATCGTACTGCCAGCGTGTGACCATATTGAAAGGGACCGTGCAGTGGGCAAAGAGTATCTGGCCCGTCTCTACGTCAATCCGGGCGGGATTGGCCTGGAAGCCGCTCACGCCCGTGAGCGCCTGCGCAATCATCATGGACAGCAGGGCCGGCACGTCCCCCTCGCAGGAGGCGGGGATCCCGTCGGCATTGAAAGCGGCCAGGGCCAGGCAGCCGGTGTTGCCCACGGCGGTGAGAAGATCGAAACACCGGAGGGTGAAAGCGCTTAACTGATAGCGGTTTACCAGCACCTCCAGCGCATGGTGGATCTGGGTGGCACCGGGATAGGCGCGGCGCACGGCATCGGCCATGGGCTCATCGGCCGGAGCGGCTTCGGCCGGGGCCTTCCCGATTTCCTGCAGGAGCTCCTCCATGGGAATCTCCACCAGGCGGGCGCCCAGGCGGTCCATCACGGCCATCGGGTTGGCATGGCTGGCGATGAGCCAGTCGGAAGGCTGGCCGATGACGCCGATGCGGCTCTCGCGAAGCTGCCTGCGGGCCCGGTCCACGGCGGAGAGGGTCTGGATGCGGCGGCGAAGATAGGCCGCGCTGCCATGCAGCACCTCGCCCTTGAGGCCCTGCTGCCTGAGGTAGGACAGGATTTCCAGCGACGCCGCCAGCGAGTTGCTCTGGCCGGAGGTGAGCAGGTAATAGCGCTCCACGCCCCGGGCCAGCATTTCCGGCAGGAGCTGCTTGAAAATGGCCTCCGAGCCGCCGGTACGCACATAAATGAGGTCCAGCCCCCCGGTGCCGAAATCCGAAAAATCGGCCCCTTTGAAGTCATAGTCTCCCTCCGGGAACACCCCCTGCAGGAAGGCGTCGCTCAGGCGGTTTACCGCCCGCTCGTCATGCAATCCCGATGTAATGGTATAAACGTTTATCATCTGTATATTATTATTCTCCGTCCATCCGCTCCCCGTTCCGCCGCACCCCGCCCGTCGCAGGTCCCGGCTTTTGGCGGCCACCTGCGACACTGCAGGCACTCCAAGCCCAATTTCCCGTCGCAGGTCCGGGCTAATTCTGCGCGTTCTGTTTTTGATTTCTTTTCGAGGAAATTTTTCGTTTCTTCCGGAGGGCGCGTACCGGGGTACGTAACCGGAGGAAAAACGGGAAATTTACCGAAAAGAAACAAAAAAAAGGGAAAGCACCTTGTATCGCACCGCTACGACCTCCTACCCTTGCTACATTCCTGTCCTGGGGGAATTCAGAGGGAGCTGGTCGTACAAGACTTTCCCGCCACAAAGGTAGTTATTTTTCAGGAACTACCAAACAACTATCAGCCCAGACTGTCAAAAATAAAAGGCAGGAGGTCGTCCACCCGGCCAAACTTGCGGATGCGCTTGCTCCCCACCAGGATGATACTGAAGGGTTTGCCGTTTTTCTTCTGGTACTCGGCCATCACCTGGCGGCAGCTGCCGCAGGGAGAGGCCGGATAGACGCAGGTGACGCCGTGGTCCGAGGCCACGATGGCCAGCGTCTTGAACGGGACATCCGGGTAATTGGCGCCGGCGGCAAACATGGCCGTGCGCTCGGCGCAGAGGCCGGAAGGATAGGCCACGTTTTCCTGGTTGGCACCCTTGACCACGGTGCCGTCTTCCAGCAGGAGCGCAGCCCCCACCTGGAAATGCGAATAAGGGGAATAGGAGCCCTTCTTGGCTTCATATGCCGCCGCAACCAGAGCCTGGTCTTCGGCTGACATCTGTTCCGGGGAATCGAATTCCTGATAGTCTATGGTAAGTCTTTGTTCCATTATGCAGTCAGTTAGTTTCCCGCATTTACGGGACGGCAAGATAGGCATTTTTTTTCAAATAAAGCGTATCTTTGCAGCTACATTATGGCCAGCTACCTGCAAATCGAACATATTTCCAAGTCCTACGGCCCCAAAGTGCTGTTCCAGGACATCGGCTTCAACATCAACGAGGGCGACAAAGTGGCCCTCATCGCCCCCAACGGCACGGGCAAGACCTCGCTAATGAAGATCCTGGCCGGCAAGGATGCCTCCGACAGCGGCGGCAAGGTTCTTTTCCTCAAAGACATCCGCATCGCCTTCCTGGAGCAGGAATATGCCTTCGACCCCGAGAAATCCATCTTCCGCCAGATCATGGATGCATCGGCCTCCTGGACGGAACACCTGGACCCCGACCATCTGTGGCAGTACGAGATCCGCGTGACCCAGCTCCTCTCCCAGTTCGGCCTCAACGACCCGGAGAAGCCCATGAAAAGCCTGTCCGGCGGCGAAGTCAAACGCGTCGCCCTCACCGAGATGCTGGCTTCCGAGGCCGATTTCTTCATCATGGACGAGCCCACCAACCACCTGGACATCGACGCCATCGAGTTTCTGGAATCGCACCTGAGGCACAGCCGCTGCACCCTGTTCATGGTGACCCACGACCGCTATTTCCTGGACCGCGTGTGCAACACGGTGATGGAGATGGACCGCGGCCAGATCTACATTTACCGGGGCGACTACATGAACTTCCTGGAAAAGCGCCAGGAGCGGATAGACAATTACAACGCCGAGACCGAGCGGGTGCGCAATCTCTACCGCCGGGAACTGGAATGGATGCACGCCTCCCCCTGCGCCCGCACCGGCAAGGCCAAATACCGCAAACAGGCCTTCTGGGACATCAAGGAAAGGGCCGATGACAGCTACATCCAGAAGAAGGTGGACCTGAGCGAGACGCAGGCCAAGAACACCTACCTGGGCAACAAGGTCATCAACTGCAAGGACGTGAGTTTCTGGTGGGAGAACCAGTGCTACCTGAGCCACTTCAGCTACAATTTCCAGCGCTACGAGCGTGTGGGCATCGTGGGGCGGAACGCCAGCGGAAAGACCACCTTCCTGAACCTCATCACGGGAGGCTGGCGGCCGGAGCTGGGCGGCACCCTGGACGGCGTGGTAGAGCTGGGCGAATCGCTCAAGTTGGGCTACTACCACCAGCAAGGCATCTCCTTCAAACCCGGACAGACCGTGCTGGAGACCGTAAATGACACCCATCTGCTGAGCCGGTTCCTCTTCACGCACGACATGCTGAATACGCCCGTGGAGCGCCTCTCCGGCGGGGAAAGAAGGCGGCTGTACCTGCTCACCATCCTGATGCAGCAGCCCAATTTCCTCATCCTGGACGAGCCCACCAACGACCTGGACATCGTGACCCTGGAGATCCTGGAAGAGTACCTGATGGAGTTCAAAGGCTCGCTCCTGATCGTGAGTCACGACCGTCACTTTCTGGACCGCCTGGTGGACCACCTTTTTGTCTTCTGCGGCGACGGCGTGGTCAAGGACTTCGTGGGGAACTACACGGAGTACCGCACCTTCATCAAGGACTATGAGGCGGCGCAGAAGAAAGAGATGGCCGGTCAAGCCGGCCATGACAAAAAAGCCGGCGGGGAGAAGAAGGCGGCCGTCATGCCCGGCCCCGACCGGGCATCCCAAAAGCCCCGCAAACTGAGCTGGAAAGAGCAGCAGGAACTCAAGGCCCTGGAAGAAAAGCTCCCGAAGCTGGAAGAAGAAAAGGCCAATCTGGAGCAGCAGCTGAGCAGCGGCACCCTCGGCACCGACGCCCTGCAAAAGGCCTCCGAACGCTATGGGGCGCTGCAGGAGGAACTGGATGAAGCCGAAATGCGCTGGCTGGAACTCTCGGAGCTGGCCTAACGGGAAATCACCCCGCTGCCCAGCATCTCCTCCCCGTCATACCAGACGGCAAACTGTCCCGGCGACATGCCGCGCTGGGGCTCGTCAAAAAGAATATACAAGCCGCTTTCCCGCATGGCCAGCGTAGCGCCCTGAAGGGGCTGACGGTAGCGGATGCGCACCCGGAAGCGGCGCATCTGCCCCGGCTGGAGCGCCTGGTCGGGCCGGATCCAATGCACTTCCCCGGGATTTACACGCAGGCAGAAACGGCTGAGTCCCTTGTGGTTATGTCCCTCGCCCACATAGACCCGGTTGGCCTCGATATCGGTAGCGATCACAAAGACCGGCAGGGCATGTCCCCCCACCCCCAGGCCTTTGCGCTGGCCGATGGTGTAGAACTGCGCGCCTTCATGGCGGGCGACGATGCGGCCATACGGATTCTCCTTGTAGCGGGTTTTCTTGACATGATGCTTTCCGCTCCGGTAGGTCTCGGTCTCAAAGGCGATCCGGTATTCGACAGGCAGGGACAGATGGTCCCATTCGGCCTCGGTGAGCGCGGCCACGGCCTCTTCCCGGTAAGGGCTCTCCCCCAGGGGCTTGCCGTCGGTGGTGAGCACTTTCTCCTCCGGCGCGTAGCGGACGGTGCGCTCGAGGGACTGCCCCGGCTTCAAGAGGCCGGAGAGGGTTTCCTGCTGCCAGCGGTAGAGCGGGTCATGGGCATAATAGGCATCGAAGACTTCCACGATATCCCCTTCCACCGAGGTGAGTTTCTGCTTCAGGAAGGTGGGAAGGTCCACCTTGCCCACGAAACAGATGCCCTGGGAGTCTTTCTTTTCGGCCGACGGGAGGTCGGCTTCCTTGGCGATGCGGCGCACCTCGGGCTTGGTGAGATGGCCGATGGGGAAAAGGGCCTTGCGGAGCTGCTCCTGCGAGAGCTGGCAAAGGAAGTAGGTCTGGTCCTTGTTCGGGTCGCGGCCCTCCAGAATCCGGCAGACAGATGGCCGGTCGCCGCCGGCCATGACGCCATCGTCATGCACCCTATCGCCGCCGGCCATGACGTCATGCCCGGCTTGACCGGGCATCTCTTCCTTGCGGCAATAATGCCCCGTGGCCACATAGTCGGCCCCGTACTTCAAGGCAATCTCCAGGAAGGCGTCAAACTTGATTTCCCGGTTGCAGAGGACATCCGGATTGGGTGTGCGGCCCTTGGCGTACTCGTCAAACATATAGTCCACCACGCGCTGGCGATAGACCTTGCTCAGGTCCACGAAATAAAAGGGAATCCCAATCTTGCGGGCCACCAGTTCGGCCACGAAACGGTCTTCCTCCCATTCGCAGTCGCCGTGCAGGGTGGCGTCGGCATCGTGCCAGTTCTGCATGAACATGGCAAAGACATCGTAGCCTTCCTGCTTGAGGAGCCAGGCGGCCACCGATGAATCCACGCCTCCGGAGAGACCCACACAGACTTTGATGCGCGACTTGTCCATTTCGAGGGCAAAAGTAAGCATTTTCCGGCGAATTATCGCTATCTTTGGCGCCCATGCAATACATTCTGAATCCTTGCACCGATGCGCAGTGGAACATGGCGCACGACGAGTTCCTGCTGGAGCGCCTGGAGGGAAGCGTGTTCTGTCTGTGGCAGAACGCGCCGGCCGTCATCATCGGCCTCAACCAGAACGCCCATGCCGAAGTGAATCTCCCCTTCATAGAGGCCCGGGGCATCCGGCTGGCCCGGCGCGTAACCGGCGGGGGCGCCGTCTATCACGACCTGGGCAACCTCAACTACAGCATCGCCGGACCGGCGCGGGAAGTGGAAAAGCAGTACGACACCGTGGCCGCCGCCCTGCGGCAACTGGGCGTCCCCGCCATCCGCTCGGGACGCAATGACATCCTGGTGGACGGACGCAAATGCTCCGGCTATGCCAAGCGCCTGTCCCGCGACCGGATGATGATCCACGGCACGCTGATGTGGGATGTGGACCTGGAAACCCTGACCCAGGCCCTGGCCGCCCCGGGAGGCAAACTGGCCGCCGCCGGCATCGCCTCGGTGCGCAGCCGCGTAGCCAACCTCAAGCCCTTCCTGCCCCAGTTTGACAGCCTGGAGCTCTTCCGTGACGCCCTGCACGGGATTTTGGCCGATGGAGACGGAGAAATCAAGCTCTCACCGGCCCAGATCAGTGAAATAGACCGGATGGCCGACGAAAAATTCCGCCGCTGGGAATGGATTATCGGACACTCCCCTGCCGCCAGCTTCTGCGTCCGGAAAAAGTTCCCCTGCGGCACCGTGGAAGCGGCCTATTCGCTGCGTCACGGCGTGCTGGAGAGCCTGTCCTTCCAGGGGGATTTCCTGGGGAACCGGCCGGCCGACGAACTGGCAGGCCGCCTGATGGGCAAAGCGCTCGAAGCCGTCCTGGAAGAAAACGTCCAGGCCTATTTCGACGGCCTGGACGCACAGCAGCTCTATCAATTCCTCCTACAGTAAGGTCTCTTTGAAGATTTCGCCCACGCTCGGATGCGGGAACACCACGTGGAGCAGCTCCTGGGCCGTCAGGCGCCGGGTGATGGCCATGGCGGCCGACAGGATGATCTCCGAGCAGGGATTGCCCAGCATGTGGACGCCCACCACCCGGTCATCGGCATCCAGGAGCACCTTGCACAGGCCCTCGCCGCGCTCGTTCTCGGCCACAAAACGGCCGGAATAGGCCATGGGAAGCTTGCGCACGCGGATATCCCGGTTGCCGATCTCCTGCTCCGTGAGGCCCACGCCGGCCACTTCCGGATTGGTATAGACCACGCCCGGAATGGCCTCGTACGATATCTCGTCCTCGATGCCCAGGATATGGTTCACCGCCACTTCGGCCTCCCGGCTGGCGGTATGGGCCAGCATGGAGAAGGCGGTGACGTCACCCGCCGCATAGACGCCGGGAACGGAGGTCTGCATGTGCTTATCGACCACAATGCCCCGGGCGGTCTCCACGCCCAGGTTCTCGAGGCCATAGCCCCGGAGACGGGCTCTTCGGCCCACACTGAGCAGGATCTTGTCTCCCCGCACCCGGCAGCTTTCCCCTTCGGACGTCTGGTACAGCACCTCGTCCCCCTCCACGGCCACCACCTTGCAACCCAGGTGGAATTCCACGCCCTTTTTGGCATACTGGGCCTGCAGCAGGGCCGATATCTCGTCGTCCATGGGGCCCAGGATCTTGGGCAGCATCTCGATCACCGTGACATGGGTGCCAATCGAGTTGAAGAAACTGGCGAACTCCATGCCGATGACGCCGCCGCCAATGATGACAAGTTCCCCGGGCGCCTGGTCCAGGGACAGGATCTCCCGGTTGGTGAGCACGCGGTCTCCGGCTTCCTGCAGGCCGGGGATGGGCGGGACCACCGCCTCCGAACCCGTGCACAGCAGCAGTTTCGCGGCCTCGTACACCGTATCGGCCGCCCGGATGGCAAAGCCGCCGGGCACCGGGCCCTCGAGGAAGGCATCGGCCTTCACCACCTCCACACCGGCATTGCGAAGCCGCACTTTCACGCCGCCCACCAGCTTTTTCACCACCTTTTCCTTGCGCTTGATCACGGCGCCGAAGTCCAGCGACGCCCCTTCTACCGACACGCCGTATTTGTCGGCATGACGGGCATAATCATATAATTTAGCGCTGTACAGCAGGGTTTTGGTGGGGATGCAGCCTTCGTTCAGGCACACGCCGCCCAGCTCCCGGTTTTCAAAAAGGATGACGCTGAGGCCGCTTTTGGCCGCTTTCTCTGCGGCCACATAGCCTCCGGGGCCGCCGCCGATGATGGCAAGTTGATACATAGCTTCGTGTTATTTTGCAGCACGAAGATAGTAAATTATGAAGAATTTTTCGTTAAATTTGTAAGACCAAAACGACGATACTATGGCTAAGACTGGAAAAACCATCCTCTGGGTGACTACGCTCATCCTCCTGGCGGCCCTGGCAGGCTTCTGCTACTTCAAATTCTGGTGGGTATTCTCCGACGGCACCAAGACCGGCGAGCTCAATTCCCTCACCTATACCGGCTATATTTTCAAGACCTACGAGGGCGAGATGATCCTCACCGGCTATGGCACCAAGAACAATATGGGAACCGTCCAGTCCAAGACTTTCAAGTTTTCCGTCGCCAACCGCGAAGTGGCCGCGAAGCTCACGCAGATGACCGGCCTGCGCGTCACCGTCCATTATAAGGAATACAAAGGCGCCCTGCCCTGGCGGGGCTATGAAAAGGCCATCGTGGACTATGTAGAGGAAGAAGACCTGCCGCAAGTCTCCGGCCGCGAAGAACCCTTTTTCCTGTAAAAGATCCCTATGAAAAAGTATTATTGCCTACTTATCGCCATCCTGCTGGGCAGCAGTCTTGGCGCCCAGAACCGTGTCATTGACACACGTCCCGCCCACGACGGGAAAGACCTCACCCTGGAAGAAGCCGTCTTCAAGGGCGTGGGCTACAGCCGGGGCCCCGCCTTCCGGATCCAGGACGACGGTACGGTGATGAAAGGGTTCCACCGCACTTTGGAATCCAGGGGCCGATACCGCCTGTTCCAGCAGCAGGGCAGCCTCATGGCCCGCGACCTGCAGCGGGAGGAAGACTTTGTCATCGCCCCCTCGGACGGCCCCAACGTGGTTTACGGCGAAGTGGTGAGCCGCAACGAATTCGGCATCGACGCCGGGTGGTACATGTCCCCGGACAGCAGCCGGGTGGCGTTTTACCGGAAAGACCAGACCGCCGTGACCAGTTTCCCGCTGCTGGACATCACCAGCCGTACGGGGACCCTGCGCCAGATCAAGTATCCCATGAACGGCATGGACTCGGAAGAAGTGGCCCTGGGCGTGTATGAGTTCGCCAGCGGCCGCACGGTCTATCTGCAGGTGGACGATTTCACCGCCGAGCGCTACATCACCAACGTGAGCTGGTCGCCCGACAGCCGCTATCTCTATGCCCAGATCCTGGACCGCAGCCAGCACCACCTGAGACTGAACCAGTACCGTGCCGACAACGGCCAGTTCGTGCGCACCCTCCTCACGGAAGACAACGAGGCCTGGGTGGAGCCCTTGGATCCCATCCGCTTCCTGAAGGGCCGTACGGACCTTTTCATCTACCGCACCGACAACCGGGACGGCTTCCGGAACCTCTATCTGGCCGACACCCTGGGCGGCATCCGCCGGCTCACGGCCGTGGATGCCGATGTCACGTATCTGGACAACGACGGCCGTCAGGTCTTCTATACCTCGGCCGAAGTGTCGCCCGTCGAGAATCACCTGTACAAGATAGCCGTCACGCCGGGCAAGAACCTGAAGAAGACCCGCCTGGGAAAACCCGTGGCCCTCACGCCGGAGCGCGGCTGGCACCGGGTCTCGCTGAGCCCCTCCTGCCGCTGGCTGATTGACCGCTACAGCACCACCTCCGAGCCCGTGCGCGTCCTCAAACGCAGTACCGACGGCAAGGTGACGGAAAGCCTTTTCGAGGGTGAAGATCCGCTGGAAGGCTATGCCTCCTGCCAGGTGGAACTAGGCACCGTTCCCAGCGCCGACGGCAGCTGTGAGAATTATTACCGGCTCATCTATCCCAAGGACTTTGACCCGTCCCGGAAGTATCCCGTCATCCTCTATGTCTATGGCGGTCCGCACTCCCAGATGGTGCAGGACAACTGGCTGGGAAACATCCGCATGTGGGAAATGTTCATGGCCCAGCGCGGTTACCTGGTCTATGTCCAGGACAACCGGGGCACCCAGAACCGGGGCGCCGCCTTTGAAAAAGCCATCAACCGCCGCTGCGGCCAGGAGGAAATGCGGGACCAGATGGTGGGCATCCGCCGGCTCATGGCGCTTCCGTATGTGGATACCGGCCGGATCGGCGTGCACGGATGGAGCTATGGCGGCTTCATGACCATCTCCCTGATGGTGAACTATCCGGACGTATTCAAAGTGGGGGTGGCCGGCGGCCCGGTCATCGACTGGAAGTGGTACGAGATCATGTACGGGGAGCGCTACATGGATACGCCCCAGACCAACCCGGAAGGCTTCGCCCTCACCTCGCTGGTGGAGAAGGCCCCGCAGCTGAAGGGGCGCCTGCTCATCTGCCAGGGCGCCGTGGACAATACCGTGGTGTGGGAACACAGCCTCAGCTTCATCCAAAGCTGCATTGAATCCCTGGTGCCGGTGGACTATTTCCCCTATCCCCTGGCCGAGCACAACGTGATGGGGCGCCACCGCATCCATCTCATGGACAAGGTGACCCGCTATTTCGAAGATTACCTGTAGCCGGCCATTCTAGAGCCGTTCCTGGGCATAGATGGTCTCGAAGATATCCCGGAGCTGCGCCCTGTCGGCAATGATGGTGCGGAGCTCGCGGAGGGGTTCCTCGTTGGGTGAACCCGGGATGAGCAGGTGCAGGTAACCGCCCTCGGCATATTTTTCCAGCAGGTGTTCCAGCGTGCGCTGCCAGTGTCCTTCCTTGTCCAGTTCCGGGTAATGGGCCATGCCGAACTGCACCGTCCGGCGGATGATGGTCAGGGGTTCGATCATGCGGTCGGCCTCGGCCACCACTGAACCATAGAGGCTGCGGGGCGGCTCCGTGGCCGATGCCCGGTGGTCCTCGGCGGCCTGGGCGATGGTCTCCACCTGCCCGGGGGTGAACCAGCGGCCAAGTTCCTGCATGCCGCGGATGATGCGCCCGCTTTCCAGATGATGCGTTTTCCTGTCCACGGACAGGCCCAGGTCGTGGCAGGCGGCGGCCGTCAGGAGCAGTTCGGGATCCAGGTCCAGTGTCCGGCCCATGGCCATGGCGCGGTCCATGACGCAGCGGGCATGGTCTTCCCGGTGCGCCTTGTCAAAGGCGGCATATTGGGGAATCACCTCGTTTTCCAGATAGGCGCGGAGTGAAGGGCGCACGCCGTCTTCCAGCCGCCGGGTCACCAGCAGCACCTGCTCCCCGCCCTGGATACGGACGCCGAAAAGGTGCACGTCGCCGCCCGAGGCCACCCCCAGGCGCTCCCGTAAGGCATCCGACGACAGGGTTATGTTCCGGGCCGTGACTTCGGCCCGCGGGAAGCGCTTGCCCAAGGCTTTGAGGGTCCGGTTATTCAGCGGATGAACCTCCTGCAGCTCATATATTTTTCCGAAAGGGACCAGTTCCCGGGGAACCGGAGAGGCCGACAGATACAGATGGGTGTGCCGTTCCAGTTTGGCCAGGCCGTACCGGCGGACAGGCAGGCCGAAGGCCCCGGCCTTGCCCAGTCCCTTTCCGGGCTCGAACAGCCAGCTGCCCGGCGTCAACGCCGGGGCCTCCGCAGGCTGTATGTCCAGGTCTTCGGCAGACAGGGACAGCACCGCCCCGTCTTCAAACACAAAGAGCGAATAGGGCGCGGTCCAATCCCGCTGCAGCAGCAGGAGCAGTTCCTTGCACTCCCCGCCTGCGGCCACCACGTGGACCTCCTTCACACAGCCCAGCTGGGCGCACACGCGCGAAATATCGGCCATGGGAGAGAGTTTGACCAGCACGCGCGGGCAGGCTTCCAACAGCTCCGGAAGCAGCTCCAGCACCGGCGGGGTGCAGTCTTCCAGGCGGAACACCTTGCGGCCGTCCCCGGCCCGCCGTGCCGGGTCCAGGTACAGGATATCGGCCCGGAACCCCGCCAGCACCTCCCCCACCGTCATCGCAGGCCCAACCTCTCCCGTCATCCCCGGCTTGACCGCCACCGTCATCCCCGGCTTGACCGGGGATCTCCCGGCAACCAGCATCCCGTTTCGCACCGTCACATGCTTCATCCCCAACTCGGAGAAATTATGCTGCGCCGCCCGGGCCAATGCCGGCTGCATCTCGTTATAGAGCACATGAGCGGCCAGCTGGGAAAACGCCCAGGCATCGACCCCCAGGCCGCCGGTGAGGTCCGCGATGGAAAAAGCCCCGTTCGCGCAGGCCGACGCCGCCACCGTCGCCTTGTACCGGGCGGTAGCAGAGGAAGAGCACTGCTCGGCGCTCAGGCGCACAGGAAAGCGGAGCTGCGGCAGCGCATACCATTCGGGAACCTTTCCGCGCAGTTTCTGCCGACATTCCAAGGTAGTGAGGGCCAGGTCAAAATCGGCCACCTCTCCGGCATAGCGGCTGCGGGAAAGAGCCAGTTGCGCCAAGTCGTCGGCCTCGTGCGCCAAGATGAATTCTGCAAACTCCATATTGCAAAAGTACACAATAATCTTTATATTTGTGTGATTGGAAATACACTAAAGCACAAGGATATGAAAGATTACAAACAAGTGGCTCAAAGTTGGTTGGACGGCAACTTCGACGCCGAGACCAAAGCCGAGGTCAAACAGCTGATGGACACCGATCCCGTTGCGCTGGAAGACGCCTTCTACCGGAACCTGGAATTCGGCACGGGCGGCCTCCGCGGCACCATGGGCGTGGGTACCAACCGCATGAACAAGTACACGGTGGGCATGGCCACCCAGGGCCTGGCCAACTATATCAAGGCCAACGTAAAGGGAGAGGCCAGCGTGTGCATCAGCTACGATGCCCGCAACAAATCCGAACTCTTCGCCCGGATATCGGCCGACGTCCTGAGCAACAACGGCATCAAGGTCTATCTGTTCGAAGGACTGCGTCCCACCCCGGAACTGAGCTACAGCATCCGCGTGAAGAAGGCTACGGCCGGCATCATGGTCACCGCCAGCCACAATCCCAAGGAATACAACGGATACAAGGTGTTCTGGAGCGACGGCGGACAGATTACCGCCCCGGTCGATAAGGACATCGTGGCCGAGGTCGCCAAGATCGAAGACCCGGCCGATGTCCGCTTTGCACCCGTCGCCGGCCAGAAACCCGCTCCGGTGGAACTCATGGGCCGGGAGATGGACGAATGCTACCTGCGGGACATCACCTCCCTGATGCTCTCCCCCGAGGCCGTGAAAAAGCATGCCGACATGAAGATTGTCTATACCCCGCTGCACGGCTGCGGCGTGCGTCTGATGCCGGAAGCCCTGGGCATGATTGGCTTCCACAACATTATCCACGTGCCGGAGCAGGACATCAACGACGGCAACTTCCCCACCGTGGCCTCGCCCAATCCGGAAGAGCCCGCCGCCATGAAAATGGCTTTGGAGAAGGCCGATGAGAGCGGCGCCGACCTGGTGCTGGCCACCGACCCGGACGCCGACCGCCTGGGCATCGCCGTCAGAAACGACGAAGGCAAGATGGTCCAGCTCACCGGCAACCAGACCTGGAGCTTCCTCACCTACTACGTTCTCACCCGCTGGAAAGAGCTGGGCAAACTCAAGGACGGCAAGGGCTACGTGGTCAAGACCATCGTAACCAGTGAACTGATTGCCGCCATCTGCGAGAGCTTCGGCGTCAAGTGCTACAACGTGCTCACCGGCTTCAAGTACATCGCAGAAGTAGTGAAGCGCAACGAGGGCAAGGGCGTGTTCATCTGCGGCGGCGAGGAAAGCTACGGCTTCAACCTGGGAGAATTCGTACGTGACAAGTGCGCCCAGGTAGCCGGCATTATGGTGGCCGAATGCACCGCCTGGGCCGCCGAGCAGGGCATGACCCTCTGGCAGCTGCTCCAGAAAGTGTACAAGGAGTACGGCCTGTATGTAGAAAAGATGGTCTACATTGTCCGCAAGGGAAAGAGCGGGGCCGAAGAGATCCAGAAGATTATGGCCGATTACAGGGCCTGCCCTCCCAAGGAAATTGCCGGCAGCCCGCTGGCCAAGGTCATCGACTACAACAAGCCCGAAGAGACCGGCCTTCCCAAGAGCAACGTGCTCCAGTTCTTCAACCAGGCCGGAGACGTGGTCTCCGTCCGTCCTTCCGGCACCGAGCCCAAGATCAAGTTCTACTTTGGCGCCAAGGGTGACGACGCCCCCGCCAAGATTGAAGCTCTCAAGGCCCAATTCATCAGCTAATGAAGCACTTAGTCCTTTTTATGGCAGCCACCGCCCTTCTGTGTGGCTGCCATTTTTCGGAGGAGACTCCGGATGTGAAAGCTGCCAAAGGTCTTGCGCAGCGGGTTATGGGGGCATCGGCCCGCCATATTGAATTCTACCAGACGGCGGATACGTCGGATGTCTTTACCCTTTCTTCCGAAGGGGGCCGCGTGCGCATTGGCGGCAACAATGCCAATTCGATGGCGGTGGGCCTGAACCACTACCTTAAATACTATTGCCACGTGAACGTGGGGTGGTTCTCCTGGGACAAGGTGACTATGCCCAGGAAGCTGCCGCAGGTGCCGGAGGCCGTGACCGTCAAGGCCCGCGTTCCGGACCGTTTCTTCCTGAACTACTGCACGTTTGGCTACACGATGCCCTGGTGGCAATGGGCCGAATGGGAGCATTTCATTGACTGGATGGCCCTGCAGGGCATCAACCTGCCGCTGGCCATCACCGGTCAGGAGGCCATCTGGTACCAGATCTGGACCGAGATGGGGCTCTCCGACGAGGAGGTCCGCAGCTATTTCACCGGCCCGGCCCACCTGCCGTGGCACCGGATGCTCAACATCGACCGCTGGGGCGGCCCGCTCCCCCACTCCTGGCTGGAGGGACAGGCCGATCTTCAGAAGCAGATTGTGGCCCGCGAACGGGAACTCAATATGAAGCCCGTGCTGCCGGCCTTTGCCGGGCACGTGCCACCGGAGCTCAAACGCATCAGGCCCGAAGCCCAGATTGAGCGGATGAGCGACTGGGCCGGCTTCCCGGAAGAGGACTTCCCGTGGTTCCTGGATCCGATGGACCCGCTCTTCCCGGAAATCCAGAAGAAGTTCGTGGAAAAGGAGACCGAAATCTACGGAACGGACCATATCTATGGTATTGACCTCTTTAACGAGATGATCCCCAAGAGCTGGGAGCCCGACTACCTCTCCCGCGTGAGCCGCCAGTGCTACGAGTCGCTGGCCGCCGCGGACCCGGAGGCCGTGTGGCTGCAGATGACCTGGCTCTTCTGGAACGAGCGCAAGTACTGGACGCAGGACCGTATTGAGCCGTATATCACTTCCTATCCGGCGGAGAAATCGCTGCTGCTGGACTACTACTGCGAGCGGCAGGAGGTCTGGCGCCAGACGCAGAGCTACTACGGCGTGCCGTTCATCTGGTGCTACCTGG
>JAEEGL010158018.1_pt1 | contig 51074 bp, 46 predicted proteins | sample 9134231 | NCBI WGS metagenome assembly JAEEGL01 (sample SAMN16246548, study PRJNA631951) | gut metagenome | biome: gut microbiome; feature: rumen; material: fiber-attached | host: Bos | place: Iran: Karaj | collected 2018-10 | reverse complement strand
CACAAAAATATCTTTGTAACAGGGTAAATACTTACGAAACGCTGACTTGACTAATACATAGCTGTATGCTAAAATTAAGGAGCTATATCATTCAGCTGCTTTGTGAAGCAGCAACAGGAAAGGAAATCAGTACCGATAATGACACAAAAAGCGATCAACGATACAAATAAATACAGGAAGATGATAAAGCTGCTCATAGCTGCTCTGCTTTTACTTATCTTATTGTTCCTGACGGGAACATTCTGCGACAGGGCTGCGGCGGAAACGCTTTTCTCTCCAGATAATACTTTTATTAAGGTCATAACGTCAACAGGGGTCTACCCTATATATGCGGTACAGGTACTGTTTTACGGAGCCCTTTACGAACGGACCCTTCATTCGTCAAAAAGCAAGCAGTTCAAAATGGTTATATGCACCTTTTTTATTCTTACAGCGTTATTCTTAGGATTCAACGGCGGAAAAACCCTTGCATCAAGAAACAACTTAGGAGAAATATTTCCGTCATTCATCGGAAATCTTCCCGTGATAATAATAATCAGTGCAATACTTGAATATCCCCTGTTTTTTATAGGATATTTTTACGCAAAAAAATCAGATGACAAGCTGCTTACACAAAGAATATTCGGACTTTTCATTGTGCTGCTTTTCGCATTTATATCCATGCAGGTGATGAAAAACTTTTTTGACCGTCCGCGATACCGCACCGCAGTCCTCGGATATGAGGGGATAACATTTGTTCCGTGGTACAAACCGTTTACAGGCGCTGAGAAATACGTTGCTGCATACGGTATCAATGCCGACGAATTCCGCTCCTTTCCCAGCGGCCACAGTATATTCAGCAGCCTGTCAACGTGCATATTTCCCTCTCTTGCATGGCTGTTTCCTAAGCTGAAAAATAAGCAGATGCAGCTTTTCGTTGCAGGCTTTATTTTCTGTATCATCATAATGTTCACAAGAATGTTACTCGGAGCGCATTACCTGAGCGATGTCTCCGCAGGAGCTATAATAGGCGTTCTTTCATCTATAGCCTGTGCAGCAATACAGCTTCGCATATCACAAAAAAATACATGAAGTCATAAAAAAAGCTCCGACTGTATAGCCTGCGGTTTCAATACTCCGCAGGCGATATTCTATGAAGGAGCTAAAAAAGCTGGACATGGACATGAACCTATTCATCATCCAAATGATTCAAATGGATCACATTTTCATTCTGATGTTCCTAACGCTCAAAGAACAACTCCACATCAACCATGTAGTCATGATCACTATTTTTATTGATGACAGAAGGGAAAGAAATAATAATGGATAATTTGATTGAAGAAAAAATATGTAAGACTTTTTTTGATAAAAGATGTTCTGAAAGATTATTTTATGAGCTTTCATCAAAAAAAAACGTTCAGTTTTTCTTTATAAAATGTGCCATGATAGTGAAAAATACCTTGGGAAATGCATATATAAAACAAGTGATCGACCATTTGACGTAAAGGAAATTGAAAGATTTTTTGGCAGAGAAAAATGTTATTGTCTTTCACTAAGAAAAGAGATAGACGGTTTATATAGTGATTTGTCAAAAATTTTAGATTTGTTATGGTCAAATGGAATGCCATATCTTATAGTGAATGCTGAATGTACTATGGCATACTTAGAAACAGAATACAATTTTAATGAACACAAATCATTTTTTCTTAAATTACATTTATAAAAATCATAATTCATAAAATGTGTTTTAATAGTTTCAGCGGGCTCTCACGAGCCCACTCTTTTTTTCCCATGGTGGCTCAGAAAAGAGCTTTAGCTATGTTTCGGATGGCGCAGGCGAAAGCGGCTCAGGCTATGAAAGAGTGTTCGTTTTCTTCTGTAGGATATGACAACTTAAAACAAATAGTCCGCTACTAAAATGAGCAGTAGCGGACAAATAGCGGACAAGCACCAAAATGGACGGAAAAAAGAAACTCGGAAACCGCGATATTTCGCTGTTTCCGAGTTCTAACAGAAGTGACCCGTACGGGAATTGAAATGAGGTCTTGAGTTTTCGTGATTTTGGGCAATGTCTGATTAATGCCAGTATTTCGAGAGAAATCGCACATTGGCTTCTGGAGAAATCTGGTCATTTTTAGATTTTTTTAGTGATAATAAGTACCAAATAAAGACCAAACTGCAATGGCGTTTATCTCATAGAAAATAAGAAATCTCAACAAGAGCCTTTATAAGTCTTATTGCGAAAATACAATATCTCGAAGTAAAACACATCAAGTATCAATTTTCCCTCTATCGAAAACTATAATACTACAATCACTATATGTTTTTTTGGATTCATAATGATTTCTCCAACTTTCCTTATATTTGTTAATGTCTAAAAAAATTGGAAAAATCTTATGGTACTACTTTTTTAGTCCATGCATGGCAAGGGCAAGCTTTTTTTCAATGTCCTTCACATCATATGCATTTGGGAATCGTCTTGCTAGTACACTAGATATATCAACATTGTCTTTATCAATGAAAATAAACAGTCTTTTTTTTGCGCGAGAAGCTGCTACATAAAAATCACAGTTACCTTCAGTAAATGTAACATTTGCAATGTCAGTAATTATAACGGTATCTGCTTCTAGACCTTTAAAAGTTGGGCAAGTGTAAAGTGCTGTTTTATGTTTGTTTGATTTATAATAATACAGTCTACTGTTTGTATCAGTAATCATATTATCATTTAGCGCACTGTATTCCAAAGAATCGCTGCATGAAATAATAACTCGATCATCAGAATAATCTTCGTTTAGTTCTTCTATGATTCTATCAAGTCTTTTTATGAGTTCATTCTTTCCAGAATAAAATATAAAATTAGTTGCGTCACCGTTCCATGAGCGTTGATGCATTATTGGTTCAGTAGTTATTAATGAATACGCTGTTGTAGCAATATTTTTAGTATTTCGACAATTTTTGTAAAGAGTGAGTTTTGAATCAACATTATTTAGATATAAAGGCAGTTCTTTGGTATTGACAAGTTGATTTTTGTCATAGAATATAAAAAACGAAGTATCCTTATGACCAAAGTCACCAGCACCGTACGCTGATAGTAGTTCAAGAATATCAGATTTTATGTTGGTCTCATTATCGCTTCTCCTCCCAAAATCTTGGCCTTCATCAACTATGATATGCTTATAATTGAAATTTCCTTCAAGGATCTCATTTTCTAATACATCTTTAAGATCATAGTAACTTTTCTTGTCAAGAGTAGTTTTGCATTTTTGGCAAGCAAGGGAATCTAGAGTATAAAAATCAACATTTTTTAGTCTTGAGCTGTTTTTCTGTATCAGGTCGTTGCAAAGATTGCGATTGTAACATAAAAAGAGTACTCTTTCGCCATTTTCGTCAAGAAGACTTGCGCGATGTACTGCAACAAGAGTTTTACCTGTACCGCCGCCTCCGCTAATTGCAGCCGTTCGTTGATGAGCAAGAAAATTGAGTACAATATACTGTTCTTCAAGTAGCTCAAGATAAGTATCCTCAAAATCCTTTTTCACATTGACGATTGTTTTAAATGTTGGGCAAAGTACTTTCTTGAAAAATAACATCGCATCTTCATGAGAGAGACTATGTGTATAACCTGGTCCTTTATCTATTATTTCTTCCTCTTCATATTTACAGATGAGATGAACTTTATTCATTCTTTTCATTAAAGTTGAAACTTGTATTTCTGTTTCTACTGGATCTTTCATTGCCTCTTTGGTCATAATGATTTCTTTTGTGATATTTGCGCCGAAGTTTGCAGTAGTGATCTGAGACTTTTCATACTTAGGTAGCCAGACTGCAACTAAAAACTTGCAGGAATTAATGATATGTCTATAATTTGGATATAACTCTCTGAATTTGTTAAAAAGGTTATGTTGACCGCTGAAAGCCTGATCGAATGGATCATGCATATTGCACCATTTCTCGGTTCCGTGGCTGCGATCCAGAAATTGCCATTGCCTTCCGTCTGCTCTCATTGTTCTGTTTTTACATTCAATAAAGAGACAGCCATAATTAGGATTAAACACAAGAAAGTCTATTTCATTTTCGTTAAGTCCCTTGTCAGGGATCAAATTAACGAGTCTGTAAGAATGAAACACATAATACTCATTCGGAAGTTTTGAAAGAGCATCGAACATTTCTTTTTCTTTGCTTGATGGGTCAAAATATCCGCCATCTGATGGAATCATTATAGCCATAATTATTCATTAACCTCCGCTGTAAAAGCTACATAATCAAAAGATTCTGTTAAAAGATAGCATTTAAAATCGTTTTGACTATTTACCATTTTATTATATGATTCTATATTAGCAATTGTAAATAGAAGAATATTTTTATTAACCCATGCAAAATCAGCATTCTCAATTTCATCGTTATCTGCGGATGAAAGAGTAAATGCAAATCCAGTTGGCATAGGTGCATTACAGCGTTCAAGTTCTTTAAATAGAACACCTAATAATGTCAATGAGCTTTCGTCATCGATTAAACCAGAATTACATACAACCCAAGGATCCATGCTTTCAAAATTAAATGATGGCTTAGAGAGCCTATAATGCGTATTACTATCTTGAATTTTATGAATAATATTTTCTAATGCATTTTTAGCTAATCCTCGTTTTATATGGTTATGTAGGCGTTGATTATTGTAAGTCCTAAGGCAATTGTAGCAGGAAGTATCTTCGGCGCAGCAGTCTTGAGAAACTTTTTTTAATGCATTGACCAATACTTCTAACAAAGAATCGTCTTCCTTTAATCGTTTAACATGTCCAGCACCCCCTGATACTGTATCAAATAATATGAGATCATATGGCTTTGCTGGATTAATAGAATAAACTAGACCACTGATATCATTTCGCTCAATATCATAAGACATACTAATTCCCTCTAAGATTGCAAATAAAACTGATATAGCAGTATCTTGGTCGTGCATCTCGGGAATATTATTAAAACCGATTTGTATTATATCTGTTCTATAAGAATGTCCAAGATGAATTAGATTTAATTTATCTCCACAGGCTGTACATTTTTTTCCACGATATTCAGAATGAGAATACTTTTTGGTAGAGAGCATATGTTTCTTGTCAAGATCTGTATAGCCACATGATGTACAGAAAAAGAAATTATTCTCATTTAAGATTAATAATTCCTCGTTTCTATGCTCTGTTACTTCAACTACACTATTTAATTCTTTTGAGGTTGACAAAGAGTCTCCAATATAGTGAATATCTCCGGAATAAGTTTTAAACGGTTTCATCCTTTTGGTATCTTTGTTTTTTCTATCTGCAACAAAACCAAATATTGGAGTTATATAACTTTTTACTTTTTTTGATGAGGTGTCTAAAGCTGTTTTGCAATATTTACAGCTACATCCAGGAACAAATTTGTTTTTATCTGGATTAGTGTTTATTGTATGACATTTTTCGCATTCGCAATAATATGTAGTTGGCAAAGAGTAGCCATTATGTGGAAGAAAAATGTAACGAGATGTATATTTCTTCTCATCTACGATAATTTCTGAACCAGGTGCATATTCGGAAATTGCAATTGAAAGATCTCTGGAAAGATTATAATCATCACTCATATCTTGTTTTGCATAATCATAAATGTAGAGTTCAACATTATTTACTGGGAAACCGTATCCCGGAATAACATTATACTTTGTAAAATATGTAATCAGAGAATTACGTGTGTTAAGACGGTTTAGTGCTTCATCGTATGACTTACAAAGAGACCACTGACGTTGATCAGAAGCGTATTGTCTGGCCTCTTTATATAACTTGATTAGACTAGTTAGGCCTTCACACATAGATTTTAAAGCATTTTCTGATTGCTCAAGATAACCTATCCATTTAAAGTTGCCATATTTTTCGATCAAGTCAGCTGTCTTAAGAACAAATTTATCTATTATTGTTCCTAATTTAGCTGGTCGACCATTTATATATGACATAAATTTTGACGTGACGTCCTCATTGAGGTAATGTTCGACAGTATCAAAGTCAGACTGATATTCAGGTTCTCTAAAATATAATGACAAGGCCGTTGCCGTAATATGACGCATAATTATTTTATCATTATCAATAACAAAATAAGGCGGCTTGACTAATCCGCGAATCATTTCTTGTGGTTCAGAAAAATATGTATAATCATGAGACGTGGTACTACAAAATGTAAGAATAAATGCTGAAGTATTAGCTCGTCTACCTGCTCGCCCTGCACGTTGAGCATAATTGGCTGGCGTTGGAGGAACATTACGCATAAATACGGTGTTTAATCCACCAAGATCTATACCCATCTCAAATGTTGTAGAGCAACTAATAAAGTTTATTCTACCATTTTTGAAATCATCTTGTATTTTTTTTGCTTCATTTGCATTGATTTGCGCTGTGTGTTCACGACAAATCAAATTTTCAATAGGCCTATTGATATACTCATTACGGTAATAATTATTTTTATAAATTGGCTCGTTATCAATATTACATGATTCTAATTCACCATCGCAATCTGCTACAGTACACTTTGCATTAACATTGTATAATGTGAGCTTGTTGCATTTTTTACATTTGTAAAATGTTAAATGCTTGTAGCTATAAATGTGATAATCTGTCGCTTTTATAAGATATGTATTTGAGTATTCCGGATTAGTGTTGGGAACTAGAATTCCCTCATCTTTTGCAAATTCAAATACAATTCTCAAAAAATCCTTTGCTTTATCCGTTTCGTATCCAAGAGCTTTTTTTACATACTTTACTATATTGTTTGTAGCACTTTTCTTTGACGAATCATCCTCAACAGGCAGAAATGACCTTACAGGATAGTATTGAGGTTTATCGCCATTTTTCTTTTTGGTTTCTTGCAAAGAAATAAAAATACTCCTTTGACGATAGCCTAATAATTCTTTTTTCTCTTCTAGGTTGTCTGTGGCTAGTGCTTCATATTCAATAGAAGGTGCCGTTCTAAATATAGTTAGAACTTGTGCTGTTATGTCTCTAAACTGAGAGGCTGTGACATTATCAAATCCTTTAACCTTTAAAGCGTTCTCCAATTCTTCATCATTTATATAATTTCCACGTTCAAGATCAAGTTTAAACGCAAAAAGACCAATGCCCTCTCCACTATTACGACCATCTACTAGGAGTAGTTCCCAAAGAGCGGCTGCTTTTGCATGCTTTATAGCTTCTTCGTCAGTATAAAACAACTTTTTTTGGAATGTATCGGACAATTGAGACACAAGTGAAATGTAGGATATTTTATTATGATCGTTATCCTTTAAAAGATTCCATATTAATGCCTTTTTAAGAAATCGATCGTTATTAGCATTTAAAAATTTAGAGAAAAATGCAGCTTGTTGCCTTGAATCAGAAAAAGCTAGAAATTGTTTCCTAAGTCTTATTATTTTTTCCTGTTTTTTGAATAATGAGAATTCACTGGCCTTTTCTTTTTTTGTTGGATATTCCATGGAATCATAGAGTATTTGTGCGAGCAATGAGGTCGCTCGGTCTTTACCAACATGAAAACCCATTATTACTCCGCCTAAATTTGATTTATAATCACATATAGGACATCTGTGAATATTATTTGTGATTACATCATCATCGTCTAGTTCAAGCTCGTCTTTTCCCTTATATTTATAAATAACAGTTTTAAAAGAATCAAAATGGTCACAATCAGATTTTGTAAGTGCTGAATTTGCTTTTCGCAAATAACCGCATTTGGCGCAAATATAGTATTTTTCAAAATGAAGATCATTTTCAAGATCGTTTATTTCTTCTTTTGTTAAGCAGTCTGCGATTAGGTAATATTCAAGCCTTTTAGCTTTATCTGCGTAGGATTCATCTATATCTATTTCATCATCTATACATAGGATATTATTTTCAGTAATTCCCATAATATAAGGAACTTTGCAATTTTGACATATACCTATTTTAAACGCTTTATACCCGGCAAGCTGATTAACTACAGTTAGCGAAAGATCTTTATTATTTCCTATTGTTACAAATGCTCCATCTGGAGCTTTCATAAACATATGATACTTGATATCATATAATTTTATAGAAAATTTAGAGTCATTAGATTTAGCTTTAGAAATCAATTCTATTAGGGAAGTTAAAGCGTCAATATCAAATCCTTGTAAATTCCTCATTACCTCCATGAATAAGCCAACATTCTTTGTCAGATGGAATAACATTTGAGAGTTTTGATCATGGAGAAGTAATATATATATATTAGATTCAACACTTATTAAATCATTGTATGGTCTGTATTTTTCAAATATCAGGCGTAAAGATGATAAGTCATCGAGGTTTTTTAGTAAAGAGATATAGTCTTGGGGGATGATAGAGTATTCATCGGGAACACTATTATTATGTCTTATTCCAAATATTATATCATCTTCTTCAAAGGAGCCAGAAGTTAATTTACTTGCAAAATCAATAATTTTAGGAAGATCTTCTTTGCCTCTGCCAAGTGTTGCGCTGGTAAGAACAAACTGAGGACATTTATTTGATGTGCCTTGAAGTCTACGAAGTAGTAGCGATATTTCTATACCAAGTGCTCCTCTATAAATATGTGCTTCATCCAGAACTAAAAATCTTAGATTCTTTAATGCTTCAGATGAAATCAGGCTACTATCGGTAGGCCTAATTAATAAATATTCCAACATGGAATAATTAGTGAAAAGAATTTGCGGAGGATTTTCACGCATTCTTTCACGAGTCAAAACTTCGTTCGGAGATGGCTCTCCATATTTCTGACGATATAACCCTATCATTCTTCTGCCTTCGGCAGACTTTTCGTCTTCCGGAGTCCTTCCGGTATAGAAACCAAAACGAAGTTCAGGACAGTTCTGCAACAATCCTCGTAATCTGTCAATCTGATCATAAACTAATGCGTTTAAAGGAAACAAAAAAATAGCACGTACACCAGGGGCTCTATTACCAGAATTATATTCTTTAATGAGCTCATTAATAATTGGGAACATAAAACACTCTGTTTTTCCAGAGCCTGTACCAGTAGTAACTACTATGTTATGTCCATTACGTAATCTTTCAAATGCTTTAATTTGATGGGCGTAACATGGTCTGTTAAAATCGAGATAGTCATCATTTTCAGGATTTTTGCCTCCAATTTTATTAAAGTCGTTTTCGAGAGCACCTTCGCTTATAAGCTCATTTAGTGTCTTAGAAGGTTCAAAAGGTAATGTTGATGCTAAATACGGTCCCTTATAAAGTTTTGATTCGAGCTCATCCAACCTTTGAGAGTATAATTTATTATATGTATTATCTCTAATGTCAAATGTAGATCTTAGATATCGCGAAAATTTCCCTTTAACAAAATCGGTTTGTTCAATTAAGTTTTCCAAAATGATCCCTCCAGTTTCTGAATTATAGCGCCGACTATCTTTTTTCCATCTTTTTGATGTAATCTTTTCAACTTACCATCTTTTTGATTATAAATAGCCAACTCATAACTATATTTTTTGTTTTTAGTTATAAAGACTATAAGATTATTCATGATAATTTGATTTGTCTTATCAATTAGCTCTGCTGTCAAATAGTATTTATGATTAATTTCTTCAATTGATTTAAATCGAATACTATATTTGTTGCTTTTTATAGAACCATCATCATAGATGAATGATTCAATCTTCAAAGTTTTCCGTAAAAATGATGACTCTGTTTTTATGGGCTTTGATACAAAAAACGGTTCACATAAAAAAGTGTTTTCTTCATAACTACTTGTTCCGTATAACAAAAGAGTATATGAATTAAAAGCATATAAAGATACATCAAAAGAAATTGAATCTCCACTGTGTACTTCAGATGAATATAATGGAGAAGAAAAGCCTGTAGGCGTTATTTCGACTTTTAGTTTTTTAGATCCTTTAAAAACTAATTTGCATTTAAAAATATAATTAGCTATTGTAACATTCGGTGGGAATGGAAAAAGTCGTACAAAAGGTTTTTTTAGATCATATTTGAAATACATAAAGGCTTCCTTCTGATATTGCTCAAATAGAGAACCATATTTTTTCCCATGTAAAGATATATTAAGAGATCTGACTTTTTTTTCAATATCAGAATCAGGTATCTCTATAGTATCTCCGCTGCTAATAACTTTTTCGGATAAAACATTATTGAAACCACATGATGTAATCATAGCTTTTATAGTACTTGTACCTTCAAATATAAACTTAAAAATATGCTTTTTTGTTTTTTCGTCATAATAAAAAATACAATTATCTTTGTCAATATATGGAGTAAAACGTATTTTAGCATATTTTGAACGATTGCCAAATTCAAAATAGATTCTTCCTATTCCCTTTCCATATATAGACCTTATATATGATAAGTATAATTTATATATATTAGGTACATCGTGGTTTTCACATTTCATATTTAGATATGATTTTTTTAATGGCATATCGAAGTCAGAATAATATGCGCTCATATCATAAGGGCCACATATGTAAATATATGTTATGCTTTCAGGAATATCATATAAGCAAATTGGTGTATTAATATCAAACCACTTTTTTCCATCTAAACTGTAGCTAATATTAGTAGGATAAATAATCAGAGAACCATGTCCGAGATTTTTAACAAAAGCATGAATGCTTTTCTGGGACACTCCATATTCGTAAGTTATTTGTTGTTCATCAGTTAAATTACTAATTATGTCAAAAGATATTGCAATACTGCTTTCTTCTATAAAATGTTTTGTAAGATCTGGATCGTAAATTAAATTAAGATTAGCGCCTTTAATTAATTTGTTACTTTGAGCATTATACAAACGTAAATTATGAAAACCAGGTTCTAAATCATATATCTGAATTGTATATATCCAAGTATCTCCGTATTCCTTTGAGTATATATTAATTTTGAATGAAATATTAGTATTTAAATCATTTGAGATATTTTGGTCATCGATTATTACATCAATAAATTCTTTATCACAAGATGCTGGAAACAAGATCGTTATATCGTTATATATAGGAAATACCTTTCCTTCAACAGTTGAAAAGACACACCATGGAGTAGCATACCCGATTATTTTAGAAGTAGAGACTTTAAAAAATATATAAGGCTCATTATCAAAATAAAAGACTTCTGTATTGTTAATTTCAACTGAAGAGATGATGTATCCATCTTTTTTTAGTATTTCTTTAATGTTTTCGCCATATTCATCTTTATTAGATTTATGGGTTAATACAAATGCTTCTCCAGAATAATTACAACCAGGTTTTATTTCATTTCCTTTGCCATCAAAAAAAAGATTTGAACGATGAAGGCGCTTTTTTGAATCGTATAGCAAACTATCGTTACAGTAAATCCTATATGCTAATGAATCAAGAGGTGAAGCATCTATAAGTATATCCTGCCTTGCAATGATATAGCTACTCATTGCATAATCATCACCTTTAAAAGTTATTGCATTTGGGTCGTCAATTGGTTTATCTATAACAACTTTATCGCCATTAAATACTTTGATATGAACCTCGTTAGGATCATAAGACTCATCCATACTGAATTCACCAGTTATTAAATGAATTTCGTCATTTGATAACCTTAGATATGGACGTGAGCTAGTTCGGCTCTTTTCATATCTTTCTCTTTCTTTATTATCTGTTTCAAAATTTTGTACCCATGAAGAATATCCTTCATTGTAATATGGTTCTATGATAAAAGAATCTTCAGGACGAGTTAGATGAGAAATAATTAGGCGTATGCAGTGAGATACGATTGTCGAAAGTGATTCGAGGCCATATCCGCTGTATATACACGATTGAGTATATTTTGACATAAGATAGTTTGTCCCTTTAATATTATCTGAAGCGGAAATAAGATCCTTGCGACGAAGCGCATGAAATGTTTCTTTTACTTTTTCAATAATTTGGTCATCAGAAATATCTTCATCAAATAGCAGTTTTTTCTTATAAATGTCATAGGATATTCTGAAAAGATCCTTTACTCTGTAGTGAGGGACACAACACATTACGATAGGAACAGCAACATATGAATTTGTGTCAAAGTAACAAGTTATTTTTCTGAAATCACTTAAAACTATTTTAATAGCATGTTGAATGTTATTTTTAGTGTATAGTTTATCATTGAACATATATTCGCGGTATTTGTTTTCAATGAAAGAATGCAAATCACCGTCATAATACTTCATTGCAATGTATGATAATGCAACTGCTATGCAAGCTTTCTGATTATTATCAATCTGATATTTATGCAGTATCTCATCTAAATATTTAAAAGCTTTACTACATAGTTCTATTTCAAAGACAGGGTTATCGTAATACGAGATTAGTTTTATAGCAATTAATTCGTTATTAATAACAGATTCTATTAGAGAGTTAATTACGTTCTCTATTTCAATTGTATTTATATTATTGTTTAATTCAGAGGATGATAACAACGGTTTTCTTTTTAGTAATAGCTCAAAATATTCATTAATTTTAACATCTTCGGAAACAAGAAATCCTTTTGAGTACATGTTATTAAGAATACCTGTTTTCTTTTGTTTGTTTTTAAATTGAATAGAAATATAGTATTTCCCACTGCTACTAATAATTATATTTGTTACAATTCCGTCTCCATAGAGAGGGTTATGAATTGAACTGCCTATTATTTTTTCTGTAATTTCAGCATTTGTCATAATTACACCTCTCATAATAAAACATGTATATTCTTTATAGCGTATTATTATAAAACGACTTGAATATATTAAATAAAAATGCATATACTTTTACTTGATAATAATTATAACATAATTATTGCTGAAATTCAAGAATATTTTGTTAATTATGCTATTGTAATTCTAATATAATTATAAAATAATAAAAACAAAAAAATATTCACGGATATGATAGCATACTTATACATCGCAGAGCGCACATATCATGTCAGAGGTATATAAGAGCACCTTTAGAGAAGTTATGGCTACATATACTTGACTTTCTCACATTACTTCCTTATCATCTCTCTATAAACCTCAAACTCAATCTCCCTATTTTCAGCCTTAGACCTAAGCTTAAGAGCATAATCAGCCCATTCAGCAAATTCAGCCTGTGTCATCTTCTTTTTCATATAACGTGCGTAATGCTGTTTGTAGGCTTTGCTGTAAACATTCCAGCATGGATTATTCTTGATCTTATCGGCATACTTCTTCCTATGTCCCATATCACGGCATGTCCTGCCATCCATTCCTTCGATAACTCTTGTGCAGTAATCAGAAAAAAGGCCTGCTGTAAGAAGAAAGTATTTCCCGCAGTAACCGCATTTCTTGGGAAGATAATGTGATTCCAGTCCTTTGAACAATTCAATATACAGATAGCCTCCGAGGGTTGTGAAAGTATAGTGCTGACACAGTTCGGAGGTCTTTCTTTTTTTCAGAACTTCATAGGATAACTGCATAGTGCCTGACGGCTCTAACCTTTCATACGGATATAGGCTGTATTGAGGTCTGCCTTTGAAGTCAGCAAGAACCTGTGCTGTTTCGTTATTATCAAGATAGCGCCTTTTGCTGTGTATCTGTTCTAAGAATGGCTCAAAGGTAAGCTTTACACGAAGAATATCCTCTATGAAAATTCGCATTTCCGTCGCAAAGGCGTTTAACTGATCATTGAGTATGTATATATCTCTGAGAAGCTCTGAATCCTCCATATCACCCGAGCCGATGCGTACATAGAAATGATAATGCTCTCCTATATGCTCTTCATCCAGCTCATCATCATCGATCAACTCATCTTCTTCAAATGCCCAGCTATGCATATTCAGTATAGTCCGTAATGTATCCCGCTGTATATCCATAGCACTATACGGGGGAGTATTTGCTATCATCTGTTCTATTTTAGCATAAAAGGAGATCGCTCCCTGGAACAGTTCTTCACTTTCATTGGCTTCACGCATATCATCAGGATAATGCAGTATCGATTCATAACGTTTACATTCCGAATAAAGCTTATCAAGCTCACGATAACGTTTATCAAGTATTCTTTCGAGGATCTCTCCCAGTACATATTTCTTTTCACCGTTTATGTATACAGTATTTCCGTTGAAGTACGCTGAAAAACCTGTCATAGCTATTCTCCTTTAGCGGTTATTTTATTCATTGTATCACATCTACTATTTATAGTCAACTTAGAAAGATTACATAGAAAAAATTTTTCTGTCGGTTTTGGTTAGTTGAGACTATTTCAATATGCTGGATTTTACAGTAGTAAAATTTAAACAGCGTAATAAAGCCGTTTGAGAGACACATTTCAAAAAATAGAAGTTGAATCTCAAATAATAGAAAATATATGAAAATAGATGTCAGATAGATGTAAATAGAGTATGCATATCACATCTATTGACTTTTCATATCGTGTCGGCTATAATGGGATAGCAACGTTGCTGAAGAAACTTGAAAACAGAACATATTACGTCTGGCAGCAATATGTCAGTCCAGTTTAGCCGCCTTGTAATACATACTGCTTTAAGCGTATGTCAGCAGAAATGCTGATCTTATTTATAGGAGGTATTCACATGAATACAAAAACAAGACGTGTACTAACGATCAAAGAGGCGGCACAGCTTATCGAGGGACTGACGGAATACCGTATCAGGCAGATGTGCATTTCAGGGCAGCTCCCATGCTTCATGGCAGGCAAGAAGTACCTGATATCCGAAGAAGCTCTGATGAAAGCCGTATTCGGTCACTATGAACCAGAGGACGGTGATGCGGCATGAATATCTTTGAGAGGATTCGTGATAGCGTTACCATGAGTCAGGTGGCGGAGCTGTACGGAATCGATACAAGGCGCGGCATGATAAACTGTATCTTTCATGATGATAAGACACCGTCCATGAAGCTCTATGACGACCATTATTACTGCTTTGGATGCGGAGCTTCTGGGGACGCGGTATCATTTGCAACAAAGGTAACAGGGCTATCACAGTATGAAGCAGCGAAACAGCTCTGCTCCGCATTTGGTATCGTACACAACAGCAATGAACCATTCATAAAGCCGATGATACAGCGTGAGCAGGAAACAAAAGCATTCCGTATACTGTCTGATTACTGCAAAATGCTCCGTGAGTGGCATGAAAGATATAAACCTACACGCCCTGATACAGGGCCTCATCCGCTGTTTATCGAGAGCCTGAATAATCAGGGAGAATATGAGAATTACTGTAATATTTTCATAAGCGGTACAAAGGAGGAAAGAAAAAACTTTATAGAGAACAGAAAGGACGTAATAGAGTATGCAGGAAAGAGACTCAGAGAATATTATGGAAATAGTATCAGAGGACGAAGCTATGCAGAACTTTCAGCCTGACGAAGAAGCAGCGATCATAGATGTCGAACCCGAAGAGTTGCGTTCAGTATCAGACACACCTGCGATCTCTATGGAATTTGATGATATCGGTAGAGACGAAACTCCTATATGGCTTGATGAAAAAAGCATAAATGAGATCCTTTTCTGTGAAGAGTTCCTTTCAGACCACAGAATAATCTGTGTAAATGATCATTTTATCGGAGTTGATGGTGTTATCGATGACAGGACTATTGATAGCCTCATCTATGAAAAGCTGAAACCTCATATTCAGAAATCTGTTGCAGGCAAGGTAAAGCAGCTTGAACAGGCTCTTAAGCTGGAAGCACATTCCGAGGAGATAGTTCCCGATATGAATGAGATACACCTGCAAAACGGAACGCTGAATGCTAAAACGGGAGAGTTCACACATGAGAAAAAGTTCTGTTTCGGCAGGATAAACAACAGCTATAACCCTGATGCGTCACCACCAGAAAAGTTCCTATCATTTTTATCAGAGCTTCTGATACCTGAGGATATTTCTACACTTCAGGAGTGGTTCGGATATCTGCTTATCCCATGCACAAAGGCACAGAAAATGCTGACCATGATAGGCAACGGCGGTGAGGGCAAAAGCTGTATCGGAGTTCTGCTGAAACATCTGTACGGACGAGCGATATCTACCGGAAATCTGTATAACCTTGAAACAAATCGTTTTGCCCGAGCAGCTCTGGAGAACGCTTATCTTTTCCTTGACGATGACATGATGATGAACAAACTCAATGAGACAAACGTGCTGAAAACCATTATCACCAATGAAGGAAAAATGCTTATCGAGAAAAAAGGTATACAACCATATTCGGCAAACATCTATGCAAAGCTGATGTCATTCGGAAACGGACTGCTGCAGTCACTGACGGATAAATCCGACGGCTTCTTCCGCAGGCAGATAATAATCACAACAAAGCCCAAACCGGAAAACAGAGTTGACGATCCTTTTCTTGTGGAGAAATTCATTCCCGAAAAGGAAGGAATACTTCTCTGGTCACTGGAAGGTCTGAAAAGACTTATGGGTAATGATTTCAGATTTACTATCAGCGACAGAACAGCTGAAAATCTCAGGAACAGTATGAAGGACAGCAGCAACATTATAAGCTTCTTTGAGGACGAGCAGTTCGTAAAGTTCGGGAAAGATCTTGAATGTTCTACGGCTGACTTGTACAGCGGTTACTGTTACTGGTGCGGTCTTAACAGCACTGAGATCATGAAGAAGGAAGCGTTCAACCAATGGCTTAAACAGTATCACAGAAAGTACAGTATCGAGTACAGCAATAACGTTCAGAGTTATGGCAGCAGTAAGAAAGCGAGAGGGTATCGCGGAATTGATACGACCTACAGAAATAATCTCAGATGAAATTGAAAAATGATGTATTTGGTGTATTCAGTGTATTCATATACGGTGTTAAGCCATTTTCTGGCACACAGTGAATACATCAGAATACACCGCGAATACACCTGCGATGTATCAGATGTATTTTTAAATTACGGAATACAGGCAAAAAGACATCAAATACATCAAATACACCGATTTTGAAATCCATTTCAGATTTTTTTCTCTGACAGAAAAAAGAAAAATCCGAAAAAGTTTCAGGTACTGAAATTTAATTTTTGTTGGGAGCAAGCATCGCCTGTGTCAGTACACTTCGGCATTATTCTGAAAAGCTATACTGGCTCATTCAGTTGAGAGCAAGCATAGCAAGTGTCGTTACACTTTGCCGTTTTCAGAAAACTTGTGCTTGCCTCTCATGATGAGAGCAAGCATAGCCTGTGTATATACACATTCAGAATTTTCTGCTTGCTGGGATATCCCAGACCCTTGGATTTTTATAAAAACTACGAATGAAAAAAGGAAGGATGTTTACCAGATCGCCTTGACAAAAAACTGGCGGAAAGTGTATAATTATCTACAGGTAAACGCCTTGCGGTTTATTACAGGAGGAATAAACCTTATGGCAACAATTACAAAGCGTGGTAACAGTTATAGAATAAAAGTTTCGTGCGGATACAGCACAAACGGTAAGCAGGTCGTTCAGACAAAAACGTGGAAACCTGCCGCTGGAATGACAGAACGTCAGATAAAAAAGGAACTCGAAAGACAAGCTTTTTTATTTGAAGAAGAGTGCAGGATGGGACAGGTAGTCGCTACGATAAAGTTTGAGACTTTTGCAGAGCAGTGGTTCGATGAATATGCAAAGATAAACCTCAGACATACATCATTTGAGCGTATGAAACAGCTCACGCAGCGTGTGTATCCTGCTATCGGACACATAAGACTTGACCAGATAACAGGCAGACATATCCAGAAGTTTGTCAATGAGCTTTTCACTAACGGTCAGAATCAGAGAACAGGTGAGCCGCTTTCAAGAAAGACGGTAGTGCATCATCTCAGTTTTATTTCTGACGTATTCAGTTACGCTGTGAAAATGGATATGATAAGCGACAATCCCTGCAGAAGAGTGACTGTTCCTAAGGCTGAGGCCAAGGAAAAGAATATCTATACAATAGATGAGATCGCTCATATCTTTGAACTGCTGGACGGAGATGATGTGCCGTTAAAGTTCAGAGTATTCTTCAAGCTTGCAGTTTACAGCGGATACCGCAGAGGAGAACTTCTCGGCCTCGAATGGAAGGATATTGACTTCGATAACAATGTAATAAGTGTGAGAAGGACTTCCAATTATACTGCCGATAAAGGAATCTATACTGATACCACAAAAACAAAGAAGTCTCAGCGAAGCCAAAAGTTTCCGGAGTATGTAATGGATATGCTTAAGGAGTTGAAGGCTGAACAGGATAAGGAGAGAATACGTCTCGGTGACAAGTGGATCGAAACAGATCGTCTGTTTGTCAAGTGGGACGGCAGACCGATGCATAACAATACTCCCTATTTCTGGTTTACAGAGTTCTGCGAGAAAAATAATGTCCGCTTCTGTGACATTCATTCACTCCGTCATTTGCATGCCAGCTTACTAATCAATGCAGGTGTTGATGTTGTAGCTGTGTCTGGAGATCTGGGACACTCTCAGGTTTCAACGACGAGCAACATTTACTGTCACATGTTTCAGGAGGCGCAGGCGAGAACGAGCAATGCAATTGCTGAGGCACTGAGCTTTGATAATAAATCTAACAATAAGAACAAAAAAGTGGAGCCGAATCTATCAGCTCCACTGTAAAGACGATTATCCGAAAATAAAGACCAAATAAAGACCAAAACCAAAATCGGGGAAAACAAAAACTCGGAAACAACGTATCTACGCTGTTTCCGAGCATCGTCAAAAGTGACCCGTACGGGAATTGAACCCATGATTCCGCCGTGAAAGGGCGATGTCTTAACCTCTTGACCAACGGGCCATATATGGTAGCGGCAGTAGGATTTGAACCAACGACCAATCGGGTATGAACCGAGTACTCTAGCCAACTGAGCTATGCCGCCATAAACTATAGCAGGCGTCACCTGCGACTAAATCATTATATTACAAAAACACTGAAAAGTCAAGCATAGGAGGACTTCTGAAGATGAAATTTGGAGATACGCACAATTAGTTGCCTGATATAGAAACTTATGTTGTTGAAAAAATACAGTTGAATATAAAGAGCCATGAGAGGTAAAACCCAACAAACTGGCCCATTGCAGAGGACATAGCAAAGGCAATTTCTATACGCGGCAAAGCGACCGAACCATATATACTTGATATTTTGAAACCCGAACAGAAAGATGAGATATGGAAGTTCAATGTCATTACATATTTGTTGAAAAAGAATAAGAGCTAATATTAGATGCAAATGTCAATATAATAATGTAGCTTTTCCGACATACTTATATGCCATTTTTCCTGTTCTTATTTTACCATTTACATATTAGAAACGCTTCTATTATGTCAGAAGTTGAGCGTATCGCAGTTTTGCCGACGAAAGGTGAGCAGCTCGAATTTGTTGATACAGCAGCAAAATACATTAAGGAGAAATGATATTAATGATACTGGAACTAGAATCCTATAAGCGTGATACTCGTCTTATTGGAAAAGCAGTGGATATTTTGGTATTAAAGAGGCAATTTGAGGAAACAGAGGCTTTATATGACAGGGAAAACGATAATTTTACAGAGCTTTTTTGCAGAATGTTCAATTGGAGTATTACCGATACCGATGAGCAACCGCAGTATGTTTATGACAGGGATACAAAGCAACTGTATAAGCCTAAGTACTGAATTCCTAATGTATGGGCGCTTTTTAAGCGCCCATTTGCAATAACCGTTTTTTGAGGATAAACGTATCTTACCATTATATTTAATTGCTTATTTCTTGTCCTTTTGCTTGAATATCAGTGAAGCGGCAAGACCAAAGAGCAGTGCTGCAGTAACACCGCCTGCCGCAGCTGTAAGTCCCCCTGTGAAAATCCCGAGAAATCCATCGCTTATGATGGCTTTTTTTATTCCCTCGGCAAGGAGATGTCCGAAGCCTGTAAGCGGCACGGTCGCTCCTGCACCTGCGAATTCTGCAAAAGGCGTGTATAGTCCGACAGACGAAAGGAAAACTCCTGCCACTACGAATCCTGTTAGTATCCTTGCGGGAGTGAGCTTTGTAAAATCGATAAGGAGCTGTCCCATAGCACATAAAACTCCTCCAGTGATGAATGCTTTTAATATATCTGTAATCATGATTCAATCCTTTCTGAGGTGAACGAGGTGTGATATGCAGGGAATACTTTCCCCCTGTTGGATTGACATCGGAGACATGAGAGCTCCAGTAGCTGCAAACAGTATATCGTGAAACTGTTCTCGTTCAAGCATTGGTAGAAAGTGCCCGCAGAGTACACTTGCTCCACAGCCGCAGCCTGAACCTCCACAGTGAGTATCCTGTGTTTCCACATCAAATATCATGGCACCGCAGTCGCGGTGCTGATGAGTTATATCCACACCATACTTAAGCATAAAGTCAAGGAGGAGCCGACTTCCTACCGTACCCAGGTCGCCTGTTACAATAAGGTCATAATTCTTAGGAGAAGTTCCTGTCGCGGACAGATAACGCATGATAGTATCCGCGGCAGCAGGGGCCATAGCGCTTCCCATGTTGTTGATGTCTGTGATGTGTAGGTCAGTTATTCTGCCAACGCATCCGCCTGTGACTTGGATATTTCCGCTGTTTCGAGAAAGTATCACAGCACCAGAGGCGGTGCAAGTCCACTGAGCTGTTGGAGTCTTTTGACCACCATATGACAGAGGAAAGCGGAACTGCCTTTCCGCCGTTGAAAAATGTGATGAAGTAACAGTAGCAGTGCGTTGAGCAACCCCGCTGTCTGTAAAGAGCGAAGCAATTAGAAGCCCCTCTGCTATAGTTGAGCATGCTCCATAAAGGCCCAAAAACGGCATTGCAAGCTCTCTGGCACTGTAAGCTGAACCGATACACTGGTTTATGAGGTCGCCTGCGCAGATGATATCAATATCGTCCTTGCAGAGATTTGCTTTTCCGAGTGCAAGTCCCATGGCCTCAAGTTGAAAACGAGTCTCAGCTTGTTCCCATGTTTCCTCGCCAAAGTGACTGTCACTTATAACCTCGTCGAAACAGTTTCCGAGAGGCCCCTGTCCTTCTTTTTCGCCGACTACCGCGGCATAGCTTTCCACTATTACAGGAGTTTCCGTGCGAAAAACTCCTCTTGCGATACGTTCTGCCATGAAAAAACCTCCGTTTCGAAGATATTATGTGAGGAAATCGCGCAGATATACATAATCGTGTTTTATGTTGACAAATCAGCATTGCAGATTTATAATGTTATTATAATAATCTTGGGAAACAGGCGAGAACTCCATATTCAGCGTTACGAAATTGAGTGATAGTTATGAAAATTACCAGTATAATAACCCCAGAAGAATCTGAAAGAAACGGTATACGTTTGCAGATAGAAAATATTATCAAAGTCTGCGGAATTGACAGAACACGCTTTTATGAATATTCTAAAATTGGATATTCGGATGTAATTACGCGTTTTCTCTATACGTTTACGGACTTTAAAAAGGACGTGAAAAAAGATAGCATATGCCTTGATTATTGTTTTCTAAGGTTCAGAAAAGAATGGAAGAAGCTTGAAATATCCTTTGACTGGGCGAACATTATTTGTAAGACCCGTGAATATATCAGCGAAAAAACTGATGGGAAAGTGTTTTTGATACTTTCTCAGGGGTGGGTATATGAGGGCTTTATTGATGAGATCATGACGATACTTGGAGAGACCGATTATCATCTCAACGATTTTTACATAGTTTCTCCAAAGTATGAATGGCTCGCGGCATATTGCGAAGATGGAGACGCAATGGTTATATTTGAAAAAGGCAGGTAATGTATGGATAACTCAAAAAAACTCGAGATAAACACAAACGGCGGCACACTTATTCTTGAAGTGGTAAATGAACTCAAATGGTGCATGATTTATTTTAGGAACACTTCAGGAACTGTGAAGCTGGGCGCAGAGAATGTTGGAATATTATGCGGAAGAATTACGGAAAAACTTTCGAATATCCGTGGCAGCAAGCCGTTTGTACTCCATGATAAAGAAATGTATACAATAACCTCGCTGTTCGAGGGGCACACAACATTGATATACAGTATGCTTGACGGAAATAATGTGCAGATACTGTATGGTGATGCAGAGCTGAAAATCAATCCGCTTTTTTCACTTACGGATGAGGAAAGGTCAGTTTTTCTTGCAAAAATAGAAGCATTCAGCGCAGAAGCTCAAAACTGATAGAAAAAAACAAGCCCGAAGCGAAATCACTGCTTTTGGGCTTGTTTGGTTATTTATGTATGATTTATTTTGTCATATTGCGGTACTGATTAGGAGTAACGCCGACTGTTGCGAGAAATTGACGCAGGAAATACTTGCTGTCAACATAACCGCATTGTTCCGCTATTTCTGTCATACTCAGTGGAGTTACCATAAGGCAGAAGGTTGCCTTTGCCATTCGAGCATTTATGCAATCCTTATGTATGCTGACACCGAAGCATTTTTTGTACACCTCACGGAGATGTCCTGCACTGTATGGGTATAGTTTCTGGAGTTTTTCCGACTCAAAACTGTCCTGAGGATTGCTATAGATGTAACTTCTGATTCTAAGCATATCCTCATAGTGAGGTCGCATACGCATTTCCATCTGTTCGCACTGACGTTTTGCCAGTATCTCTACGCAAGTTCCTATCATGCGTGTATAAGATTTTTCCGTGCATTTTTTTGCGGCAATTACAAATGAATCAAGACCGTACTGTTCCAGATACACGTTATGCTGCAATACTATAGAGTTCAGTCTGTTCTCGAGGAGAGAAGTATCAGCATCACCCTGTATGATGCATGCGAAGGTGTTATCGTTTACTCTTCCGCAGATATCGCTACTTCCGCAGAACTGCTTGACAGCTTCAGCTGCATCCATAATTGCAGGTATCTTGCCGTTTAATTCGTAAAAACCTGTGTTTGATATGCCTATTCTCATCATGACGAGAGTGAAGTCTTGATTTATGATATCAAGTGTATGATATGCCTTTCTCATGCCTGTTTCATTATACATTCCAGTGAGTGTATCGCGGAGATCTGAGAGGTTCTGACACTGTGTAAGGTACTGTATATCATTTTTCATACGCAGGAATTCGAGACCATTTGATACAGATTTCAGCCAGTTCCTGTAGATATCATCATATGTATCAGGGTCGTGATATTTAAGCACGAGATAACCGAAAAGCCTGTCGTTGAAGAAAAGGGGATTGAAATAGTATATTGCAGGCTCGTAATTCTTTGCCAGAAGCGCAGAAAAATTGAATTTTTGCATGTCAAATGGAGTTTTATCCTCCCAGTTAACCATGCACTGACAGGAAAGAATGTCAGTGAGCTCAGCATCAGAGTCATACCAGTTCTTGTAAAGACACAGATAAAAGCTTTGTATTTCACGAACCTGCCAGTGAAAGGTTCCACATATATCGGTAAATTCGTTAAGGGTACGACATTCGGTGAGCTTTTGATCAAGAGGATTGAAGAGGTTCCAGTGGTCGTAATCCTTTTTTGCACGAGCGTATTTCAGTTCCTTAGTATAGAGCTTGCGGTCTATTCCACATGTACAGCTCGTTCCGCAGATTATCTCGCCCTGAGGTGGCGAAAAGAGGAACCCTCTGTTTTTTATACGGCTGTAGACCATATTTGCTGCGTCTTCGCCAATGGTCTCACGGTTTCTCTTATATGTTGTGAGAAGGGGGGTATGCATGAATCTGTCCCCGACAAATTCATATCCCACAACAGTAACGTCTTCGGGAATCTTTATGCCTAGTTCATCAAATTTGTCGATAAGTCCGTAAGCCATATAGTCATTGGCACAGATTATTGCCTGAGGAAGATCAAGTTCTCCGCTGTAATAGCGTTCTGCAAGCTCGGTACCGGAGTTCATCCAGAAATTTCCATAGTGTACGCGGCTTTCGTCGTACTCTATACCGTGTTTTTCCAGGGATTTCCTGTAGCCGTTTACACGGAGGTTTGAAGCTTCGATAAAATCGTAACCTGTTAGTATGTCGATTTCCTTGAAACCGTGTTTTTCAACGAGATGATCAGTGAGATCCTCGATATCGTTTTCGTCGCTCGTATTGATAAAGGTACAATGTGGAAAGTCTAGCTCCTTTACGTGAGTTCCCACGATAACTATAGGAACGTTCTTGCGTGAAAGCAAATCAGCTATTAGCTTTTTGAGATCCTCATTAACAAATGATTCGGAAATAACAATAAGTCCGTCGAGTTCGTCGGAAAGTATAAGGTCGTAAATCTTGTTTTCGCAGAAAAGCTCCTTTTCGCGTATATTAGGATTATAGTTATTGGAAAAAACAATGGTATCGCTTCCCACACATTGATTGAACCTTGCAATTCCCTTGATGATCTGACGTTGTTCAATACTGTTTGCCTCGGCAGTAACAACGCCTATGATCATTCTCTTTTTTCTTACCAAAATTCCCACTCCTTGATTTATATCTATCGGTTTTTGGTCGGACAATTTATAAGAAGTCATCATAATTATACATTATTTATTAAGAATTGTCAATGAAGTTTTCTGCGTTTTTTCCACCTTTAGGGTATTTTTGTGGGTTGCAGCAAAATGTACTGTCATACTAAACAATTGGGGACGTTGCTTTTTGTGTAATGCGACTATTTTTGATTTTTATGCAACGATTCGTTTATTGCAGGACACGTATGTTATGAATCCGGATTCAAAGGAGGGATCCCTATGAACGATATGTCAGAAGATATTAGGCTCGCAGGTAAAGGAGATACCGAAGCCTTTGCAAGACTTTACTCAACAGTTTACGAGGATCTTTATCATATAGCGCTGCATAGTCTGCGAAATCAGCATGACGCTGCGGATGCCGTGAGTGATACTGTACTTGATGCATTCAAGAGCATAAAAAAGCTTCGCAGTCCAGATAAGTTCAGGGGCTGGATAATGACTATTCTCGCTGCCAAGATAAAGCGGAAGCAGCGTACATACTATGAGCCGGTGGAAGATGTTGAGGACGCTTCTCAGATATCCGACAGCTTCAGCTACGAATCTGTGGAGCTCAGAGAAGCTGTGGGAAAGTTGGATGACGAATCGAAGCTGCTACTCTCAATGTCCGTGTTGGGTGGATATACAAGCGACGAGATATCTTCGCTGTGCGGTATAAAACCGACTACTGTACGTTCAAAGCTTGCAAGGATAAAGCAGAAGCTGCGGCTTGAGCTGACACCCGAAATATGACTCGTGAAAGGAGAATGTTTATGAACAACGACGATAAGCTCAGAGAACATATGAAGTCAGAGCCTGTTCCCGAACAGCTCAGGCCAGAAAACATTAAGATTATGCTCGATAATGAAGTTGTAAAGAAAAAGAGAAGCGGTATTTCAATGGCGAGCCGTATTGCAGCTATGGCTGCAGCCTGTGCTGTTATCAGTGGTACAGCCGTATATACCTTGAACAACAGAAAGATAAATAATAAATATAATAAAGACGATGTCGTTACTCAGAATGACAAATCCGAATTGCCTGAAAAGATAAATGCTGATGGTAAAAATGTCGATAACAATACGGATGCCAAGGAGCTTACAAGCTATATGAGCAGTGCTGGAAGCTACAGGCAGATATATGTCATGTTCAAGAAGGCGGCAGATGAAGAAGAAAGATACGCAAAGTCCAGATCTAGTTATGGTACCATTATTGAATCAGAGGAGATTGGTGATGTGACTAAAGATGAATCTGTAACAGCTCCAGCCGCTATGGATGATGCCGGTGTTGACTCAAACGGCTCTTCAGGTATCGGCGGAGGGGAGGAGTTACATGAAACCCCAGTTATATCATCAAAAGAAGACAATGAGAACTATGAAGAGTCTGTGAAGGAGGAAGATTCCGAGCACTCTGAGACACACTATCAGGAGCAGGATGTTCTCGAAGCTGATATCGTAAAGACAGATGGAAAGCATATTTACTATCTGGGACATGAATCGGGTGAGGATTACTCCTATACCCCTGTTCTACGCACAGCTGACGCAAAGGATGGAAAGTTCACTGGTAGCTCTACAATAAATATCAGCGAGACTGTTGGTATCGATAACAATGGCTATAATGTTTCCGTAATGGATATGTATGTCTATAACGATATGATAGCTATCATCGGAAATAACAATAACTCCAATTTCTACTATGGCATAGATTATCGAGAAGTGGAGAACGATGTACCATATACATTCGTAGCATTCTATACAACAGGTGATGAGCCAAAGCTAATAGACGTATACAAGCAGGATGGCTATTACAATGATGTAAGGATATCGCCAGAGGGGTATATGCTTCTCACTTCTACATATTCAACTCCACTGTTTGAGAATATAGATGGCGCAAGTGACAAGAGAGGCTATATACCATACTGCGGCTTTGAAGAGAGCTATGATATTATCCTGCCCGAGGATATACTTCTTCCTGTAGACGGCTTCGGACATACGGACATTCTTTCATATACAGTTATCAGCAGCCTTGATCTTAATGAGTCTGGAAAACCTTTGGAAAAGGATATAAAAACTCTTGCAGGTTATACTGGCTGCCTTTACTGCTCGGCAGACAATCTCTACACGGCAGCTCCTAAAGAGGAGAATACTACTGATATTACACGTATCTCTATAAGCGGCGGAGATATTGTTCCAGTGGCAGGTAACAACATCAATGGCTATGTTAAGGATCAGTTTTCCATGAGCGAGTATGGCGGATACTTCCGTGTTGCAGCCACATATACATATATGAGCAAGATTTATCATTCATATACTGAAGATGAAAAAGCAGACCTTGAATGGATACTTGAAGAATACACAGATGAAAGAAGAAATGGTTATTATACCTACGAGACAGGTAAGCAGGACACACGTGTATACGTGTTTGATATGGATATGAACATGGTCGGCAAGATTGAAGGACTTGGCGAGGGCGAGGAACTTAAATCCGCAAATTTCAGCGGAGATATTGCTTATGTCGTTACTTTTCGCCGTACAGATCCACTATATGCAGTTGATCTCAGTAATCCTGAAAAACCCGTTCTTCTTGACGAGTTCAAGATAAATGGCTTTAGCACATATATGCAGCAGTGGGGCGATGGACTCCTTCTAGGATTCGGTCAGGACGCAAACGAAACTGGTAGAGTAACTGGTGTAAGAATGACGATGTTTGACAACTCAGATCCAAATAACCTCAAGGCAGAGGACGTTTACACATGGACGGGTTACTCTGATAACAGAATATTTGGAGATGATACCGTTGAGGTTGAAGAGGAATGGTACAGTTCAATAGCTGTTTACGAAAGAAAGTCTCTTCTCATCGCTCCTGAAAAGAACCTTATAGGTGTACCGATATCATATACAAAATATAGTTATACTGACGATTTCAAGGACTGTATCTATCAGACAAGGTATGAGTTTTTCAGCTATGAGGATGGAAAGTTTGTGCACAGGGGTGATATCTCCTCGGATGTTATCACGGATATGTATTACGGATGGCAGACTCCGGTATTTGACAGAGCTGTGTATATAGGCGACTATATCTACGCACTTTCTGCAGACAAATTTGTTGCAGCTGAAATGAAAACTCTCAATATAACCGATGAACTTAAGTTCTGATAATATAACAAGCCCAAAAACAGTCAAAAAAACTGTTTTTGGGCTTGTTTTTATTTGATTACTTATTGAATATCTTGTCGTATGTGTCCCAGTAAAGGTAATCTAGAGTTTTCTTATCTGTGGACATTGAAGTGCTTCCGTCCACCGTATAGAGGCTTGTTCCGGTCGGAGTAGAGGGTGGATATGTTCCAACTAGTTCCTTTGGGTTCGTCCAGTCTTCAGAAACAGCAGTATACACAGCAACTCCGTCGACTACTACTATAAAGTATTCGTTCTTTTTCAGACTTTCATTGCTTGTATAATAATTGAATTTCTCGTTGAAGGCTGCAATATTAAATGGAACTGCAACATTATCGTTATTATTAGAACAGATTATGTATTTTCCTTTTACTTTTTCCCCCTCTTCTTCAAGCTCTATGATAGATGTAGTTGCAGCCTTTCTAATGTGGTTTGCATATTCATTTTTTACCGACATTTTTGATTTTCTTGCATATCCGAGCGTTGCAGGAATAAATATAGCTGCAAATATCATCAGCATGATAATGCCGACAGGTATGATTATTGCTAGGATCCATGCTTTGCTTTCCTTTTTGGGCGGAATAGGCTGACTGTAGTATTGATATGGATAGCCGTTAGGTGCAAATCCTTGTGAATTTGGTTGGTTTTGATAATTCTGGTATGGCTGTTGCGGTATGTTTACGTAATTATACTGAGAATGAGCGATCTGCTGTGTGTTGGCATCTATGCAGCTGCAGACCTCTCCATCCTGAAGCTGTCTGCCGCATTTTGTGCAGTATGGCATATTATCACTCCTTGATACTTTTATTATTCTGTTATGTCGTTTACGACAATAATGTTATTATAGCACATATAACGAGGTATTGCAACCTTTGTGTTTGTAATGTAATTGGTAGTGGGCGGTGTTCCATTGTCTATGCACAGGTATATTTGTCCGTGGTTTGACATATCTTGTAAGGACAAATGTCTGTGAAAGGGTGAAAATATGGGTATTACTGAAAAGGAAGCAGAGGAAAGGTTAAGGACAGAAGGTGAGAACGTTATCGGAGTGGAGAGGCGTGCTGGGCCTCTGAGTTTATTCCTCGGACAGTTTCGCGATGTTATGGTGATGATACTTCTAGGAGCTACAGTCATATCAGTGTTTCTTGGTGAGATATCAGATGCGGTGACTATAATCCTTATCGTGCTGCTCAATGCTATCCTTGGATTTATACAAGAGTATCGTACTGAGCATACACTCGAAGCTCTCCGTTTAATGACATCTCCTACGGCTAAGTGCTGGCGTGACGGAAAACTACGAGAAATAGCTGCTTCACGTCTTGTAAAGGGAGATATCATAGAGCTTGAGGCTGGAGATCGTATACCGGCGGATTGCGCTGTTCTGAGAGCGACAGGTTTTTTTGTTGACGAATCCGTTCTTACAGGTGAGTCTGTTGCTGTAGGGAAGTCAAAAGGCTTTGAGGATGATACCGATAACTCTCTTAATAAGAAGAATATCGTTTACTGCGGAGCTTCCGCAGTAAAGGGTTCATGCCGCGGAAAGGTCATAGCTACAGGTATGAATACGCAGATGGGAAAAATATCGGGAATGCTGACGGATATCGGCAGGGAGCAGACTCCACTTCAAAAGCGGCTTGCGGAGCTGGGCAAGGTCGTGGCGGTAATATGTCTCATCGTATGCATTGCGGTTTTCGGAGCAGGCGTGCTTCGCGGAGAAAATGTGTTTGATATGCTTATGACGGGTATAACCATTGCTATAGCTGCGATTCCAGAGGGACTTCCTGCAACAGTTACTATTGCTCTTGCACTGGCGGTAAGCCGCATGATGAAGCAGAAAGCTTTGGTTAACAAGCTCCATAGCGTTGAAACTTTAGGTTGCACATCGATAATATGCTCTGATAAGACAGGAACTATTACAGAGAACAAAATGACCGTTACAGAGCTTGTTACTGCTGATGAAGAATTCTTATTCACCGGTATGGGCTATAAAGTCAGTGGAACTGTTACTAAAAGAGGCAATATCAGTATAAATTCCATGACAGAGAAGGCTCTCACGGAGGCACTGCGGTGTGGAGTTATATGTTCCACGGCAGAGATAAGTACTCAAGAAACGACAAAAAGCCGCAACAGAGGAACTCTTGCAGGCAAGGGTGAGTGGAGCGTTTCAGGCGATCCAACAGAAGCCGCTCTCCTAATCGCCGCAGCAAAAGCTGGTATTACGAAATCATCATTATCTCAGGATATATGTATCATAGGGGAGTTCCCATTCGACAGCGAAACGCGGTTTATGGCAGTTCATTGCATTTTCGGCAATGAAAAGAGGATGTACTTCAAGGGTGCAGAGGAAATTCTTCTGCCAAGGTGTTTGCAGTACATTAACAGTAGGGGAGAGGTAGCTGTCATGACAGCTTCTTTCCGCCGAAAGCTTGAAGAGAAAGCTGTGGAGATGTCCGACAGGGCACTGAGAGTGCTTGCTCTAGCGATGTGCTGCTCCGACAAACTCGAACCTGACCGTGGAAATCTTGTATTTCTCGGCTTTGTAGGTATGACCGATCCACCGAGGGAGGAAGCCAAAAGTGCTATACGTCGTTGTGCGGCGGCATCAGTTAAGACTGTCATGATAACAGGCGATCATAAAAATACTGCAATGGCTGTTGCAGGAATGGCTGGTCTGCTCAAAGGCGGGATGGCTATAACGGGTGAGGAACTGAACAGGCTTTCCGATGAGGAACTCGACCGTGATATCAGGAAATATACCGTGTTTGCTCGTGTTGAGCCTGCCCATAAGCTTCGTATTGTCCGCAGCTTTAAGAGAATCGGTGAAATAGTGACTATGACAGGTGACGGTGTCAACGATGCTCCTGCGATCAAAGAAGCAGATGTTGGTGTAGCTATGGGAGTTACAGGTACTGACGTGACCAAACAGGCTGCGGATGTGATACTTATGGATGATAACCTTTCAACCCTTGTAAATGCTGTGGAACAGGGACGGTGCGTTTACGCAAATATCCGAAAATTTGTGCGATATCTTCTCTCATGCAACATAGGGGAAGTTCTGACAATGTTTCTGGGGATAGTTATGGGAATGCCAATAGTGCTTATTCCTGTGCAGATACTCCTTGTAAATCTCGTCACGGACAGTTTGCCTGCAATAGCGCTTGGAATGGAACGTCCAGAGAGTGATATTATGAGTCGTCCGCCGAGACGCTCCGACGAGGGGTTCTTCGAAGGAGGACTTATGTGGAAGATAGTTATTCGAGGTATATTCATCGGTCTTTCTACTCTTGCAAGTTTCACCACAGTAATGCACCTTGGGAGTTCCGTAGAAGCTTGCCGCACTGCAGCGCTTATCACACTTGTAGTATCACAGCTCATACACGTTTTCGAGTGTCGCTCCGAGAGACGCTCGCTTTTCCGTATTAATCCTTTCGGCAATATGAAGCTTGTGGGTGCAGTTCTCGTTTCGGGAGTTGTCCTTGCGGCTGCTGTGCTCGTTCCGCAGTTGCAGGTTGTTTTCAGCACAGCTGTTCCAAGTATGGTGGAGTTACTTATTGCACTGGGCTTCAGTACGGCAGTACCCATTGTCAGCTCACTTCTGAGCCGTTAGCCTGTAGGGTTGCGCATTGTGCGTCCGCAAGGATAAAAGAAGGAATTGCTATATGCAGAGCTATCCGCTATAAACACTTACGAACACAGTATAAAAACGGACGCCTATAATGGCGTCCATACTAATAATCGATAACTATATTTCCAGGCCAAAACTTATAGAAAGAGCTGTATTCACCTTATCCATAGCATTAAGGTCAAGCTCTCCCATTTTATCTTTCAAGCGTTTTTTGTCTATGGTTCTTATCTGCTCAAGAAGCACTATGCTATCCTTGGCGAGACCGCACTGATCTGCCTGCACTTCTATGTGGGTAGGAAGACGGCTCTTGCCACGCTGACTGGTTATGGCAGCTGCTATGACTGTGGGACTGTGTTTGTTCCCTACATCGTTCTGAACTATAAGTACAGGTCTGATGCCGCCCTGTTCAGAGCCTACGACGGGGCTGAGGTCGGCGTAATATATTTCTCCTCTTCTGACGGACATGTTGCTTTCTCCCGATATATAATGAATTTATTGTTCTTATTATTACCCTTGGAGCTGAGATTATACAGCTTTTATTCATTATATGCCACAGAGCGGAAATATGCTTATGTTTTCAAATTCCAATGTTGTTAAAAATGCCTACTTCTCTTGTGTGGTGTTCTATGAACATTTTCAGCTTCATATCGCTTAGAAAATAGAAGGAATACGGCTCGTATGAACGGTCGTCGGCAACTTTGAAGGCAGTATTGAGTTCAGGGAGATCTATTTTGAAGTCAGCGTGATCATAGAAGCGGTAATTATCGAGAAACATCTTCTTTTGATTGTTGGTCGATATATCTAAGCTGTAACACGTTCCGTCATGCAGATTTTCAATCTTCCCAGACCAGTCTATTGCAAAGGAACTGTACTTTTCAGAGATGTTTTTCAGGAACTTCATACATGTAGATTCCTTTGCACCATACATGAAACTGCCTGTCATATTGAAGAAAATCGCTCTGGTAGAGCTGAGTATCACGTCTTTGATGATATCGTATCGTAAATTCGCGTTGAGGGCGAGAAACTTAACATACTGTGCTTGAAATGAGGCGATATCGTCTGTGATGCAATTAATTGTTAGTTTGTTGGCCATTGATTATTTCCTTTACGAAGTTTTGTGAAAATGTATATCTCGAGTATAGTCACAGCAGTTCCTGCAGCGTAACTCCATAAGTCCTCGGTAGCATAACTCGTACCTATGATGATACGGAGCAGCTCGTTTTCAATGCCAAGAATATCGGCGATATGTAACTTTTGTAAGAACTCTACAACAAATGAAAATGCAAGAATACCAAATGCCACTGCATAGGAACTGAATTTACTCGGGACAAATGAGCGGAAAAGGCAGTACAGAACCCATACAATAATAACATCGCCCACGTAAGAACGTATGAAGTGGCTGAAAGAGAAGACACCTATGCAGACTTCAACTGCCACAAGCAGTATAAAGCCGATGATATATGGCATCCGTGCTTTCATTTGATCTCTCTTGCAAGGTCGGGGAATATACCGAGACTGCGGTTGAGTATTCCGTTCATCAGTGCCAGGGCTATGCCGTAATTTGTAAAGGGGACAGACTGATCCTCAGAAGACTTGCGGCGATAGGTCATCTCCCTTTCGCCAAGCATACAGCCGCCACAGTGTATTACCAGACTGTATTTTGACAAGTTATCGGGGAACTCACGCCCTGAGCTAAGTTCTATATTTACGTTTTTGCCCGTGAACTTCTTCAGCAGAGCAGGGAGCTTTATGCTGCCGATATCGCCGCACTGACGGTGATGAGTACATCCTTCGGAAATAAGGACAGTATCTCCGTCTTTCAATGTCTTTATAGCAGATGCGCCTTTTACTGATGTTTCAAGGAAGCCTTTGTATCGTGCCATGAGTATGGAAAAAGAGGTGAGAGGAATGCTTTCGGGAACAATTCTACTCACCATTGCGAAAGCCTGACTGTCGGTAATGACCAGTTTTGGTGGTGCAGCTAGTTTTTCAAGTGTTTCGGCAAGCTGAAACTCTTTAGTAAATAGTGCCGTAGCATCAGCATCGAGAATGTCGCGCAAGGTTTGCACCTGAGGCAAAATCATTCGTCCTTTTGGTGCAGAAGAATCAATAGGCGTAACCAGCACAGTCATATCTCCTGCGTTCAGCAGATCGCCGATTATGTGCTTATCCTGTGATGGTAGCTTTGCCAGAGCGGCGATACGTTCCTTGAGCTCATATATGTTCTCGCCAGTGATGGCGCTGACTTCTATCTCGTTGTCATGACAGACACGTTTATTTTCGACGATATCTGACTTGTTGTAGACAATAAGATATGGGATTTCCTTATCTGTGAAAATACTAATGAGCTGACGTTCGGTTTCGGTAAGTCCAACTGATCCGTCAACAATGAGCACAGCAAGATCTGTGCGGTTTAGTATCTGTTTTGTTTTGCGTACTCTAAGCTCTCCGAGAGCTCCTTCATCATCAAAGCCCGGGGTGTCTATTATTACTACTGGTCCCAGCGGAAGGAGCTCCATAGCCTTTGTGACAGGGTCTGTGGTAGTACCTTTTACATCTGATACTACAGACAACTCCTGTCCGGTGACAGCGTTGACAACGCTGGATTTTCCTGCATTTCTTCGTCCGAAGAAGCCGATGTGGACTCTTTCAGATGACGGTATATCGTTTAAACTCATATTTATCATTCCTTTAAATTTGGTTTCAGTTTTTAGAAGGGAACGTTGTCTTCGGTGTTCCGATCGTTTAGCCGTTTGATTTTTGATCAGTGTTATCTTTTAGTTCTTCACGGATCTTGGTGTTATGCAGTGCAGCCCAACTCTGAACTAAAAAGAGCCGCAGAAGTAAGAGTACTCCACGGCTCAATTATATCATATATAATGTGTTTCTGCAAGAAAAATTGTTTGCTTAAATTCGTGCAACGCCTGTATCCTTAGCAGCCTGAGCAACAGCCTTTGCAACTGCCTGTGCTACTGTTTTGTCTAAGGCGCTTGGAATAATGTAATCAGCACTAAGTTTGTCGTCTGTAACGAATGAAGCGATCGCTTTTGCAGCAGCAATCTTCATAGCGTCGTTAATGTCGCTTGCGCGAACATCGAGCGCTCCACGGAAGATACCCGGAAATGCGAGAACGTTGTTTATCTGGTTCGGGAAGTCACTTCTTCCTGTACCAACAACAGCAGCTCCAGCTTCCTTAGCAAGATCGGGCATTATTTCAGGAGTTGGGTTAGCCATTGGGAAGAGTATCGGGTTATGAGCCATGCTCTTTACCATTTCCGGAGTTACGCAGCCGGGAGCTGAAACACCGATGAATACATCTGCCCCTTTGATAACTTCTTCAAGACTACCTTTTCTCATCTGCTGATTTGTAATCTCAGCCATTTCGTCCTTCATGGGATTCATGCCTTCAGGACGACCCTTGTAGATAGCACCGTTTCTGTCGCAGAGAACAACGTCCTTGAGGCCCATTGAGATGAGGAGCTTAATGATAGCGATACCTGCAGCGCCTGCACCACTGGTTACTACTCTTATTTCATCAAGTTTCTTGCCAACTACCTTGAGAGCGTTGAGCATTGCAGCAAGAGTAACAACGGCTGTACCGTGCTGATCATCGTGAAATATCGGGATATCACAGCATTCCTTGAGCTTCTTCTCAATTTCAAAGCAACGGGGAGCTGAAATATCCTCAAGGTTAACACCGCCGAATGAGCCTGCAAGTAAACGAACTGTATTAACGATATCGTCAACTTCCTTTGAGCGAACACAAAGCGGAACTGCATCAACATCTCCGAAAGCCTTAAAAAGAGCGCACTTTCCTTCCATAACAGGCATTCCAGCCTCAGGGCCTATATCTCCGAGTCCCAGAACTGCCGTGCCGTCTGTGACTACAGCAACGAGGTTTGAACGACGTGTGAGCTCATAGCTCTTGTCAACGTCTTTCTGTATTTCGAGGCATGGCTGTGCGACGCCTGGGGTGTATGCGAGGGAGAGGTCGTCTCTTGTTACAAGGGGAGTTCGGCAGATAACTTCAATCTTACCCTGCCACTCATAGTGCTTTTTAAGTGATTCTTCTGCGTAATTCATGATTTATGTGTCCTTTCAGTACTTATTTTAAAAAAGCGGAGAACGAACGGTCCTCCGCGAAAATGCATATTTGCGTTTTCTCAGAATTGAATCTGGTCAATAACGCTTCTCAGTGCCTTGGCACTTGCCTGAAGCTTCTCAATCTCTGCGTCTGTGAGCTTAGGTGAAACTTCTCTTTCGATACCGTTGCTACCGATAACGCATGGGAGACTAAGACATACGTCATTGATACCGTATCTGCCGTTTATCATAGTGGAAACCGTGATGATGTTTTTAGAGTCACGGAGGACAGTGTCACATATCTTGTTTACGCTCATTGCAATAGCGTAGAAGGTAGCACCCTTTCTTTTGATGACCTCTGCGCCTGCACTGCGGACTTCGTTGATAATCTCATCCTCATCGAGATTTGCGTGATCCTGATCTGCACAGTATTCATCAACTGGAACACCAGCGATATTCATTATAGACCACGGAATGAATGAAGAATCACCGTGTTCACCAAACACATAGGCGTGTATGCTGTTAGGGCTTAGACCTATGTGGTCAGCTATGATGGAACGAAGTCTTGAAGTATCAAGAGCTGTACCTGAACCAATGACCTGATTTGGCTTGAGGTCAGTACATTTCAGGATAGTGTATGTAAGGATATCAACAGGATTGCTGACAACAACATAGATAGCATCGGGAGCGTATTTAGCCACTTGAGGCATAACTTCCTTGATGATATTTACGTTTGTTTGGGCAAGGTCAAGACGTGTCTGACCGGGTTTTCTTGCAAGACCGAGTGTAACTACTACGATATCAGAGTCCTTAGCGTCCTCATATCCGCCATCAAAGACCTCAACGTTTTCACCGAAAGATACGCCCTGACGGATATCCATAGCTTCACCCTTTGCTTTTGCCTTGTTGATGTCAACAAGAACGATATCGGAACAAGTTCCTGCAACAGCGAATGTATAAGCTACAGAAGCGCCGACGTTGCCAGCGCCGAGTATAGTTATCTTTGTACCGTTTTTCTCAGCCATAATGTTAACCTCCATAATGTTAGGAAAAGCCCTGCCTGTTATTCTTTAGCACTTTGCAGAGCGATATGTAACTTTATTATAATAGTAAAGAGCGAAAATATCAAGCAAAAAAGCCACTTTTACATAAAAATCGGGATTTCGTACAAAACAAAACCGGATTTAACACAGCTTTTTAACTGCGAGACTAATACGGAGAAAAACAGGTGGTACCAATATTAATTCTATTTGCAGTGAATAATATTCATATAAAAGCGAATAAAACAAAAAATAATGAATATTTATTCAAAAATACTTGACAATATTTTACTATGTAGTATAATAGTGTTATATTGCAAATCCGCGCTGTTCTCAAAGCAGCGATAATATTCAGGAGGTAATTACAATGGCTAACAAAAAGGATATCAAAAAGGTAGTCCTCGCATATTCTGGCGGACTTGACACATCCATCATTATTCCGTGGCTCAAGGAAAACTACAACAACTGCGAAGTTATCGCTGTTTCTGGTGACGTAGGACAGGGCACAGAGCTTGACGGACTTGAGGAGAAGGCTATCAAGACTGGTGCTTCCAAGCTCATTATCGCAGATCTTAAGGAAGAATTCATCCAGGACTACGTTTATCCTACAGTTCAGGCAGGAGCTATATACGAAAATAGATATATGCTCGGTACTTCCTTTGCTCGTCCTATAATTGCAAAACGCATCGCTGAGATTGCACTTGAAGAGGGCGCTGATGCAATTTGCCACGGCTGTACAGGTAAGGGCAACGACCAGGTAAGATTCGAGCTTGCTATTAAGGCTTTTGCACCTGAAATGGCTATCATTGCTCCATGGAGAGAATGGGACATCAAGAGCCGTGATGAGGAGATTGATTATGCAGAGGCTCACAACATTCCTCTTAAGATAAACAGAGAGACAAACTACTCAAAGGACAAAAATATCTGGCACCTTTCACACGAGGGCCTCGACCTTGAGGATCCCGCAAACGAGCCACAGTATGAGAAGAAGGGCTTCCTTGAAATGGGTGTTTCACCGATTGATGCTCCAGACAAGCCCACATATATCACACTTCACTTCGAGAAGGGCGTTCCTACAATGCTTGACGGCAAGAAGCTCAATGGCGTTGAAATGGTATCAGCTCTTAACAAGCTTGGTGGCGAGAATGGTATCGGTCTAGCAGACCTCGTTGAGAACCGTCTCGTTGGTATGAAGTCAAGAGGCGTTTATGAGACTCCTGGCGGTGCTATCCTTTATCATGCTCATGAAGTTCTCGAGACTATCACTCTTGACAAGGAAACTGCACGTATCAAGCAGTACCTTAGTATCAAGTTCGCTGATATCGTATATAACGGTCAGTGGTACACTCCTCTCCGCGAGGCTATGAGCGCTTTCGTAAGTAAGACTCAGGAGAGAGTTACAGGCGACGTAAAGCTCAAGCTCTACAAGGGCAACATCATCAATGCAGGCGTAACTTCACCATACACACTTTACGATGAGGAAGTTGCAACATTTGATGAGGATGAAGTTTACAATCAGGCTGATGCAGCAGGCTTCATTAATCTCTTTGGTCTCCCGATTAAGGTAAGAGCTCAGTTGGACAAAAAGAGAAACAACAAGTAATTATTGCTGTTTATTCATTTCGGTAGGGGCGTATGGATAAATTAGATTATATAAAGCAGAACTGGATTTCGCTTCTGGAAATGGCTATCGTTTTTTCTATACCTGCCGCCGGAGTGGGATTTGTTCTCTCAAAGCATGCAAAAATAGGCGCTTTAGAACCTGTTGTAGTTTTAATAGTATTCTGTGCCGTTTGCGGAGTTTTCAATCTCCCTGCGGCTACAGTTCCTGTACTTATACTTATAGCTATTGCAATAAGCCTGACAGCTTGGAGTGTGGTGTTCCTTGTGAACTGCTTTATTGCGCTCTTTTCAAAGAGGTGTATGGCAAAGCTGGTAAGACTGGAAGTGCCTGATGGCATGAAAAGTGCGGTTGCTATTTACAAGATAGACGGCAGGGAATGTCAGTGTGCTGTGGGGGGACTGAAGAAAAGACTTGCAGAGAATTCTGAAATCAGTAAAAAGTATATAATCGGAAATGAATATAAAGTTAAATACAGCAGAATGCTGAAAAAGGTATTTGATAAAAGAGCTGTCGCTATCAATATAGCTTGTTTTTTCGTTGGTATTTTCGGATCGGCATTGTTTATTCTGCCTTTGATGTTTATGGATAAACTGCCTGTCTGATATAGCAATACAGCTTGGAAATATGTTTATGTTTCAGGCAGGGGAGCCTTCTCCTGCCTGTTACGATTTTAAAGTAGGTTAGCAAGAAATATCCGAACTTTCAGGTTCGTGGACTGAAATACGTAAAATCATAGTAGGTAAAAAAGGGGGAACAACCATGGTAAAGATAAGATTCATGACCATAAATGACTGGGACGGCGTTTCTGAGTGTTGGAAAGAACACGATGGCACAAATCCAGTTGATGACAGCCCCGAGGGCTTTACAAGATACTTGAAGCGCAATCCCACAACCAGCTTCGTTGCTGAGGACTGTGGCAGGATAATCGGGACTATCCTTGCAGGTCACGATGGCAGAAGAGGTATTTTTCACCATGTTGTAGTAGCTCCCGACCGTCGCGGACAGGGCATAGGCAGAATGCTTGTCGAAAGTGCTATGGAGGCTCTCAGAAAAGAAGGCATACAGAAAGTATTACTGGTAGTATTCACATACAACGAAAACGGCAACCAGTTCTGGGAGCATATGGGTTTCACCGTTCGTGATGACCTTTTCTATAGGAATAAATACATTGAAATATGAATAAATACATGCAAAAAGCTGTTGAAGAGGCGAGAACAGGGATAAATTCAGGCCACGGCGGTCCTTTCGGATGTGTTATCGTTAAAGACGGAGTTATCGTTGGCATCGGCCACAATGAAGTTATAAAGCGTAAAGATCCCACTTGTCACGGTGAAATAATGGCTATCCGCGACGCCTGTAAAAAACTGGGAACCTACGATCTTTCAGGATGTGAGCTATATACTACCGCAGAGCCTTGTCCTATGTGTGCAGGAGCTGTGATGTGGGCGAATATTAGAAAAGTTTTTTTCGGCTGCAATATAAATGATACCGATAGTATTGGCTTCAGGGACAAAGAGTTTTACGAATCCGAAGAGAGGTTTTCTGAAGAGCTGGACAGAAAAGAATGTCTTGAGGTATTCAAAGAATACCAGGCTTTAAAGGGTAGGAAGCATTATTGATTTTTAATCCCTGAATCCGATTAAAAAGAAGGAGAAAAACTATGGCAGATATGATGTGGGCTGGAAGGTTTTCCAAACAGGTTGACGAAGGCGTAAACGCTTTCAATTCTTCCATCGCCTTTGACGGACGTATGTATCGTCATGATATACAGGGCAGTATCGCCCACGCTACTATGCTGGGAGACTGTGGCATAATCACCAAAGAAGACAGCCTCGAGATAATCTCAGGGCTTAAAGGTATTCTTGATGATATCGATAGTGGAAGACTGGAACTTGACCCAAATGCTGAGGATATCCATATGTTCGTTGAAGCAGAACTCACAAAGCGTCTTGGAAATGTTGGAAAGCGACTTCACACCTCGCGCTCGAGAAACGATCAGGTGGCGGTTGACCTTAGACTTTACCTCCGTGACGAGATAGATGAGATATATGCTATGGTAAAGGAACTTGCCGTTACACTCGTGAAAATGGCAAAAGATCACACTGAGACCATTATGCCGGGATATACTCATTTACAACGCGCACAGCCGATAACTCTTGCTCATCACCTTATGGCGTACGTTTGGATGCTTCTTCGCGATATGGAGAGACTTAAGGACACTACAAGAAGAATGAACTACTGCCCTCTTGGTAGCGGTGCTCTTGCTGGTACTACGTATAAGACCAACAGAAAGCAGACCTCGGAGCTTCTCGGTTTCACAGCGCCGATGCCCAACAGTCTTGACGGAGTTTCTGACAGAGACTACTGTATAGAGCTTAACTGTGCTCTGTCTCTGCTTATGACTCATCTTTCGAGGTTTTCTGAGGAAATAATCCTCTGGTGTTCGTGGGAATTCAAATTTGTTGAGCTTGACGATGCATTTGCAACAGGCTCATCAATAATGCCACAGAAGAAGAACCCTGATGTTACGGAGCTTATTCGCGGTAAGACCGGCAGGGTCAATGGCGATCTTATGACACTCCTTACAATGATGAAGGGACTCCCCCTTGCGTATAATAAGGATATGCAGGAGGACAAGGAGGCTATTTTCGATGCGGTTGACAATGTTAAGCTTTGCGTAAAGACTTTTACTCCTATGCTCGCAACTATGCGCGTGCTCAAGGATAATATGAGAAATGCAGCTGCAAGGGGCTTCATAAATGCCACAGACTGTGCAGATTATCTTGTTAAGAAGGGAATGCCTTTCCGCGATGCTTATAAGATAACAGGTACTCTTGTTGCTCAGTGCATAGAGAAGGGACTTACTCTTGAGACTCTTCCTCTTGTGGATTACAAGGCAATGACAGACCTCTTCTCAGAAGACGTTTACGAGGCTATAAGCCTTGATACCTGTGTCCGTGAGCGCAAATCCGAAGGAGGTCCGTCGCCAGATGCTGTCAGGGAGCAGATAAAGCTTGCCGAAGAGACGTTGGGACTTTGATATGAAGAAAAAAGACTTAACATTTATTGTAGGACTTTCCATATTCATGGGAGTAATCTGGGTAATAGGTGAGATAATAATGGGGCTTTGGCTAGCAGTAAAGCCTGCTACTCACATAATATGGTTCTCTGTTGTCGTTGCGATAACGCTGGGATTGAGCATATGGCATTCGATGATAGAGGATAAGTCAGATCTTGAGGATCCTAAGCGCCTGAAATATGAGCGCAAGGTCAATAAAAGGAAGAAAAACTAAGAAGCTGTTAGGACCTTCTGTGGGCGGATTACGAGTTATTATTTATTATGGACTGAAATTATATGTCCGAAAAACCGATAAAGGGGGGCGGTTTTATGAAGGGTACAGGTGAAAGCAGTTCTCTGAGGAGAATATGTGGAAACTGCCGCGAGATTATTGGCAATGACAGGTTCTGCCGATATTGCGGTTCAGAAAACATCAGCGTTTTGTATGAGCCTGAGAAGGACGTGGTCAGATGTATTTACGGACCGCCACCTGTAATGAGGAAGCATACATGCTCAGAATGCGGCTATAGTTGGAGCAGATGTCTGATGGTAGATCATGAGAATTATTGCCCGAAATGCGGCGGCCACACGGTGATTGTTGCAGAGGGCGAGGAGGAATAATTGTATGTCAGTAAAAATCTATATCGACGGCCAGGAAGGCACTACGGGTCTTAAGATACAGGAACGTTTCAAGGACAGAAAAGACCTTGAGATAATGAAGATCAGTGAGGAACTGAGAAAAGATCCGTCTGAGCGTGCCCGTCTTATCAACAGTGCAGACTTTGTGTTCCTTTGTCTGCCTGATGTGGCTTCTATAGAAGCTGTATCCTTTATAGATAAGAATAACGATCACGTTCGTATTATAGATGCTTCTACAGCCCACCGTATAAATCCTGACTGGGCTTATGGTTTTCCTGAGCTTTCGGCTGCTCACAGGGAAAAGATAATGAAATCCAACAGAGTTGCTGTTCCCGGCTGCTATGCAAGTGGTTTTGCTTCTATAGTTTATCCTCTTGTGAACAATGGAATAATACCTGCGGACTATCCTGTTTTTGCGTATGCGACTTCAGGCTACAGTGGAGCAGGAAAGAAGGCTATAGCTGTTTATGAGGGGGAGGATAAGCCGTTTGAGTTTAACAGCCCGAGACAGTATGCACTCTCTCAGCAGCATAAGCATTTGCCTGAAATGAAAGCAGTTTCCGGACTTACATACACACCGATGTTCAATCCCATGGTATGTGATTATTTCAGCGGTATGGTAGTAAGCGTGCCATTGCAGACAAGAACTCTTGGCAAGAAAGTGACTGCACAGCAGGTGCATGAGATGTATGCAAAGCACTATTCAGGTGCAAAAATGATAGAGGTAATGCCTCTTATGTCTTCAGAGGAGCAGAAGAGTTTCTTTCTTGCGTCAAATACACTAAGCGGACAGAACAAATTACAGGTGTTTGTTTTTGGCAATGATGAACAGATACTTCTTTGCTCGCGCCTTGATAACTTAGGAAAGGGAGCAAGTGGTGCTGCGGTTCAGTGCCTTAACATAATGATGGGAATAGACGAAACAACAGGACTTATATGATTTATCATTAATTATTTCTGGGGGGAAGTAAAATGAGTAAAACACTGCGCGAGATTTATGAATATGATCTTATTGAGGACGACGGTATAGACTATACTGTTGATGAATGGTTCAATACCATTATGGAAAAGACGAAGGATCAGTTGAATGTATCTGACGTGAGCAGAATGCTACGTCAGAAGATATGTTCCCGTGTTGCGATAAAAAGAGCTATCGAAATGCTCAGCGACGATCCGTTTGTCGGAGAAATGTTTGAAGGACAGTTGATGTTTAATCTTTATGCAGGCAAGGAAAAGTACCTGAGACTTTTCTATACGCAGATGGAGCCTGTTCTTGAAAAGGCAGGGATAATGGCCAAGGCACATCACTGGGCTTCTGAGGATGAAAAAAAGGAATATATTGAAATCGTAACGAAATTCGCACAGAAAATCAGGGAGGAAATACATGAAGCTTGTTGAACTAAAGGGAATAATCTTTGTAGATGGCGGAGTATGTGCCGCAAAAGGATTTAAGGCAAATGGAGTTCAGTGTGGTCTCGCACATAAGCCGCTGGGAGAAATGGCAGAGGCAAACGCAGCTGCAAATAACGCTGTACCTGCAGCCAAAAAGAAAAATGATCTTGCGCTTATAGTTGCGGACAAGGAATGTAGTGCTGCTGCAGTATATACAACAAATAAGGTTAAGGGAGCTCCCATACTAGTTACGAAAGAGCATCTTAGGAATGGTAAGGCAAGAGCAGTTATCGTAAACTCGGTAAACGCAAACACATGTAATCCTGATGGCGTTGAAAAGGCTACAAAGATGTGTCAGCTTGCTGCAAAGACTCTCGGCATTAATGAAAATGACGTTATTGTAGCATCCACAGGTGTTATCGGACAAGTACTTCCAATCGAGCCTATCGAAAAAGCTATGGATGAGCTTGCAGGCGGACTTACTTACGATGGAAATAAGCGCGCTCTTGAAGCTATTATGACTACAGATACACAGGAAAAGGAAATTGCCGTACAGTTTGAGCTTGGTGGCAAAACCTGTACTATGGGCGGAATGCTAAAGGGTAGCGGCATGATACACCCGAATATGGCGACAACTCTTACATTCATCACAACTGATGCGGATATTTCTCCTGAAATGATGCAGCGTGCCCTTGACGATATAATCAAGGTAACTCTCAACAGAGTGAGCGTTGATGGAGATACTTCTACAAACGATATGGTTTGTATTATGGCTTCGGGTGATGCAGGAAATAAGTGCGTTACTGAAGAAAACAGTGAGTTTGAGAAGTTCAGACACGCGCTCTATGGCATTCTAATGAATCTAGCACGTAAAATGGCAAGAGATGGTGAAGGAGCTACAAAGCTTGTGGAATGTGCTGTAAGAGGAGCTGACACTGACGAGATAGCAGAAAAAGTTGCAAAGTCTGTTATAGGTTCAAGCCTTATCAAAGCTATGATATTCGGAGAAGACGCAAATGCAGGCAGAATATACTGTGCTGTTGGTTATGCGGACGCTAATTTCGACATTTCAAAGGTTGATATTGAAATGGCTTCAAGCGGCGGAGTAATCCCTCTCGGACGCCAGGGCAACGTTATCGAGTTCTCTGAGGAGCTAGCAAAGAAGATACTTCAGGACGAGGAGATACAGATACTTGTTTCTATGGGTGACGGCAAAGGCAGAGCTATTGCATGGGGCTGTGATCTTACCTATGACTACGTAAAGATAAACGGTGATTATAGAAGTTGACACATTTTCTAGTTAAATGCAGAGAGATATGCATAATACAGATGATTCGACGATTTTTACTGTGATTATATGTTATTTGGCGTGCTTCAGGCTGTTATGTGCTCTGTGTTCTTTGAAATAATATGTATTATGAGCTCTTTTGGAAGATTCAATTTTCTTCTCAATAATATAAAAATTCAGCTTTCGAAGTCTATAGAAATAACAGTTGAATTTTAATATGGTGGTGATTGTGTGTTTGGCAGAAGAGACGAAGAATACGAAGATTATAACGAAAGATACGCTGCTAAGTTCGATGATGACTATATAGCTCCGTCCCATGATTACCGCAGGGAGTGTACCCACAGCCACGAGCAGACATATGAGGACATGGACGATCTCTGGGAATGTAGACACGACCATGAGCAGACATATCAGAACGTCACTGATGTGAAGGAGTGTAATCACAGTCACGAGCAAACCTATGACGATGCCGATTACGAACAGCGTCCTTATTATACGGCGGCGGCTCAGCGGCAATCCTACGTAGGTTCAGCCGATTTTGAATCTTTTTTTGCACCATATCTTTGTCATGATGAGCATTTGCTTTGGGCGGGTGGTTTTGGCAGACTGGATAAGCTTAATGCTGAGGCGCGGAAACAGGATATGGGTGTGGCACTTGCTTTTATCATAATTGGACTGATACTGACCTTAACATGCATAGGAACTATCCCAGGAATAATTCTTTTTGTGGTAGGACTGTCCAAGGCTAAAGAAAAAGAGCAGAGTATTGTGGCTGTTACGGATAAGAGAATAATAGTACGCTATTTCGAATCTTCTCAAAATATATGGCTTAGCAGTATAAAAAGCATCACCGTTTCGTCCAAGGACGGCAGGATAGGAAATCTGCGCATGATGCTTGACGAAAATGTTGTTGACTATGATTTCGGTAGAGGTACTGAAATAAGAGCAAATAAAAGCATAACTTATTATATATCTCCTAAAATACAAAATCCAGCAAGAGTAAAGCAGATAATCGAGGATGCTATATTAAGTGCACGATTAAATAAATATGAATGATAATGATATTGATAAAACGGAGAAAAGATGTTTGGAAGAAAAAACAAAGAGTCAGACGGTTTCGATTATTACTATTCAAGTAATAATCACAGAGAAGAAAATACCGATTATCTGAAGAAAGTTATTCAACCTTATCTTGAAACAGATGAGGAGATACTTTGGATCATGTGTAATGGAAATGTAAATGCTCCAAATTCTTTGTCGATTGATATAGTAAAAGCATTGAAGAGCGCTAAACATGAAATCGTAAATGTTGTTATAATCGGAGCTTTATTTGCTGTATTCAACAATGTGATATTTGTATTAATTGGTTTGCTGACAGTTAGTATGGCTTGTCTGCTAGATAAGATTTTTATGTTTATTCTGTTAGGATTAGTAGTGATTATCCTAGAAAGATCTTTGAAAAACGACAATAATACTTGCTATGTTATAACTGACAGAAGACTTGGTAAGTACGCATATTCTCAGTGGATTGATGTACTCTTAGAGGATATCAAAAGTACAACAGTTAAAATAAGTCGTGGAAATAAAGGAAGTGTTATGGCGAAAGGAACACTTTTGCTTTTTATTATTCCAGACGTGGAAGATCCGTATCGGGTTCAAGATATACTCGATATGGCTATAGAAAACAATAATGCATATCAATCTTAATGTTAAAAAGGAAGTAAGGAAAATGGAAAAGATATCAAATAATGACAAGTCGCAGGTTCTTATCGACGCCCTGCCATATATACAGAAGTACAATAATAAGATACTTGTTATCAAGTACGGTGGAAACGCTATGACCAACAAGGAACTTAAGGATGCCGTAATGACAGATATTGTACTCCTTTCGCTGGTAGGAGTAAAAGTAGTGTTGGTACATGGCGGCGGACCTGAGATAAGTGATATGCTCAAGAAACTTAATATAGAGAGTCGCTTCGTGAATGGTTTGAGATATACTGACGACGCGACCGTTGACGTGGTAAAAATGGTGCTTTCAGGAAAGGTGAACAAAGAGCTTGTGCAGCTTCTTGCACAGCATAAAGGTAGTGCTGTGGGTCTTTGTGGTATCGATGGTGAAATGCTTGTTGCAGAAAAGAAAAAGACAGATGACGGACAGGACCTTGGCTGGGTTGGCGAGATAACAAATGTGAATACAAAGCCTATCACTGATGCTCTTGCAAACGGAAATATTCCCGTTATCGCTACAGTTGCGACTGACAGCGAAGGAAATACATATAATATAAATGCTGATACTGCTGCTGCAAGAATTGCTGCGGAGCTCGGTGCGGAAAATCTCATTCTTATGACCGACATTGCGGGACTTTTACGTGATAAAGATGACCCGTCAACTCTTATCCCAGAAGTAAATGTCAGCGAAGTGCCTTTCCTAAAAAGACAGGGCATTATCTCAGGCGGTATGATACCTAAGATTGACTGTTGCGTTGAAGCTGTCAGACGAGGAGTGAGAAAAACCGTAATCATAGACGGAAGAGTTCCTCATTCTATTCTTATCGAGATACTTTCTAACGAAGGAATCGGTACTCAGTTTGTGTGATATACCTACCGCTCGTAAAATAATTTACTTGTATACAAAAAATTTACTTATAAAAAAAAGTAATTGATTGATTTTGACTGCCTTTTCGCGCTATAATAATAGTGTGTCTGATAAAGTCCATGGCAGTCTGCCCCAAGGAGGACGTTATGAATACTATAGATAAATTTAATTCGCACGTTATGCAGTCCTACGGACGCTATCCCCTTGTTATGGAAAAGGGTAGCGGCAGACGCTGTAAGGACGAGAACGGCATGGAATATATCGACTTTGGAAGCGGAATAGGTACAAATTCTCTTGGATACTGCGACGAAAAGTGGGCTGACGCTGTATGCGCTCAGGTAAGGACTCTCCAGCACAGCTCAAATTACTATTACACAAAAGTTCAGGCTGATTTCGCAGAAAAACTCTGCAATATCTCGGGATACAAGTCCGTATTCTTCTGCAACAGCGGCGCAGAGGCTAACGAGTGCGCCATAAAGGTGGCAAGGAAGTACAGCTTCGATAAATACGGCAAGGGCAGACATACCATAGTCACTCTTGTTAATTCTTTCCATGGCAGAACTATTGCTACTCTTTCCGCAACGGGTCAGGATGTGTTCCATAATTATTTCTTTCCGTTCGTGGAAGGTTTCGTAAACGTGACCGCAAATGATATCGACGATCTCAAGGCTAAGCTCGACGATACAGTTTGCGCGGTAATGCTCGAATATGTACAGGGAGAGGGCGGCGTCAATGTTCTAGGTCAGGAATTTACTGACGCTGTTTACGAACTGTGTGCACAGAAGGATATACTTGTTATTGCAGATGAAGTTCAGACAGGCGTAGGCAGAACGGGTAAATTCCTTGCAGGAGAACACTTTGGCAAAAAAGCTGATATCACCACTCTCGCAAAGGGTATCGCAGGCGGAGTTCCTATGGGAGCCTGTCTCGTAAACGAAAAGTGTTGCGGAGTCTTAACAGCAGGTACTCATGGTTCCACATTCGGTGGAAATCCCATTGCCTGTGCGGGAGGCATTGCTGTTCTTGAAAGGATAGAAAGTGATGGCTTCCTTGAAGAGGTGACAAAAAAGAGCGAGTTCATTAAAAGTGAACTAGAAAAGTGCAGCGAAGTCGATGGAATAACAGGTCTCGGACTTATGATAGGTATAAAGCTCAGGAGCAAAGATGCCCACGATGTTGCACAGAAGGCTCTTGACAGAGGACTTCTTGTTCTTACAGCCAAAGAGAAGGTAAGACTTCTTCCTCCACTGACGATCTCATATGACGAGCTAAAGGACGGATTGAAAATTCTGATAGAGATACTGGAGGAATAAGTTATGGAGTTTCAGGTAGTTGGAAAGGGCGGTAAATATACCGTTCAGGACAAATCAGGTCGACTTATCTACAGCATCAAGAAAAAAGGCTTTGGAGCCAGATATAACCTGATGGACGCCAGCAATTACAACCTCTACACTCTCGTTCAGACAGGAGATTCAAAGAGGCCTTATTTTACCATAATCCTCAATGATAATGTTTTTATGTCAATGGAATGTACTTCATTATTCCTTAATCCGACCATAACCGCAAAAAATAAGACCATGCGATTCGAGATAACCAGTAAGGACAGAAAAAACTTTGATATACTTCTCAATGAAGCAGAAGTCGGACATATACAGAGTCTTTTGGGCGTAAACGGGGAAATGCAGTATCATTTCGATATTGATAATAAGGCGTTCGACGATTATATAGCGCTTTTTGCCGTTGCGATAGACAGGGCATTCGGTGAAATGAACAAGTAATGAATAGAAAGATTGGAAGGATATAATATGAAACACTTACTTAAAATGCTAGATCTCAGCACAGAGGAGATTATAGAAATACTTAACCTTGCAGATCAGCTCAAATACGAGCTTAAGCACGGTATCCCTCATCCTCATCTCAAGGGCAAGACTCTCGGAATGATATTCCAGAAGGCTTCCACACGTACAAGAGTTTCGTTTGAGACAGGTATGTATCAGCTTGGCGGATATCCGCTGTTCCTATCCTCAAATGATCTTCAGATAGGACGCGGAGAGCCTGTACAGGATACAGCAAGAGTTCTCTCACGCTACCTTGACGGAATCATGATTCGTACTTTTGAACAAAAGGAAGTAGAGGATCTTGCTGAGTACGGTTCCATCCCGATAATCAATGGTCTTACCGATTTCTGTCACCCCTGCCAGGTGCTTGCAGACCTTATGACTATCCGCGAGTTCAAGGGCTCTTTTGACGGACTAAAGATGTGCTTTATCGGAGACGGAAACAATATGGCGAATTCCCTTATCGTAGGCTGCTTAAAGGTTGGCATGTCAGTATCTATCGCTTGTCCAAACGACTATCAGCCACCTAAGGAAATACTGGATTTCGCAAAGGCATACGGTGAAAAGTTCGAGCTGACAGATACTCCTATGCAGGCTGCGAATGGTGCGGATGTGCTTATCACTGATGTATGGGCTTCCATGGGCCAGGAGGGTGAAGCTGAAAAGCGCAGAAAGGCTTTTGCAGGCTACCAGATAAACGACGAGCTCATGGCGCAGGCAAAGTCTGACGCAATGGTTCTCCATTGTCTTCCTGCACACCGCGAAGAGGAAATCACAGAGAAGGTATTCGAGGCACACGCAAACGAAATATTTGAGGAAGCCGAGAATCGTTTACACGCTCAGAAGGCAGTAATGGTTAAATTAATGGCTTAGTAAGTTGTTAAATGTTAGCTTTAGGCTTAAACATATATATGGGGCGGCGTCTTAGGCGTCTCGCAGGTAACATAAAAATAGGGGCAGATATTATTCGCCTGTGAAAAATGATTAGAAGCGGACAGTTCTGGCTGTCCGTTTTTTATAGATGAAATATAGGAAAAATGAGTATATTTACATTACAGAATAACTCTAAAGTTAAAGGAATAAGATACGTAATATAACAGTATTGCCATTTATGCTATTTGGATTATACATCTGTATCGTAAAGAAGGAGACGAGCGGGTGCAATGTTCTTATAGTGGGGATGATTATAAACATAATGTTTTGTTTTTTCGACGTTAGAGTCTCATATGATGATCAACACGTAGAATGGGGTTGGTATAAGGAACATACCTGTATAGAAATTGTCAAAGAAGAGGCACTTTACTATACTTTGAGCAGACCTAGGAGATGATTTGAAAAAATAATACTCAACATTTAGATTAAAAGTGACATTTGAAATGATAAACGGTGAAAAGAAAAGTTAATGGTGTCCGGTTGAAACTACAATTAATAATCAGGAAAATGTTGAAGATAAAATGCTAACAAAAATGTATCGTAATTTTGAAGAATTATACACTCAGAAATGTGAAGGAGAGAAGGAGGCGGATTGGTAAAATGCAGAATTTGATACTTGCCTGTGTTGGCTTTGCATTGGCTGCAGCAGGCGGAATTTACCTTCTAAGACTTGCGTATCTGAAAAAATACGGAGTTGTAACCAAAGCGGAGGTAATAGAAATCAGGGAAGGACTGCGAAAGAATAAACCTTCGGGAGCATATATTCACAAGCTCAGATATACAGTTGAGGGGAAGACATATGAACAGGAGGATTCGGCTGGTTACAGCAAGCCACTTAAACAGGGATCGACCCAGATTATTCTCTGCGACCCCAAAAATCCAAAAAAGTTCAAGTTTGAGGAGGACCTTAAGAGCCATATGACAATTGCGGCAGTTTTTGTAGCAATGGCTTTGGTTTTTGCAGGGAGATTCCTCTATACATATGTAAAATGATATTGATTGTAAAACATGACTAAAAAAAGCGAAAAAAACTTTGCATTCTTTTAGTTGACAAACGCTACATAGCGTGATATAATAATTAAGTCGCCTGAGGACAACGGTTCGCAGAAATGACGACAGCATCTTGAAAATTGAACAATGCGAATAAAAAAGTAACGACCCTTGAGATTCCTTATCGACCTGGAAACGGGGAGATGAGAGAGGTCAAGAAAAGACTAAAAAATTACGCGAAAGTAATAACGCAAGCGTTATGAACAGGATTAAAGAAGATATTAAAGCCGAAAGGCATAATATACAATCATTATAAAGAGTTTGATCCTGGCTCAGGACGAACGCTGGCGGCACGCTTAACACATGCAAGTCGAACGGAGAATTTTGGATTTATTCGAAATTCTTAGTGGCGGACGGGTGAGTAACACGT
>JAEEGL016699328.1_pt1 | contig 51083 bp, 44 predicted proteins | sample 9134231 | NCBI WGS metagenome assembly JAEEGL01 (sample SAMN16246548, study PRJNA631951) | gut metagenome | biome: gut microbiome; feature: rumen; material: fiber-attached | host: Bos | place: Iran: Karaj | collected 2018-10 | reverse complement strand
GCTTGGAGATTCTAGGATAGGTATAGGCTGGACACAAGACGGAAATGGTAAAGTTGACGCCGAGAAGTATTTTAGGGTCGGAAAAGAGGCGGCAGATAAAGCAGCGGAGGAAGGAAAATCTGACGAGGAAATTATAAAAGCCGCAAAGAAAGCTGCCGGAAAACAAGCGACCCTGGATAATCTCGGAAAACCTACCTGGAAAACTGTAAAAAGAGGAGGTCTTGCGGCAGGCGGTGCGTACCTTCTATCAAAATCTCCTGAATTTATAGAAAGAAATGCAAGAGGGTACGGATTAGATGTTAGGATCCCTGGTGAATTAAAATCTAAGTTATCAAAGAACTCAAAGAAAATAGCTATAGGCGCTGCTGTCATTGGTGCAGGTTCTGTTATAGCCAAGGAAGCACCTAGAATTCTCAAGAAAAGAAAAGCAGCAAGACTAGGCGCGGAGATTAATACAAAAGAGAGACTTAAAAAATCTAAATAGTCATGATACTACTACGACAAAATAATTTCTCAGAAGAAAGCAATAAAAATGAGAAAGCCGCTAAAGTTGGCAAAGAAATTGGAATGGCTGGTGGAGCTCTTGGTGTGGGAGCTCTTGGTGGTCTGGGAGTTCATAAATTAGCAAAAGACTCCTCTAAAATTGTAGATAAATCTCGCAGATACATATCAACCTCTATTTCTAACAGAGCTCATAAGATTGCTGATAAATCTGGAAAGACTGGAGCAGAAAGAAAGGCAATAGTGAATAATTACAGAGACCCTAAATTAGCAAAGCTTCGCAATGCTAGTGATAAAGTAAAATCTGTAACTGATAAAGTTTCTAAATTTGCCAAGACTAAAACTGGAAAACTAGCTATTATTGGAGGAACTACTGCGGCTCTTGGAAGTGCAGCATACATTGAAGCAAAAAAGAAAGACAAGAGGAAATGATAATTAAGCGAAAATTATACTCTTCCATTGACGTTAATGCTGAAGGAAGAGGCGGGGCTTTAATTGGAGGAACAGCTGGTTTTCTGCCTGGAACATTAATTGGTGCAGCATATGGAAAACCAATAGCAGGAATGGCTATCGGAACATTGGGAGGTGCGGCTATAGGAAGATCTATAGCTAGGTCTAAAGCAAAAAATAAGCTTCAGAGGCAGCTTGAAGAACCAACTAAAATTATACCAACTGCAAAAGATATCTCAACTGAAATTAATAAAGTAAGCACAAGCCCTAAAGCTGATGAATTAAGAAGAGTTATACAAGACATATATTCAGATCCTCGAAACAAAGACTTCGATGATATTGAGTACAACGATATTCAATCCCTAGGAGATTCGCTTGGAAAGTTTAGGTCTCCTCTAGAAGACGGCTCTATTCCTGTAGCTACCTTAAACTACTATGAAAAGGACGAAATCGTAGAAAAAGATGGAAAACTATATCTCTCATCATATGGTGTTCGTGATAAAGATGAACTTACCAAAGAAAAGCTACTAAAGCACCTAGACTCCAATAGGGAAAAATGGTATGACCCAGACGAGGAGCAAGGCTGGGTTGATTATGACAGTCCGGTTCCTAGAGATCCAAATAATCCATATGATAAAAAGATACTAGATTATACGGATTATATTTCTGAAAAAATTAAAAATAGTAAATTATGATAATCTTACGACAAAAAGAATTTCGAGCGGGAGAGCACGGAGATAAAGAATGGGAAAAGAACAAAAAAGAGGAGATAGAGCGTAATAAAGAACGCGACGAACTCTTAAAGAAATCCTCCGATAGAGAAAGAGCCCAAGCCAATATAATGTTTGATGATACTGATACCGCCGGAAGAGAAAGATTTATTCGTAATCAAATAAAGAGTGGTGCTATTGGTCTTGGAACTGGATATATTGCCGGACGAGTAATCAACAGTAAACTAATAAAGCCAGGCAGCAACTGGAAAAAGAATGCAATAGTCGCTGGATCTGCAATTATTGGAAGTAAAGTAGCTAAGGGCATAACTAGAAGGAAGAATGTCAGAACCATGGAAGAGATATGGAATAAGGGGGATAAAGAGGTTATGGATTATCTAAAATCTTCAAAGGAGGATAAGAGAAAGAAAGAAAAAGACTATTCTCCCATCGGTTGGAGAGTTGATAAGAAGGGTAATTATCGAGAAACTCCTATTCCATACAACAAAGAGCACAACGAAGAAAGAATCGAAGTATACAAGGACCGTGAAAAAGTCAGAAGATATATGAATGAACTTGATTCTGAGCGTGCAAAGAAATTTAATAAAAAGTAATTATTTTCAGGATAGGTTGAATGTCCTATCCTGAGAGCCACAGTATAATTTAAAATAAATAATATAATTATGAAAACTATACAACTCGGAAGCACGGGTCAGGAAGTAGTTAATCTCTCCAGGGCCCTTGGATTTACAAAAGATAAGTATACATTTGACGAAGAACTAAGGGTCGCGGTTATTCAATATCAAAAGAGAGAAAACCTAGTCGCTGATGGTATAGTTGGAATGGATACTTGGTTTAAGATTGTCTTAGACGATCGTGAGAAGAATCATAGATCAGACACAGTGACCGACTATGATTACCGCGTCTTTGGAAATGTTCTTAATATCGATACTCCAGCTCTTAAGGCCGTTCGAGAAGTAGAAACCGCTGGAAGAAGTGGATTCAACGGAGATGGTTCTGTTTCTATTCTCTTCGAAGCTGCAGTATTTTATAAACAACTAAAGGAAGTAGGTCTAGATCCAGAAAAATATATTTCTCAGCACCCGGGAATTATAGCTAGGAAATGGGATAAATCTCTATATAAAGGTGGAACTAGAGAATGGGACAGACTAAGAGAGGCAATCGGGATTAATGAAGTTGCTGCCCTAAAGTCTGCATCATGGGGAATATTTCAGACAATGGGATTTAACTATGAGAAAGCAGGATGTGCAGATATCTTTGAGTTTGTACAGAAGATGCAAAGATCTCAATTCTGGCAATTTATCTTGGGATTACAGTTTATGAAAAATTCAGGAACTCTAGATTACTTAAGAAGAAAAGACTGGGCTGGATTTGCATATAGATATAATGGTCCTGGGTATAAAGATAATGCCTATGATACCAAACTTAGAAACGCATATAATAAATATAATAGATGATACTACTGCGACAAAAATATTATAGTGATAAGAAAAAGGATAATCACGAAGCAGAAATTGCTGCAGGATTAGGTGGGCTTGTTGGAACAGCTGCTCTCGGAGGAAGCGAATATAGTAAAAATGTCAAACCTCATAAAAAATCTCTTAAATTTCTTAACAACCAAATAGAATCATCAAAGGATATTCTACACGAGATAAATACTGAGATAAGGCAGAACGGAGGATATGATGCAGTGCACTATGATAGAGTTAGATATCCCATTAATCCTAGAGATAGTAGGAAATTTAATGGCAAATTTAGTGTTGCAATGTATGCACCAGATAACGGCTTAGGACAACTAGAAAGAGCACACGACTCTATGGCTAGATATGATGATTTCGTATGGAATGCAAAAAAGGGCAAAAGGTCCTCTAGAAACCTAAAGAAAGCCAATAAGGAGCTAAATAAAGCTGAAAAACGGGCAAAAAAGGCTCTTGAATATTTTGAAAAAGATAAAAAGATTCAAGAGAAATTAAAAAATAAAGGCCTTAGAAACGTAGCCTTAATAGGAGCAGGCGGTGCGGCCCTTACTGCCGGAACCATAGCAGGAATTAGGGCCTATAAGAAAAAGAAAGCCAAAGAGAAATAAGTTATGATACTACTACGAATGTTCTCTAAAAAAGAGCAGAAAAAAGAAGAAAAGAGTCGTGAAGAAAAGATAGGCAGGGATATAGGAACGACGGCTGGAATAGGTCTAGGCGGAATTGAGATGTACAAAATGAATAAAAATATCAATAAATATTCAAAACGTATACAAGATAATCCAGAAAAAGTTAAAGAATATATAAGAAAAATATATAAACCTGTTCCAGAAATAGCAGAAGAACTTGCAAAAGATAAAACTATTGTAGAAGGGCTATCTAAGAATGCAACAAAACTAGGAAAAGCAGGAAAAGTCGGAGCTTTAGGACTTGGATTATTATCTGTCCTAAAGATGAGATACATAGGAGGAAAGATTGGGAAGAGAGTTTCCAATAAAAGACGTAATAATAAAAAAGAGAAAGAATCATGATACTACTTAAAAACGGTCATTACAAGGAAGATGAAAAACTCTTCTCAACTGGAAATCCTGAACTAGATGACATTCTTGAAGAGGTCTATTATTCCGGAATTTCTGATGGATACAATTATGCTCAACGCGAATTTGCTGAAAAAAGAGAGACTAAAACCAAGAGAAAGGAGCTTAGCAAAGAAGATAAAGCAGCAATGGGTGCTGGAACTATAACTTTTGGTGCTGGTTCGTTAGCCGCAAGTATAGCAAATGAAGCGGCAGATAGGAAAGCTGATGAGAGATATAGCAAAAGCCTCAAAGCTATTGAGAAGAACGCGGAAGAAGCAGAAGCAAAGCTCAAGGAATCCGACGCCAAGAAAATACAAAACCTGAAAAAAGCCGCTCAGGAACAAATAGAGAAAGTACCAAAAGCCTCAGCAGAAGAAATTGCTAGAGTTGAAAAGGCAAATAAATATATTCTAGAAGGACCTAATAGACCATTATATGATGCTCTTAAATTAAATTTAGGCCCAGGATCTGCATGGTTGGAAAAGACTTCCGAAGAGAAAGGGAAAGAAGCAATTAAAGAAGGCCTTGAAAGAGATATAGACGAAGTATTAAATAATCAAGTTAAGAAGCAGGGCGAGATATATCAAAGAGCTTGCAGACAAAACGATGAGGCTATGTCCAGAGTAATTAAGAGAATGGAAAAGAATAGAAAAATAGGAAACAAGCGCAAATTAATTGCCGTCGGGGCATCTGTACCAGCAGCTCTAGTTGCTAGAGAAGTTGTTAAAAGAAAAAATAAGAAAAATAAAGATACCGAATAATCTTTTAAACCTATAATATTATGATACTACTTAAAAATAACTATTATGAAGAAGACGAAAAGCTCTTCTCTACAGGTGATTCAGAATTAGATGATATTCTAGAAGAAGTATACTACAGTGGACTAGAAGATGGTTATGACTATGCTCAAAAAGAGTTTACATCTAAAGCAACGAAGAAACTTCGGAGAAAGCTTCTTATAGATGCCGCTGACAAGTCATTCGAAAAAGAAGAAGCAACTCGCCTTCTTGAGGCTGGAAAAATAGACCAAAAAGAATGGAACAGAAGAGTTATTGCCAAAGGAAAAGAAAGGCTTGGTATTGAAAAACCTGTCGTAAGTGATGGTGGCTTTACTATTAATCTTGAAAATATACCAACAAAGTCCGCTGGTAATGTAAATAATAATGCCAAAAACGCCGGACAGTTTGCTACTAAAGGAAAATCTAGAGCTGAAAAGAGGTTACTGAAAGCCAAAACAAACCTATCTATTAATGATTATAGAAATGGCGGTATGTTTGGAGCTATCGATACCAGTGAAAATCTGCAAGAAATAGTTGATAAATCTTCTGCATCAGACATTCAAAAGAAAAGAATGGAAAAGCTTATTAATAAAGGACAAGAAGCCCTCAATAATGAAGAAAGAGATCTTGTTAACAAGGTAAAGCGTGCAGAAAAATTAGTCAAAGCAGAAAAAATAGCCAAGAAAGCAGCTCCTTGGGTTCTTGGGACCACGGCCATCGCAGGAGCAGCAGTCGGCGGTGCTAAGATCTATAAGAAAAAGAAATCTAATAAAAAAGACTAAAATATTCTATAGAGGTTTGAATGTACCTCTATAGGATCCAAAAATCTTAAATTAAATACAGAAAAATTATGGAAATATTAACATCACAATTACCGTCGGGAGGCTATGGTTATGAATTTCCTAGCCTCACTATTCGACCTATGACCTTTATGGAAATATGTGGATACAACGAAAATGTACCAACCGACGACCCATTAGCAAAATATATGTATGATATCAAAGTTCTACTCCGTGATGATCCTAGAATTATGGATTGTTATATTATGGACCTTGATTTCTTAATTTTCTACAAAAAACTTATAACCGTTAGTGGAGATCTTACTTACACGCTCTCGATTAACTGCCCTAAGTGTGGAGAACTTATTAAAACTAAAATAGACCTTAATAAAGATGTTCACTTTAGCCAGATAGACCCTCAGATTATGGATGGTGCGGTTATAGAATTGAGTGGACATAGATACGACGTTCAAATTCCGACTGTCAAAAGTTTTATGCAAGTCTTTGAAACATATCTTAGGTATCGGAAGATCTCTGATATTAAGATGATAAAGACTATAGCAATGATTGAAGGATTTGATACTAAGGCTAATCAGATTGAGGCTGACGTCTTAGGAGCAAAACATGAAGATATTACTCTACTCCTAGCTCTTCGAGAACTCTACTATGATAGACTTGAACCAATTCAAATAACTTGTCCTAAATGTATGGAAGATGGACGGGAGGCATCTGTGGCAGTAAGTGTTGAAACTCTTACTGTCGATTTCTTTCGAGACTTGTGTGTCAACAGCCCAATTGATGGATCTAAAATTCTATTTAAATAAGTTCCTTAAAGTAGATAACATTGAAGGATATACAATAGGAGCTCTTGAAGAACTTAGAAAATCTTATGATAGATTCATAGAAAAAGCTGGTTTCGATCCAGACTTTCCTATGTTGTCTCTTGGTGCTGCTGAAGAAAACAAAACCAACGGAGGCAAGGATAAGATGAAATTTGAAAAGAATAAGAATATCTATACACATCAAAGAGAAGGAGAGTCTATAGAACAGACTAAATCTCGACTATCATTAGGAAATGGATTTTCAGAACTCCCTGAAGATACAGGAAGTATAACATTACATAAATAATAGATATGGCAGAAAAAAGCATAGAAGAGAAAACACGGAAAATTGCATCTCAAAGACCAGAAGCAGGAAAAGAGTTTGAACAGATGCAAACCGCTCAAAATCAACTCTTAGAAATCCAAGCTGCGCAGAAACAAAATTTAATGGAAAGGAGAGTAATGGCAAATTCACAAGCAGAGCAAAATCAAATTCTTGCTCAAGCAGCTGAAGTTGGTGCTCAAAGTGTGGCTGGAAATATGCAACTTAATCAGGCCACACAACAGACTATGGGAAGATACGGACTTTCCCAACCAAGAACGAGCTCTCAGACTAAGCAGCAACATAGCGAATCAGTGACAAGACAAAACGTTACTATTCATAATAATACAACTAATATTACTAATAATACTGTCCCAGCAAATATCGGTGGCCCATTACAAGGAAGACCAATTCAATTTCAACAGCCTCAAGATGGAAATGGAGGCATGGGCAAATTTAAGAACTGGTTAAATCAGGTATTTGCAAAACAAGAGGATGCTGCCAAAAGACGAGATCGAGAATATCAACGTAGAGAAACTGCCCTCACCAAGTCTTCAAATAGAATGATGAGAAAGCTTGAAGAGTTTAGTAAAGACATAACTAAAAAGCTTGATCCCAGAAATGTTGGGAGAACTATTGGTGGACAACTAAGAACTATTTTGAGCGTTCTTGGCTTAGGACTTATGGCAAAAAATTTCAATAAAATTCTTGATTGGATTTTTGGGGCTCAGAATAAAGTAGAGAACGAATATATTCCAGATATTAAAAACTTTTTTGCTTGGGTTAAAGGTGATAAAAATGCACAAAAACCAGGACTAATAACAAAGCTGACAGAAGGAATAGAGGAGACATTTAATAGGTTATTCTTCGGTTCTAATACTACTATAAGCAATCAATTTAAAGAGAAAGGCTTGGTTGGTGCCCTAAAAGATATACTCAAAAGCACATGGGAGGATATAGCGACCGAGCTAAAAAGAAGAAATGAACTGGGCCTAGCAACAATAAACTTAGACTCATCCAGAAGTATATTAAGTGCTATAACACATCCAGGAGAGGCTGTATTTGAATTTCTAAAAAATATAACAAATTATCTTAGTGTAATTATAGGAGGAGACAAAGCTGCAGCTAAACTCCAGGCCACTGAAGTAGTCGGAAGAAAAGCAACAGAGCATGCAACTACAAAAGCTGATCGTGATGCTGTATTTCAGAAAAAAGAAAGTATAGTATCAACAAGAGCTTCTGCTGCTTCTGGAAAAAGAGATAGAGCTTCTTCTGGTGGTGACTGGGATGTTACGGCTGGAAGATACGAACTAGGCAAAGTTTACGGAAAGAATAAACAGTATGTAGAAGAAATAGAGGATTATAGAATTCCTTCCAGCCTTATATCATCTAATGGAACACTAAGTGGGTCTATAGGATCTACTATAGCCGCTGCTCGACAGATTGTTAGTGATTATACATATGGCGCATCAAGAGGAAATATAAATAATGCTAGGGTATCTAATAATTTTAAAGAACTCTCTAGACTTGCTGAAGCATATAAAATGATTGTTGTCCCTCTATCTTTTGTCAACAATTCTAGAACTGGAAATATGTTCGCGGATGGAAAACTTAAAGACGAAGTAAGTGCCGGACATATAAAATTCGCAAAAGGATTTAGACTCTTTGAAATAGATAGACCAAAAACAGATAAGACATTACTAGATGACAGACAATTTGGAAGCAAGTTTAAAGAATTCGCAAAAAATCATGGATTAACTGGAATTAATAAAACTAAAGATTCTACACAAATAGTGGATTTTTTAGCTCCATACTTTACACAAGAAGGGTACATGCTCGGATCTGATGGAGCTTTACAGCCATATAAATCACAAGCATCAGTAGGAAGTGGCGGTGACAGAGAGGTATTTAAGTTTTTAAACAAACTAAATGGATTTCCTCTATATATTCGAATGATTGTTTATCAAGGGTGGATAAAACCAAATGATATAATTATTCGAGAACTGTCAGAAAATGAAGTAAACAACCTTCTTTTTGTAGATAATGCCGGACTAAAAGCTATTTATTATAAAGGATATTTATCAGAAGACCAAAGAAAGAAAACGAAACAAGACGACATAGTTTTTGATTCAACAAAAAGCACGGTTCAGATGATAGATGATACGCTAACAGGAATAGCCAAGGCCAAAGGAGCAAAAAATATTAGCAGAGATTTACATCCTGGAACGCTAGTTGATGATCCATCGAAAATGAAACAAAAAGAGGGAAATACAGCCGGTTCAGGATCGGGTGGAAAACCAGAAGCAGGATCTAATGCTAATACCAGCGCTAGTACAGGAACGGCAACCACATCTTCTTCCTCTGGGACTACTTCTTCAGGTGGAGGCGGAAGCGTCGTTACTGAAGATACAGAGACTGGATCTACTGAAGGAGTTAGCACAACTACAACAACTACTGGCGGATCTGGAACATTTATTTATGGATCTGAAGGACCTTTTGATCCAGGAACAGCCGCTCAGTGGGCCATAAACAACTATTCAGAAAGATCTAAAGGTATAGCTGGCGGATTATGTTCAGATTTTGTAGGAATGGCTCTTAAGAATGGTGGATCAGGTGCACCAGGAGCAGGAACTGTGAATAACTTAGAAGATTATCTTGTAGCTCATGGATGGACAGATACAGGAGACAGGAGAAATGGGCCCTGGGAAATAGGCGATGTAGCTATAATATATAAGAAAAAAGGAAAACGCGAAGGAAATGCACACACTGCTATATATACTTCTCAAGGATGGATTTCCGATGTAAAGCACTCTGCAAATGAAGGTGGATGGAGTGGTTGTGAGGAGGTTCATATATATAGATATGTTGATAATCCGTCTGCATCACACTCTGGCTCGCCCGGAAGAAATTGGAAGAAACAACCAAATGTCAATCATGTAAAATATGCAGTTCAAAGATGGTGGCATTTAGGAAGAAGTAAAGAAAAGTGGGGAGGAGTTGGTGCGCTGTTTTCAGGAACAAACGGAAGAAGTTATAATAGAGTTCCGGGAGATAAAGAAGAAGTAAGACAGGTCCTTGAAAATCCAGACTCAACTATCGGAGACTTCATTAGAGTGGCTTATAAACCAGTAACTACAAAAACAAAGTGGTCTCCTGAACAAATCTTATCTATGTACAATGATAGCAACGGCACTGGCTTTTTGAAAGATGGAGGAGGGACTGCTACATTTACAACCGACAGTGATTCTGGAAGTTTTTCTGGAAGCTTTGACTCTTCTGAATATGGAACGTCAACTTTCTCTAACTTTTTCTCAGACGCGAAAAATATCGTTAAAAAAGCTTGGGGAAGTTTAAGCCATAAAGCTTCTGAAGGAGCTAATTGGGTAATGAATAAGGCTGGGGATGCTGTAGATTGGGACGCATCTCTTCACAATGGAGTTTCTTATTCTGGTGGAGGATATCCTAAATCTCAGGCGGAAAAATATCTATACGCTAAGTATACCGGAAAAGATTTTGGAAGCTATACAATTCCAGATTCTATAAGAAAAGGATCTACGCTTCAACGAGATGAATGGTGGGCTAAATTCTTTGATAAGGAAGGAAATTTAAAGATTAAAGAATCCGATAATATCAACCCAACCCTAGTCAAATACCTACACGAAATAGAGGGTGAGCTCAAGAAAGGAAATAATCTAGATGAATATCACTTAAAGATTGCCGCTCAAGGACTAGATGCTGAAATGGCACACAATGCAGCAGAGACACAGGACCAGAAGAGAGTAATTAGTGCACTTGTATCTAGAAATACTACTGAATCTATGGCACAGTCATTTACAAATGAATAATAATCAAAATGAAAGAACTAGGAACAATAGGAGAAAATAGAAAAAGCTGCTGGTACTATGATGATCAATTAGATAACAGGTTAACTTCAGTTTCCCTCCATGCAAATACAATATTTACTGGAACGTCGTGGATAAAAGCATCTGACAGTGGCCTACCAGTTGATGCAGGACATTATCTTTTAGAACCACTCTGCAGATCAGTCTTAGCAGAAGATTTTAGTGTATCTATAGCAAATACCTGGTCTGATATGGGAGGAGATCCGATATCTACTTTTGTAAATGATCTAATGCATTCTGCGGCCCCTTATGCAAATGCCATTAATACAGCAATTGATGAAATAGGAAAAAAGGCAGAAGAATGGAAAGCCACAAACCCCGTTGAGATTGATGAAGAGACGGGAAAAAAGAAATTCTCACTAGCCCATCAAATTGCTGGATTTGCAGACTGGGTAAAAGATAAAAAAGGAGATAATGGAGATAGGCTCATAGATTTCATGAACTCTAATCTTATAGTTCAAGGAACAAGATTTAGATATTATAGTGGAACTGGAATATCTTTCGGAAACCTTGGAATGAGATTTACGATCTTTCCAAAATGGGTAGGACCTAATGAATTTATAACTGTCAATCAACAACTTGAGAAGCTTTTTCCTTATGCAATTGGAAAGTATGAATCGCTCCATTTTACCACTAAAAATGATGATGGAACTGAAGACGAGCATGTTTCTGATATTTTAGGCTGGCAAAGACCTCCGGCAGGATACAGGGCAGATTATAAGGATATAGATAATAAAGCACTAAAGGGAACCCTTAAACTTAGAATAGGAGCATTCTATGTCCTCGAGTCTCTGGTTTGCGAAGGTCTTAATATCAGCCTATCAAGACAGATGGTTAAAAAGCCTCTCGGAGCAGGGTATTCACAAGTTAATGAAGGAGAAGATAGATTAGTTTCACCATACACAGATACTATTGCCTTCTCTCCTCTTTACGCAGATGTTAATCTCGTTCTTCAGCCAGCGACAAAATACTCTGATATAGTTATGAGAGATTTTATTTATGGACTCAACATGTCTACTAATTCTGGGGATTGGGCAAATGAAGGAGCACAAGAACTAGATAAGAAAATAAAATCAAATCTAAAATCTATACAGGGAAATTTAAAAGATAAATATGTATAGGAAAAATAAAATTATATTAGCAAATAAGGAAGACCTAGGGAATTATATAGAAGACTATGACGCATATAATTCCCTACTTCTTCTTCGTTTATCTGATGTATCTCTAGAACGTGAATCATATCAGATAACTACATATGAATATAGACCTGATCTTATAGCAAAAGACTACTATAGCTCTGAAACATACTTACCATATGTTTTATTACAGGGAGGTAGATCTATAGATGAATATAAGAAAGGCTCTATCCTACGTTTAATACCAAAAGAGATCCTTGATTCTATTATAGCTAGTATTTAATTATGGAAATAACTGGAATTACAAATTCTAAAGATATAGTGATTAAGTTTTCTCCTTGGACTAATAGAAATAATGATGGAATAGAATTTAGTCTTCTTCGTCTACATATCCAAGAGTCTTTATATGGAGTAATTCCAAGTGGTGAAGCGGAATTAATTCATTCAGGAAAACAGCCATCTATAGATTTAGCAAATAAGCAGGAAACAGGAACTATAGAAATACAAGACAATAAAGAGGGTGGATTTTATTACAAATTTAATGTATTTATAACAAAACGAAAAGTCTTTAACGAAATTGTATCTCTTGAGTTTATCTGCATTCCTGGTGAAAATTCTGACACAGATACATTAGAAAGAGGCAAGCAATTCTATACTAAAACACTATCCGAAACATATCCTAGTATAGAAGCAGCAATAGAGGCATCCTATCCTGGTCACATTGATAAACGCGTAGATACAAATGTCCCCGATACAGTCAAAATATTCAGGGATAATGAAACTTCTTATGATTTCGTAAAACGATTAGGATACAGTTGGAAAAATAAAAGTGTCTTTGCTTTTGGATGGGAGGGACTATTACTTAAAGAGATCATAGGAATTAACAGCTTTGGAGATCAGGAAGATGGAGAAGAAATAAAGAAAGTATACGGAGGACAGAAGGAATGGACACAGCTAACTTGCTCTTCTCTAAAATACAATGTAAAGAATAATATAATCCTCTTCAATTCTTGGCAAGATCCATGGAAAGATGACACAGGTGCCCTAGACCTCTGGAAATCAGCAACACCTGACGACTGGTATAAAGAAGTAGAGCCGAAAAATCTATCTACATCCGTTACTGGAACAAGAGAGTATAAAATTCATGGACACGACTATTACATCTTAGAAGAAAATAAAAATTCTTGCGAATCTTTTCATAATAGTAAAGGATACAGCAGCGTCACTATCTTAGGAGATGATATGCCTAAAGACTGGAAACTAGGAGACACTGTCCTATATGCTAGAAAAACAGACGATGAGAATATAGATATTATATCTAAATGTATAGTAGCTTCTAATGAGCTCTTCTATTCCCAGGAAGGATCTACAAAAACAGGCCCTCACGGAAGAGATTTTGAATGGACAACCATCCTCTGGGGAGCCGATGGAAAAGAAGAAAAGTGGAGCAAAGAATTAGAAGAAAATAAAGAAAACAAAGAAGCAAATGAGTAAAATAGGAGTAGAAGCACAAATATATCTTGGTGTAGTTTCTAAGATTCTTGGAGATACTGAGGAGGAGAGACTAGAGTTTCGAATTGAGGCTGATATCCCTGGTGTTATAAAAGGAATAAATGCATTTCCACGTAGAGATGTCCTAGATGAACCTAAAGTAGGAGATCCGATTATTCTTATGTCCTTAGATCCAGAATATAATTCCTATTATCTCTACTGGAAACTTAAGGAAAACGACTTCACTGGTTTTCGTGCGTGTGGCAAGGAATTCTCTATAACCCCAGATCATATTCTTATCGAGGTCTATGATAAAAAGACTTGGGAAAAGCCTGATGACCGAAAATATGAAGATGGAGAGGAAATAGTAAACGATAAGCAAGAAATGATAGCCAGTATAGAAATGAAAGATTCTGGAGAGATTATTATAAAAAATAAAGCTAAAACTGTAATAACGGTTAAAGACTCTGGTGATATAGATATAAATACCTCTGGACATAATACTGACTTAGAGCTATCAGGAGGAACTTGCACTGTCCATAACGGCACTCTAACACTTGGGTCTCTTGCTACTACAGAAGGAATGGGCCAAGGGTTTGTAAATGCTCCTGTGTGGGGATATCCTGGTTCTCCAATACCGTTCTCAAACTCAATTAACATAGTTGGATAATGAACGCAATAATAGAAACTGCATTAGAACAATTAAAACCCATTCTCGCTGAAGAATATACAAATGCTGCTCTTGGAAATAAATTGGTAGAGCTTCAGGAGAAAGGAATAGATACAAGTGAGATTAAAGCCCAATTCCAGAATAGTTTCTCAAATAGTAAGTCATTTATAAAGGGTCTCAAAGGTCTAGGAGATAAAATTTCACTATTATTTGAGGCAACCGTAGATTTTGCAACTAGACTAGCCACGATTCCTTTGGCTATAATTGGAATGGGAACTACAGGACCGACTATATCTATAAACTTAATTCTCCCACTCATAAAACAACTACAGGGAGAAGGAAGAAATCTAGCACAGATATATGAAGAAGTAGAAACAGGCCTAGACTCTTTTCAAATACCTAGTCTAGCAGAAAATAATTCCACCATTAACGGAATTTATGCAACACTGACAGGTATTCTAAGTGTTGCTGCAGGATTAGTGGCACTTGTAGGAATTAAGTGTGGAGATCAAGAGGCAAAAGATACAAGCGAATATGAAAAGTCCCCTATGCCTGTTGACGCCACTGTCTGTACAAATTATCTCCCCTCTCAGGAACATCAAGAAGACCCTAAGGAATCGGCCTGGTGTACTAGGTTTGAAGATATAATGGGCAAAACTCTTGATGACTTCGAGGATGATGAGAATGGAACTAAGGAGGAGAAATATGAGGCATGGAGAAAAGATAATGCCAAAACACTAGAAGACTTTGAAGATACCGAAGAAGAGACTAGGGAAGAACAATATATAGCCTGGCTTCGTGAACATAAAGTCTGTAGAAATTGTAAAAACTTTAAGAAATAATAGAGAACAAGCTTTCCCAGGATATTAGTAGTTGGCTCGAGAAACTACGAGGTCCTGTCTCTATATTTGATCCATGGAGGCTGATCACTTCCATGGTTCGCTAAAATTTATTAAACCTGGTGATATGATAATAAAACGAAAGCTCTTCACACGGAGCGAGAAAAAGATAATCCACGAGTTATACAAAACAACTAAAGGATTCCGAGAGTTTCCAAAGCTTTATAAAAACCTGACTACTAGAGATGCAATAAGACTTGATAATATAACGAGGGGATATTATAGAGGAAATTTTAACCCCGAGGATGTACAAATCTTAGCCACCCATCTAGGACTCCCAGAAACTGCAAAAGGTGGAACAAGGGTTTTGCAAAAGTATACTAATCCAGAGCTCCTTGAAAGATGGCGCAACATTAGGGCTCATAAACTTGGTGTTGGAAAAGAAAGAGAGGAATTCAAAGCCCTAGAAAAAGAACTTCTTGAATTAAGAGCAAAAAGAGACAATTCGATCAGTGATAAGGAGTGGTATAGTTATCGAGATAAAATTGAAAATTGGTGGGATAAAAATGAAGGTAGATTTACTGAACTACAAAACCTACTCTCAGAAAAATTAAAACCAGGAAACGATAAGCTTAATAATCGAATAGATAACATCCTTAAAAAACAGAATGCACTAAAAAATAAAGCTCTATTAGAAACTGAAAGGACAACAGTAAGTGATCCTGAGTTATCCTGGAAATTAGCCGAGGATGCAAGGAAGAGGCAGGGAGTAGAACACATATATTTTAGAGAGGGCAGGCCAGGTCTTAATAGTAGGGAAAGAACTATGTATCTAGGAGAAGCCAACAGATATGATCCTGCAGCAATTGGACATGAAGCGGGCCATCAAAAAACTTATGATAGACAGATAGAACAAGGCCTAGGCAGAAATATGGATGAATTACAGGAGCTTAGTGGAGATTGGTGGAGAGGCGAACCTGGACAACAGATTAGAATGAATCCAGCTTTCCCTCTTGGCAATGAATATAGGGCATCTTTAGAATCAGTAATGGCACACAAAAGAGTAGGTGCAACCCCAAAACAGATTGCTGACTCTCTAAGAAATCATGAAGCAGCGTATAAATCATATTATCATATAGCTTCAGGAGAGATGCCAATGAGAATTATGGAAAATATGATTAGAATATAGTTTCATAAAATTAACCAAAATAAAACTACAATGAATCATGGGAGTTGATCACTTTCATGGTTCGCTAGATAAACTATAAAAATAAAAATAGCATTATGATACATATACAGAAACTTGGTATTGATGCAGACTTTACAAATGCTTACTATGGCAATCAAATGGGAGGCCTTAAAGTGAAAGAAGGCGAACCATGGCTAAGCTATACTGAAGCAGAAGATATGGTAAATTATAGTAAAAATAAGCTAAATCCTCTTAATATTCCACTAACTTTTAGAGCACTTGTGGATGATAGTGAAATAATGTTTAAATTTGAGGGCCCGGACGATTCACAGACGAGAGAAATTTGGTATTCTATAAATGGCGGATCATGGTCGAGTGTATATCTTGGAGATAGTGGAAATACCTCAGAGAGCTATCAGTTCCCATCATTAAATACGGGCGATATCATATCATTTGCAGGAAACAATAATAATTACGCTGAATCTTCTAATACCGGCGATTGGATATGGAGTCTTTGTGCTGATGTCGGTCGATTTGAGGTTTATGGAAATATAATGTCTTTGATAGATGCAGAAGAATTTTATTATCATTATAACCTTGTAAGTGGAAATGAGTTTTATTTCTTCTTTTATCAAAGCACTGCCATAGTAGATGCTAGTAACTTACTTCTACCGTCTTATAATGTTTATGCTTATTCCTATTATAGCATGTTTAATGGATGTACTAATCTTGTTTATCCACCAAAAATCCTACCAGCCACAACGTTAAATACTGACTGCTATGCGAATATGTTTTATGAATGTACAAGTTTAGTAAAAACTCCGGAACTGCCAGCAACAATAGTAAGTGGGCCTGGTTGTTATAGTCGAATGTTTCGTGGCTGTACAAGTTTAGTAGAGGTGCCAGATAGATTATTTAGGTCAACAACAACAGTAACCAATAGTTGTTGTGATCAAATGTTCTATGGATGTACAAGTTTAGTAGCAGCCCCTGAATTACCAGCATCAGTTCTCGGTGGCTCATATTGTTATAGTCAAATGTTTAAAGGCTGTACCAATCTCCAATCTGCCCCAAAAATTCTTCCAGCAACAACTCTTAGAACATACTGCTATTATCAAATGTTTTATGGATGTACAAAACTAGAAAGAGCACCAGAATTGCCAGCAAAAATACTAGTAGAAGGGTGTTATCAAGAAATGTTCAGAGAGTGTGTTAATTTATGCTATATTAACTGTGGCGCTACTACAAACATATATGTAAATAACAGTACCACTCGATGGGTATATAATGTTTCGAGCCGCGGCTTATTTGTAACAGAATGCCCTTGGAAATGGCCAAGAGATAGCATACATGAAATCCCGGCCGACTGGAATTGTCAGACCATTATGTGGATTGATGAGTTCCCTGATTATCTTCCTGATTACGATGGAGAAGAGGACATGGAGGAGTGGTATTATGATATCTATCAACCAGAGGTTGGAGATGGCTTTATATATACAGGGGAAACATTTGATTGGAGAGGAGAAACCTTCTTTTTGTGGAAAAATATTAATTGGGGTGATGAAAACACGCGTGCTGGTTTTGCATATTCACTAACTAGAGTCATTGACTTTAATGTTTTGGACGAAATGGCTGTAGAACATGACTTTCTTAATAGATACGACAATCCAAAATGTTGTCCAATTTATGCATTTCTTAGTGAAGACGGAGATTACGGATATTGTGAACCACACTGTAATGATTCTGGTTATGTTCTGTCTTGTGTTCGTAGATAATGATTATGAAACCGATATTAACTTATAAAATAGGATCCTCATATTTCTTTAAAAATTATGAAGACTATCTCCAGAAGGATAATGATGAGTTATGTATAATGGATAGTTTCCCAGATTTTATAAAGACAAACGTTCTTAATATGAAAAAAGATGGGGATGATGTGTTTTTCTATAGAGATATGGGAAAAGATGAATTCCTTAAAGAGACATTAGAATCAGGAGTCCCTATGAAAGTCGGAAAATTTTTAATTCCAGAGTTTTCAGAACACCTAGGGGTAACAATAGAAGATCTTAAGATACTAGAATCATTATTTGACTCTCTAGATGATAAGCACTCTTATGAAAAAATTATATATAACGCATACTTAGAAAATGGCGGATTCTGGTTAACAAAAGAACAACTAGATAATGCATACTCTGACTATAAAAAGAAAAGACCTGATCGATATGAATGAAATAGATAAAATAATACTAGATTCTTATCAATATCTTAGTTCTCTAGGACTTGGAAGATTCGTATACAGTGGTAGCTACGGATTATACTTGAACGGGATAGACTTAGGAAGAGAATTTCATGACCTAGATATAGAATTTCCTGACCTAAGCCTCGAAGAAAAGAAGGCTCTTAAGTTCGAATTTACTCCGGAGATAGAAAGGGTTCTTCATATTAGGCAGGATCTTAAGTTTGAGGAAAAAGACTGGAATGGAATCAAACTCCTAGTGTTTACCCCTGAAAGTATTATAGCAGCTAAACGACATATTTTAAATTTTCTAGAAACCCCAGGTATTATAATGACAGAAAATAGATTATCCCAAAAAGAAAAAATACTTCGAGATCTGGGGTATCTTAAAGAACACTATGGATTAGAATAAAACACTACATTTTGCGCTCCAGATGACATAAAATCCTTAACCTTGAGGCAAAAATTTGAAATCAGATTCCATATAAGAAGAGACTAAGTATTAATATTCATTTGTATTATATTCCCAGTCTCTTCTTATATTTTTAATACTTTAACTTAATATTTTCTCTAGTGGTTTATATACTATTTCCTTATTTATGATATGAAATTAGATTTTATAAGTTTTGATATTCCTGAAGACAAGAAAATAGAAGTTATGTCCCTCCTATGTTCTTCCCCCGACCCACTAGCTTCCCAACGCCTCGAGATAAAAGCAGAAGGAAGTCCAGAAGAAATAGTGAAGGACATAATAGAGACAAAGAAGAAAATCCTAGAATACCTGAAGAGTGAACTTTGATGATAAAAAGCCAATATGTATTGAAGATATTATACAGGCACTTATAAATAAAAATAGAGACTATATACTATTTCTTAAAAACAAGTTTTACAGATTTCGTCCGTCTCTCTTTTATAAAATATATCACATTCAGGCTAAGAAATCTAGAATCTTAAAGAAACACACTAAAGGACTGCTTGAAATAAATGGATTAACAATTACTATATATACTTCAGAAGTTTTTATATATTTTAATTATGCTTATAGTCAAGAACTTTATGATATTCAATATAAGTACGCTAGAGGAAATAATCTTAGAAAAATCCTTTAAATGAAACTAAGAAACTTATTAGAACTTAAGGCGGACGAAATTTGTGAATATTTTAAATCTCAACCTAAGATGACTACAAATATTCCTTATAATATAGAACTTCACGAATTATACACTAATCCACCAGATTCATTTAGATTTAGAAAAGCTAATATAGTAAAGAAAGTAGGATTTGCAATCTTCTATACTAGTACTGCTGTGTATAGAAATAAACGCTTGAGAAAAACAATAATCAAGAAAATACTACTTATAGGTCCACATAGAGAAGTAACTATATATTTTGATATCTATGAAGAAATTTCAGGTATTCAGGACAAAGAAATATAATGATTATAGAGGGTGAAACTTCTATAATCATCCAAGATAATGACTAAATTCTTACAAGTCTTAAAATATGGGACTAGGAAAGAAAAAAGAGAGGTTCTAAAATACGCTGGTCTTGGAAGTTATTATAAATACGGGACAATAGATCAGCCTGATTCCTCATCTAAGATAATTAAGAAAAATCAAGTTCAGATATTTGAATATACACGAGAACTAAAGATTATACGGCTCATAAAAATTAGATATAGAGTAGTAATTCTTATAAATCCTTGCTTTGTATATAGATGTGTATATACAATGAATGGTAAATTACTTATACTGAACGGAGCAAGTCTAGGATGAAAATACAGAAAATGATAGATACGGTAGGAACAAAAAACCTACAAGAAATAGATAAAATTTGGAATTATTTTAACTGTACTGTTTATCATCCAAATCACCCTAAGCCATATAAAGAACTTGGTGTTTTAGTATGTAGAGGAAGGGTTATGAAAAAGGCTCATAACTGCACAGTCTATCAAAGTCTCGTAGGCAGTGGTGATTTTGAATATTATTTTAGAAGATATAATACAAATACAGCCATATCTATACATTATCGAAACTTTGAGTTATCCTTTATACTATACTTTACTTACAATACTGAAGGTGATGTGATTGATTACTTTTATGTTACTTATAGTAAAGAACAGAATAGATTAATTCTAGAAGAGAATAAGAAATAATAATGACTGTTTATTCTTTGTGGAAAATCTTATTAAAGCAATTAAGGAAGACTGTGTAGAAGAAATAATAAAAAATCTAGAAATATATGGAAGTATAGAATCCACTAAAAGAATCCTAAAAAATAAGTTATCTAGAGGTGTAGTGGTAAAAAAGCACCAGTATATCCTAGAATATAATGGATTATTTACAACAATAATACTTCCAGAAGATGAGATTAAATTACTATATGCAGGATCTTATATAGCTGAGATACGATATAAAGAAACTAGATACGATATAAAAGCAGGATACAACTTTAGATATAATGATATCAATGTAGAAGTTAGTGTCTTCTATACAATAGAAAAAGAAAAGAGCATTCAGAAAGATTGAAAAGCCAACTCAATCTTTCTCTTTTTCCTATACCCAGAAGATATAGAATTCATTCAAGGGAGAAGCCGAAGGCGCAGAACGGACCTGGAGTGAATTGGACTTCGAGGAGACATAGTCGACGAAGAAGGACAAGAGAGGGAGGTATGGGGTCCGTTCAGTAAGAGAAGTTTATCCAAAGGATTACACTAGATGGATACTCGATACTCTCGCATCCATCTTGGCTTCGCAGGGTTGTATAGATGTTATGGATTTTTGGTTAATAAGATATGGTATTTTTTAACCAGAATATACTTATATAAGCATTTATATAAAATAGGAGAATAAAATACCACGTTAATTAAAGTGATACATTTTTTAACGAAAAGTACTTATATTAGCATTTATATAAAATCTTATATAAAAATGGTACATTTTGCGTATATTTAGCCTTCAATCTCTTATTATTGAGATGATTAAGGAGAGGACGCTACACTTCGTTCCGCCTCCCAGTAGTGATTAAAATTTATACAATATGTTAGAGATTGAAGAAGATAGAATCATTGTACCAAAAGGAATTAGATATATTAGTAATTGGAAAGATTATAATTTATCTGATTTTAATTTTCCCCACATCCTAGATAAAAAGATTCCAGGTTGTGGCTATACTGAATACTGCATTACTTCTAATCTAAATGTAATCCTCTGTTCTCCAAGAAAAATACTACTTGAGAATAAAGAAGAACAGCACCCAGATACAGTTTTCTATTTCAAAAACGAATTAGAAGATAATATTGAGGTTGATAAGGATATTACAAGAGAAGGAAAGTCTGAAGCAGAAATAGCTGAAGAAAAATTAGAAGAAAAGAAAAGAGAGTTACAGAGGAAGTTAGAAGAAATGATACAAAAACTAAATGACTATCTTAGTAGGTGTATTTACAATGATATACCTGCTAAAGTCCTAGTTACTTATGACTCATTTCGTCTTGTCAAAAAACTTCTCATTGATAGAGGAATTTTTGATACTTTCTATGTGGTAATCGATGAAATGCAAAGCGTCTTCAGCGATGCACTTTTTAAGTCAGATACAGAACTCAGCTTTGTAGATCAACTTCAGGGTCTTCAGAAAGTATGCTATGTTTCTGCAACTCCAATGCTAAAGAAGTATTTAGCAATGCTTGATGAGTTTAAAGACTTACCATATTATGAACTTGATTGGAAGAAAAGAGACCCGCTTCGTGTAGTAACTCCAGACCTTAAAGCAAGAGTAACACAGTCAATTGTAGGAACCGCCGAGAGAATTATTCAAACTTACAAGAAGGGAGAATTCAAGGAGATGGATACTATGATCGACGGAAGAATAGTTACTGTACAATCTAAGGAAGCAGTTATATACGTTAACTCTGTAAAGAATATAATCGATATCATCAAGAAGACAGAATTAACGCCAGATGAGTGCAATATCTTGTGCGCTAATACTACAAGAAATCAGGCTAGAATTAAAAAGAGACTTGGAGCGGGATTTATTATTGGTAAAGTTCCACTGAAGGGCCAACCACACAAGATGTTTACTTTCTGTACTAGAACTGTATATCTTGGAGCAGACTTTTATTCAACCTGTGCAAGAAGTTTTATACTATCAGATGCTAATATTAAAACTCTCGTCGTAGATATTACCCTTGACCTTCCGCAAATCTTAGGTAGACAAAGACTCGAATGCAATCCTTGGAGAAATCGAGCAGAACTATATTATAAAACCCTTACGCCTGGAAGAAAGATGTCTGAGAAGGAGTTTAAAGCAATTCTAGATAAGAAACTAGAAGAAACTAAATCTCTTCTTAGAACATATGGAATAGCCCTAGATGAAGATAAACACAATGTAGCTAAGAATTATCTATTTATTGCTAAAACAGGAAACTATAAAGATAACTATGTTGCTGTCAATATTCATAATGGAGGAGACTTAATTCCTGTATTCAATAATCTAGTTTGGGTTGCTGAACAGAGAGCCTTTGAAATTGAACAGATAGATTATGAATCTTGGTATACTGTTTTTAATTCAATGATGGAAAGTTCTCTTGGTGATAGCTCTAGTGATGAGAATATACAGTCTTTCTTTAGAGGTTTTGAAGAGCTCCCAGACTTTTGTTCTAGAATGAGGGCTGTTTGTGAATCTCCTCTGACGGAACTAGAAAGAAGCTATGTACTTGTTAAACTTCCGATTGAATATAGAAAGTATTATGAAACTATTGGACCTGACAGACTAAAATCTCTTGGATATAATATAACCAATATAAAGAAGGAAATAAAAGATCTTAAGATAGATATGGATAGCCTGTCAAAGAAGATATTTTCTAATTTCAAGGAAGGACAAAGATATACAAAGGCTGACATAAAAACTACTCTTGGAGAAATTTATGAATCTCTAGAATATTCGAGAACTCCTAAAGCATCAGATCTTGAATATTATTTTAAGATAAAAGATTGTCTAATTCAGAATAAAGAAACTGGCAAGAGAGATAAGGGATTTGAGATTATAAAAAAGAAAGATGTATGAAAATAATAAGAATTCCAGATAATTGCATTTCAGGGGCACAGGATATACGAGTTCCAGAAGCAATATATAGAATCATACTTAAGGATACCTGGTACTATGGAGGAGGGTGTTGTAGTGGTTTTCGGATACACATTGAGAAGGAAACTATGATTGCAACACTGGAATCAAGGTGTTCACAAGAGGAAGTCGAAGTTGAAGTCTTTGATGCCCCTGCCGAAGAAAACTCACCAACCAGGATACCAGAACTAATACTAACAATATACTAGAATATATAAAGAGGATATGACTTGACCGTTGTATCCTCTTCTAATTTACACATAAAAATAGTTGGTTATGAAATACGTAAAGAAATTTCAATCCCAGACTACTTATAATACATGGAAGTCTGGTTCCTTTTTTGTGACTCCTAGTGTATCTTTTATAGATTCATCAAAGGAGGTTATCTTTAATAAAATTATAGACAACAACGGGCATGATTACGTTGACCTAGGATTACCTTCCGGAACATTATGGGCTACTATGAATATTGGAGCTTCAAGTGCTACTGACCCCGGTTCATATTTTGCATGGGGAGAAACAAGTACTAAATCAACATATACAGAGAATAATTATGTCTTTGGAACTGAAAGCAATATTACTAAATATAATGCATCTGATGGTAAGACTCGACTAGAACTCTCTGATGATGCTGCTCACGTCCTATGGGGTGGAGGATGGCATATACCTACTTCAGACCAACTTCGAGAGTTATGCGATTATTTAGAATTAAATTCAAGTTCTATAGTTATTGACGAAACTGCTGGAACTTTAACGTGCGGAGAGCTTATTTTCGTTGCTGGTGGGGTTATGATAAATGATAGTGTACAGAAGCAAGGAGATACTAATAGTAATATAGTCTTATTATCTTCTGATTTATCTGATAATTCCTCGTATGGAGCTAAGATACTTATTCTTTCTGGTGGAGTTGTTGATATTCCAGGCCCAACAAGAATTTGGGGTATTAATATTCGTCCAGTCTTAGGAGGAGAGAACTACGTTTATCAGTCGTCTACATCTAGCTCCGAACCTGAAACGCGTTAAATAAAAAATAAAACAACAGAAATATGAAATACTTAAAGAAATTTGAACGGGAGTATAACTATACTAGCTGGATTAATGGTATTGATGAGTCTTTTAATCCAAATGTTGAGCCCTTTGCTGCACTATGCCTTGATACCGGTCATGTCTATTTTCATGAGTATGTAAGTATGAACTCTAACGGTCATGACTATGTTGATCTAGGACTACCGTCAGGTACGCTTTGGGCTACTATGAATATTGGAGCTTCAAGTGCTACTGATTCTGGATATTATTATTCGTGGGGACTGACCTGGTCTTATTCTGGACGGAACATGTTTACTTTAGATTATATGGAGGATCATGAAAATCTCTTCGATAGACATGGCAGACTCAATCCAGATTACGATGCAGCAACTCAAGCTTGGTCCGGTGGATGGCATATTCCTAGTATAGATCAATGTTCAGAACTCATTGATTCTAATAATACTTCTATAGAATTTACTAATGTTAATGGAGTTAATTGTGCTGAAGTTACTTCTCGGGTGAATGGAAATTTTGTAGTTTTTCCTCTCTCAGGGTACTATGATGGTGAGGAATATGGAACTACTCTTCAAGACTCAGGAGTGGGCGGATTATATTGGACTTTGGATTTATATACTGGATCTGCTTCTAATATTGAGCCTAATTCTATGGCAAATGTTTTAGTTTTTTCTTCTTCAAGCGCTGATGGAAGCCTTTGTCCTAGATATTATGGTATTTCCATTCGTCCTGTCTTAGGAGATAAAAATTATATTAAACCACAGCCAGAAGTATCTTAAAATAATATAAATTTATGAAATACCTATTATCAGGAGGAAGAGGTACGACTCGGATTGAAGAATACCTAATCGACCTCTTTAAAATATACCTTAAGATTTATCCTGGAGATGTCCCTGGTGCTCCTGACTTTGGGTTTGATTTTAATCTCCAGGGAATATATCAAGATGAGCTTCCGGCCGAACTAGAGTCTCGAGTTACTAGATTAATCCAAAAAGTTAATTCTAGATTTTCAGGATCTAAGATTAGTTTACGTATTGAGTCACTGGAAATTATATCAGAAACTAAAGCGAGACTAAAAATATCGGCCGGCACTTTAGTGGATGATATAGAAGTTAATATATACTAAAGATTTATGAGATCATTACAAGACTATAGAAACATATATAGAGAAATTGCACAGTCCCTTGGTTATCGTGGAGACAGTGTAGAGCTCTTAGTACAACTTCTGGCTAATGCAACATATATAGAAGAAGTTGAAAATATTACCTATATGCAAGAAGCGTCACTAGAGCATGCAAATCTTATGAACTCCAAGATACAGCACTGTGTAAATAATATGTACTCAGTCTATCGTGGAGCATGTCCTAGAGTGCTTCTTCATGTTCATCCTACCAAGTATCAAGTTTTCAAGCCATACCAAGAGATTGCAACCTCTAGTAACTTTAAAGTCTACTATCTTGGAAGTATTTCTGAGGAGGGGATGTCTGCTCTAACTAAGTCTTGGCTTGATTCTGGAGAAAGCGGAGTCATTGGGATATCACAGGGACTCGATAATGATATTCTTACTGTCAATCCAATTAATTCAGAGGACTATTATATCTATGGATTTATTGCTGACAGTAAGGTATCCGACCGAGAGTATACCATCAGTGAGAAAAATCCCTACTATTTCGATATCCCTGAAACTGGACTTTCTAATGATATGTATGTCGAAGTAGCTAAATCAGGACAAACCGCCGGAGACTTAGAAAACTGGCAAGCTTGGCAGGTAACTCGAATCTTTAGTGAACATATCTTAGGAAAATATAATTCAGGAACTGGAAATCTTGAGTCCGCTATATATGACTTAACCATCCCTGGTTTTGGTAGTCGTCTATATTTTCCCGATGACCTAGAGCTCTCTGATAAAGTTCGTGCTACATACTTTAAGTTTACTTCTCTTTCACGATTTCAGGAAAATGAGCTAAAGAGAATATTTATAAAGGGCATGGAGATAATTCCTTTCTCTAAGACTTTCCTAGATTCTCATGGCATTCAGGAAGAAAATATATACCCTGATCACACCATCTACGGAGAAGATGAGGAGGAGAAAAATGGTGGTCTCTTAATTATTCCAGAGACTCCACGTGAAGAGCTTCAATCCATCCACTATAATGCCAGTCGTGATAGATACATAAATTCTATCGTACGTAGCAATACCGACATGGGAAGGCTCTTGGAACTTATGTATCCTGAGCATGTAAGAACAAATGGAACAGCGGTGAAGTACGAAGGAAAATATGTTATTATCTGGTATATTCCTAGATCTGCCAGTAATCTTCTCACCTCTGATCAGATCTTAAACTTTACAGGGAATCATCAAGCATACTATATATCTTCTTCTATCGATGTTCGGAAAGCTATCGAAATAAAAAAGGTTATAACTGTCGATGTAGAACTTTATCGGACGGTTGATAGCTTAGATTCGAAGGTTGAAGAAATTATAAATCCATATCAATATCGCTTTGGTGTCTATCTTCCTGATGATGTAGATGTCGTCGAGGAAGGAGAACTTAATGTGAAAAATGAAATAGCTTCTACGCTTTCAAAGATTTCAGAGGTTCGACTTGTCAAGGGTATTGGAGTTAGAACCATAGGAAGAGAAGAAAATGAGGGAAGTAGAGAGATAGATTGTGGAGATCAGCCTTACTACTACTCAATAGAAGTTGTTATTAATTCAAGTATTACACGATGAATTTTTGTTATATAAAAAGTCAAGGACATCTCATGGAGCTCCCAGTGATTCAACAACTTGTGGAGCTCTATGAAGAATATCGTGGAAACTACTATGATTCCACAGAGAATTCTTTTCAAAGTTATTATTCAAGTTTTGATATTGACCCTGTCCGCGACTTTATAGAAACAATTATAGGGCCAGATCTTGAAGCGACAGAGGCAGATTATGAAAATGTTTTGAATTATATAACTAGAATGTTCTACTCAGTGAAGGGGACGGCTAAGGTTTTCGACTTTATGGACCGCTTCTTTCCCGGCCTTCAACGTTCTGGAGATATAGTCTATGATGGAGAAAATATAAGCTTAACTCTAGTCCTAGATAATGCTCTGGATAATACTGTTGAATTTCGAGAGGGCCTCTTAAGTTTTCTTCAGGCTCTTCTCTGGCTAGGCGCTTCCGGAGATAGTAACATAACAATAATAGTTCCAGGAGAGAATGGAGATGATGAGATAATTGATGATCCACCGCCTAATACTTTCTCAGGTCAGGCTCAAGTTCTAAGACTAAAAGATCTTATTCAGCTTCATGGTAGTGGAACTATTAAGACATATAAATTAATAATAATAAAGAGATGAGGGTAATAGTAAACAAATCGTCTGGTCTTGGAGACATAAAGACTGCAATCTATTACAAATCTCCTGCCATGCCTGTAGATAACCCAAATCTCTGGAATACACTAGATTCAAGTACTCAGTTGCTTCTTAAGAGTACTAATCCAAGTGCTGTAGCTCCAGCGATTGCACAAGAAATTAGATATGATGCGGGAGAACTTGGTGTCGACTATAGATTCTTTGAATATGGTCTTGAGTTCTTTCCAAACCCAGAGGGAATCCTTCCGGGTATATCTGAAGGAATGGCTAATACACTGTTCCGTAATTCTTCTGGAGATTGGATAGGCACAAAGGAGTTTAAAAACATAGGAAAATATATAGTTCCTGGAAATACTGTATCTTCTTCACTTTCTGGGCTTAAGTTCTTTGGATCATTCAGGACGTCGACACAGGAAATATTCGTTTTCCCTGCCGGCCCTGGAATTTCTAAAATTGAGCTCTATGATGTTGATATAGATCCCCGCGATAAGTCTAAGTTTCTTGACAACGACTTAGGATATAAAGAGGCAGAGTACACTCCAGTGGTTTCTATGTATCTAGGATGTACAGGAGAAGAAACAGTTACTCCTAGATGGTCGGCTAATTTTGAAGCCGCCTGTTATCTTGGAGATGTTCAGAAAGATATTGACAGAGACTATAGACTATATTCTGAAAGATTCGATTCAAAGATAGTATTTCTTTCTATCGGACAGAGAAAAGAAAAGGATCTTCAGATATCTTATAATGCATGGCTTAAGCTTTGTAATTCTGAACCCCTCCGAAATAAGCCAGCCTATGATGTTAAGGCTGACGAAAAATATAATGATCCGGTACAAACTGGAGAAACTATAGATGGATTGATATTTGACCTAGCATCTGGTTCTCTCTTAGGAAATATTGACACAAGAGAAAAGCCGATCCTTCGGGAAAAGCTCGAAAAAGTCAAAAGAAATACCTACAGTGCCTGGAAAAGATATGGCCCGGGTGAGATAGTTATGTATGCTGGAAAATCTTGGGTATCCTTATGTTCTGATAATTGTGGGAATATACCAGGGTTTTCAGGAAAATGGACACTACAGAAAAGGATGACTGATTTTTATACTTCCTGGTTTGTAGTTAATTGTCCGGATGCCAAGGAAATCCAGCCGGGAATTAAGATAAACGTTCCCGATTATCAGAAAGAATCTATTTTCAGACTATATCCCAAGCCTGGCTATGTTCCTGATGATCATAGTGTTTCAGATCTTAAAGCGGACCGGGCACTAGATAGAGTTGTCATGACAGAGAATATAGATATCGATGAGAAGAGATATTATATTTTCTATCTTAAGTGGAATCCTCAGGAGAAATTGGACGGACATATTAGAGGCAGAGTCTTAAATCTATCCCTAAAGAAAAAACCACTAACGCCGGTGATTCGCGTTCCAGATTTTGTTATTCAGAGAGATGGAAATGGAAGATATACATGCACCTGGAATACTAAGTTAACGCCCTCGAATATAGAAATTCCTGGAAAAGATATAGTTATAGATGATCAACTAGATGCTTCTATCTGGGATGCCGTAATGGGATCTGTAGCCGCTGGAACTGGATTAAGCGGTCCCGAGGCGAAGGAAGGATTTAAAGCACACTTAGAGAAAATGAAGTTCTCTGTTGATTTTGAAAAAGAGATTCCAGGAGAAACTTGGACAAACAATGATCTCTCTGAGTCCGATCCAATGCCTTCAGTGATCTTAGAGTCTAGTTCTGGTCATGTCAATGATATTATACTTCATGAAGATCTAGTGGATTATGAAACTTGTAAGTATACATTAGTTCCTTCCTGGGACTATAAGGAGATAACAGTTTCTAATTCTGGCGACTTTGATATAGAATATCCTGTACATAAAGTCATTAGGACAGAAAATTATAAGTCAGGCGTATATTCTAGATTAGGTCAGATTCCGAGCGAATTAAGAATTAAATATAAGCTACAATCTGGGAAATGGTCAGAGTGGTATAGCGTTCCTTATTCCGGGAACAGCGCAACTTGGTCTGTCCCTGGAAGTAGTGAAGGAAGAAATATAGTAGATTTATCTAAAAAATCACAGGATCTTTATGACCTCCAAGTTAGTAAAGTTACTGTGGATATGATAATAGATATTAAAGTATGAAAATAAACGATACAAATGTCAGAGGTATTTGGAGTTATTCTGATAGTTTAGTTTTCGAGAAGGGCGACTTTGTTGTTAAGGGGGATCAGATTTATATATGTAAAGGATCTGGTGTTCAAGGAATAGATCCGTCCAATAGAGATTATTTTACAGAATACCCAGGAAATATGGTTAGATCATTAGAGGAATATTATCAGATTGTAAAAGATCCTGAAGCGTCTGATGATCTTTATATCTCTTCTCGTGTCCTTAATGAGATTCTTCAAGATTCTTATTTCGGTCTTGGAGATAGCGGAATTATAGAATCAGTCATAGAATCTGATGGTACATTGAGAGGACAAATAGAGAGGCTTGGAAAATCTGAGCATATCTTAGACAGTCTTCTCCTAGCGCCTGATTTCAATAATGGAATAGTCCTGGTGTCGAGAGATTTCGAGGATATTAAGAGCTTGGTTGGTACTTTATCATTTACTATTAGCAATGATTCAGGAAGTCAGGAGGGTAGCACGGTTCCAACAACTAGAGCTAAGATTGATTTTTCTAAGTGTTCTGGTTGTGGTGCTTGTGTAGATGTTTGTCCTCAGGCAGCCATTAGTGTAGTTAATACAGAAACTATATATACATGTGAGCATAGTGACTGTGGATATATATTCTCTGACGACGAGTGCTATAGAATATTTAGAGGAGGAGCCGGAAAATCTGAATGTCCTAAGTGTGGAAGACTTACAGATCTAACACCAAAGGTAATAAAATCATGTAGATTAAATACTGCCAGATGTGATAGTTGTGGACTTTGTATTAAGGCTTGTCCGGAGGGTGCTATATCTCTTGTTGAAAATACTGAAACAATAAGCACTACAGTCGAAACCCCAGAATCAACTGCAAATCAGAGTTTTTCTAATATGATTTCAAAGCATCAGGTTTCAGACTTAGAGTATGTATTTGTACGACAATATTCTTACAAGTCTGGAGCTACCGGAATGCTTCATAGAATTCAGGAATTAGTCGATCCAGATCAAGGATTAATATATTTCCGTCATGCAATTCAGAAAGAAGGTGCCCTTACAATGGATAGCACAAATTGGAAAGGGTGTCTGTCGAGAGATGCTATTGTTATGGGACGAGAGCTTTCCAGAATTAGAGAAAAATTATCTAAGGAAGAAACAGTAGCTAGTACTTCAGGATTTAGATATAAGAGTGTTAGAGTTAGTGATAGAAATAACAGAGCGTATTATATATCAGAAAACGACCTTCCTGTAGTATCTGGAGACGTAAAAAGAATTGTTACTCTGGTAGTAGAACTTCAGGGGAGAACAACCTCTTCGTATAATGCTTCTATAGATCTATCTAATCCCGACGACTATAGAGATCCGAAAGCTTTCTATCTAAATGATAATATTAGCTTTGTAGTACTTAGCGCGGTTGGAGGATTTGATCTAAGATTTGAGGTTGACACCGAAGAAGCTCTCCTCTTAAAAGATGTATATTGTAGAGAATCCTGTTAAGAATTATGGGGGAAGTAAAATTAGATATACCATTTAGAAAAGATTTAGAAGATGTAGAAGGTAGTGAGGTTTATTTCAGTACTTTCGAATCAATTGTGTCAGGTAGTTCAGATGCGGAGGAATATCAGCAAAACTTTCTCTCTATCGAAAGACCACTAAAAGCAACTGAAGTTTTTAGTAAACTAAGAAGAAAAGGATGGGGAAGATTTGATAATAGATTTATGACTGAGTCTGATATAGTTTCGGATCAAAGACTTATGTATCGAGTTTATATCCCCTATAAATACGGCACTAATCAGAAACTAGATATAGACTATCCAGAAGATCCAGTCGACGTCATTGATACAGGATATAGAAGTATCTCTGAAGTAACCGAAAATCCTGAAACTGGTGAAAAGGAAATAAAGAGTGAGGTAAAAATAAGCCCGTTCTTCCAGATGTGGCCAGAAAAATTTAGCCCTAATCCAAATAATAATGAAGCTGAGAGGAAAGCAATTAAAACCGAACTCGACGAGCTTTATAAGAGTATTTTTGGAGAGGATGTTTCTGGAGTTAATACAATATCTTTTCGCAGAGCTACAAGAGGTATACTTAATGTCCTAGATAAATCAATATCTTTTGACATTATTTCCTCTGATTCTGACATGTATACAAATAGTCTGGATCTTAGCGAACTTCGTGGATATGCTGTTATTTCTGGAATTTCGGCGAGAATAGATGTTACAGTTCAATATTCCACCTATGAGCCGGAAGCAAGAGTTCCTGTCAAAGTTTTCAACCGAGATGTTACATTTTGCGCCTTTAAGTATGAGTATGATAAGGATACTAATTCAGTAGAGTGTACTAGTGATTCCTTTAAAGAGACAATGAATAATGATATCTTGATTTCATATGCATCAGACTTAGAGACGGGGACTGCACTCTTAGAAATAATCCCATTATCCCAGCGAGTTAGCGAATGTATAATAAGCAGATGCGTAGTGACTTATGGCAAATTCTAAAAAACATAACACATTTATTATAGGTTTTCCAGAAGCCATCAATAATTGTCCAAGAATCATCGTTTGTAACAGTAATGATGTGAAGAGCGAAGGGGATGTGACACTTTTTAATGCTTGGAAAATTGCATCTCAAATAATAGCTGGCTCATTGCCTGGACTTATTATACCTAGATCTGAAGATGGATTTTTCAAGTATCGGAAAGATAATCTCTTCTGGATTCTTGGAGATGGTGACGAAGAAACTTTTGAATTACGTAAAGCCTGGGGATTTGATGTTATAATCTATCTAACATCTAGTGAGGATGCCCTGGGATATACAAAATTTTCAGAAATAAATGGAGGAGGAACTACTAATTTAAATATATACTTAGAATTCTCCTCAGAGCTCAATGAGGTTGACTTGAATATAGTCCTAGATACTACTCTTTCTAGTATTTCGAGTATAACCGAGCAAAATAGAATTTCTGGATATCTTCATCTTGGGGATATTCAGAAAGGACTTAAGAAAACTACTTCACGATATTCTCCCCATCTTTCTGCATCTGATATAGCATTTCTTGGAGACAGGTCGGTTATATCAGAAACCCCAGTTAAGATAGATCTTATGTATGGCCAGAAAGTTAATCCCTACGTAAATTGGGCTAACTTTACTTCCCATCAGATAGGATACTACGGTGGAGATGATATCGTACTAGAGTCTTGGACCTCAGATCATTATAATATTGTATCTCTTCTTAAGACTGACTACTGGGGACATCCTAAGGTCTATACAGTGTCAAAGGAGGGTTGGAGACCGATTGCAATGTATGAAGATATAAAGCCAGAAATTCTATATCTCTCTGGCCGATATGTAGTATGTAATTGCTCTGGCGTTAAGAAGATATATGATACAGAAGAATCTAGGTGGTTGGTTACATATGGTTCGCCAATATCTGATCCGCTTAGTATTCAAAATAAAATTGTAGACCTCCGTGCGAGTGTTAGTAGTTTTGACCAGATTGCTGAGTATGTCCCTGAGATAAATGAAACTTTCCTTGACTTATCTAAGGACATAGTAAACCTATATCGAAAAGTAGGACCATGGTTTGTTATAGAAAATGAATCAAAGTCCTCAATTCGAAGTTATAAGATCTGTGGTCCTACTATGACTTTATATCTTCTTAGATCAGAGCTTCAGTATATATCTTTCCTGAATGATTCGTCTATTCTCTATTACAATCCAGAGAGCCGTGAATGCTATATCTATTGTGGCTTCGGAAAGACGTTTATTTCGAAAAGATATGATCTGAACTTTGATAAAATAAAAGATTCCGAAGATCAAGTAAAACCGGGAGAACGAATAGAAGCAGTCGAGAAGGATAATATAATTGGGTCTGGACTTGATCTATTTAGAAGAAAGCAGCCAATTCTAGAACTTCCGAGAATTATTTCAGGATTCGGCGGCCTTGTGTTTTATACTGATGAGGAAAATAGATTATATTATTTATAATGAGAGTAGAATACAAAAATCCAGAGATACTAAAGAGACCCGATTCCAGAATTACTATAAAAGATATTCAAGGAATTTGGGAACCTGATACAAAAACTCTTAGGATATATTACGAAGGAAATCTTTCTAATATTCCAAGGTCGATAGTTTCGATCGATGGAGACGAAATTCTTGAACTTATTCTTGAAGACAGTGATTCTACATTAGGAAATTGTGGAAATATTATTTATATAGAATTTCCAGAATTCACCGAAGCAGATATTGTACTGTCAGGAGCCTCCGGGAATATTACATACCTGGAGAGTAGAGGTTATGCTATCGGAGAAAATATCTTAAGAGGAATCACTACCCCTGTTGAAGCTAGACTTAGAAAATTTATAAGTAAAGCCTCTTGGTACAGATATTTTAGAATTAATCGAGTCTCTAAAACAACTAACCTAAAGAGACTAGATTGGGCGGGAAGATCCATTTCTAGGGATTACTATGAGAGATGCTATTCAAACCTGCAATTATTCTGTGACGGGGCAGATGAAAATGACCTAACAGTTTATGGTTTTGGTATGAATACTCCCTGCATTACTTTCTATGGTTTTGCAGTGGAAGAGGTATATCGAGTTGAAGGAAATAATAGGACCTTAGTATCAAAAGAAATAGTATCTCTAGAGAATGTTCCCGGTCTTGTAATATCTGAACTCCCTGGGGGAACACAAAATTTCGTTCTTTCCATAGACTCAGAACATCTCAGGGCAGAGCTCTTAACTATACCAGATTTTAACCCCGATGAAACAAATACTGTCTATCATACTAGTTTTATCGCAGAGGTTTATGACTCCTTAGGGCAGAAAAATACTAGTTATCCTCTTGAGATAACAACACATTCAGCTCGTCTATCTTGGTATCTTGACTTAGAAAGAACCACCACTATATTTAGAGAAGACGGAGCTCCAGTATTTCTCTTCAGATATAATGATAGTCTTCGAGGGGCATATCATACATTACGAGTTTCTACTATCAAGACCATCGAGAATACTTCAGAAGTTTCCGTAGGTCCTGACGATTCTGCCAGCGATCCATATTTTGTATATGAAAAAAGTTTCTGTGACAATCAACTCGGCGGAACTGATATAATTATTAAGATTAAGCCTACCGAAGGTTTCCAAAACTTAACTGATTCTTGGGTTCCTAAGTTATATGGAGATTTTCCAGAACCAAGAAAAGTCTCCTACAGAAATCATGAATTGATATTTTACGCTATTATTGGTCCTAAGAATGATGACTTATACCTAATTGAGCCCGGACCAGAAGAGGAAGGTGAAGAGGCAGAGATTGAAGCTCTTGAATTTCCAAATGATATTCTTGGAGGAAATTATATCGTCAAGACTACAGGAAATGATACCTATTGGAATGGATTTGCAACTAACTCTAGTGTCTATGCTACTGCCTGGGGATATACTGGATATGTCAAACCAGAAACTCCAGAAGTAGAGGATACATCAACGGATTCTACCAATGTTACACCACCTACACCAGAACCTCCGAAGAAGAAAGAGGTATTTAACTTTGATATCCCTGGATCTGATACTTCCGGAATTACCAGCGATGGATTACTAATATTTCCATCTTCAGCCTGTGTACGTCCTGGACAAGTCTTCATGGTATCTTCTGTTGAGATTAAAGGCTCAAGAAAAGTTTGGTGTAGAGATAGCCGCTTAGGACGTACAGTCTATAATAATACTGGTGTTCACAGAGTCGAGTCTACTTCAAATGTCCCTTCGAATTCAGTTAATTGTTATGAAGCTAAGTGGTGGGTAGCTCCTAGTACTCCTGGAACTTATAACATGCAAGTCATTGGAATAAAGGACAAAAATAAAAAGGGAACTTTCAAGCTTAAGGTAGTATCTGATGAAGAAGGAAAGTATGCTAAGCTCTATAGTACTTACATGGTTGCTTTTAAAACTACAGCATACAGACCTTCCGGAGCAGATGTTTTTGAGGCTCAGATTTATAATTATGAAAGCGCACTTGTGAAGGTTTATGCATATTATAAAGATGATCCCACAAAGCCTGTTCTAGTAGATTTCACAGCGTCCGATTGTGATTTTGTATATAAGACAACAAAGTCTGGAATTATAAAGAGTATAGATAAGACCACTGAAGGACTTAGAATTTTCCGAGGCTCAAATTACGGCGTAACAGAGCTTATAATCTATTCTAAATCTGACCCGAGTATGTACTTAGATATCCCTGTCTTTGTCTTTGGAGATAAAGCTAAATATTATCAATCTAGTATTAAGTAAGAGGAGGGGAAAATATGAGTTTAGTAATGAAAATAGATCGTGAGATAATTCATTCTTGGGTTGGTCTTAAAGAGTGGCCTACTGTCTACTTAACAGATCCTCCTCTTCAGCCGATGCTTCCTGGTCCTAGTGTAAAGTGGAAAATTGCAGATACATCAATAGTAAAACAAGATGAAAGAGGCTATTTCTGTTCTCTTAAAACTGGAGAAACCACAATAACTGCAATATCTGATGATGGACAATATCAGGCAAGCTCTATATATCGAGTAGAAGATGCTAGCAATATTACAGTAACCGGATTTACTTTCTATAATGAATATGGAAGTAATAGATCCATAAAGAAATATATTATTGGATATGGGGAATCTGTGGTTCTTGGTGCACGTTCTCATAGCCCAATAGATAATAATCTTGGTGTTTATTATAGAGACGTAGAAATAAACCATGGCGGAGTTATCTGGTCTACTAGTGATCCAGAAATAGCTACTGTGGTCCCAGATGATATAGAAGGGGCTCAAATGTTCTGGAGAGGAAAAGTAACTGCAGGAAATAAATCCGGTACAGTTATGGTTAGGGTTGCTTCTGTTACTTGTCCGGATGTATATTCAGAATTTCCAATAGAGGTTCGTCCGACAGTAAAACACATTAAGAGCATTAGAATTAACCCAAGTAGTCTGGAAATAGCGATTGGTCAGAAACAACAAGTAGAAGCCATTATAACACCTTCTGACGCTACTGATCAGACTCTGTTTTGGACAGTTCCTATCGGCGCTACGTGCTCTGCCTCTGGTGGTCTTATTCGTGGTGTTAGAAAAGGAGGAACAAGAGTAACTGTTACTTCTCAAGATGGAAGTATTTCTGCTGTTCTTAATGTAACTGTTACTGACAGCGTTGTTCCGTTGTCTAAACTTGAGCTTAACACCTATTCTATTCAGGTACAGATGGATACTGATAAAGAAACGCACTATCCTTCTGTAACTGCATATGTTCCTACAAAACCAGGACAAGATCCAGAAAATGTAGGAATAAATGTAGAAATAAAAGATCCAGAGATTCTAAAAATTCGAGAGATTAAAGTTCTTTCTGAAAAATCAAATAGAAGATCGGTTGTTTTCAAAGGAGGAAAACCAGGGTACACAACAGTAAAAATATCATCTAAGACAGATCCTTCTCAGTTTTCTATCTTAGAAGTTATGGTTATTAATAAAATATCTGATGTTTTCCTTCCATATACCATTCATACTGTTCCTGATGAAATTGAAGTAGAAAGAGGCCAGATATTTACACTGTGGGCTAGAGGTTTTGGCGGGCTTCATCAGCAAAATGTTAGAAGCACTGATCGATGTGCATATAATATCTATAATATTACTTGGGATGGAAACTGGAGATTTACGCCGAATTGCTCACAACTAGAAGTTCTTCGTTTGACCGGAGATACTAATCAAAGTTATGCTTGGATTAGAGCTGGCTATATACCTGGGGACTATGAAATAACAGTAACTAGACATCCAGGAGGAGTTCTTCAAGAGGAATATGGATCTAAGACGGTTAAGGTTAAGATAGTTGATAAAATTTTTAATGAGACTATCGGTGAGCTTATTCCTAGTACGTATTATCTATGTTTCATGGATAAAGATACAGCTGATGTAGGAGACCGTAATAGTGGTCGTATGGGTAATCCGGGGGAATTTTATCTTGGATGGATAAAAGAAGCTAGTACTAATGAGAGAGCAACAAGATTCAAAGATAGTGAGTACGATAATATAGGGTGGAAAATAGCCCGAGACGGAATTATCTCTAAAATTGAGCGTTCCGGAAGCCTTCTTAAGCTATATCGAGGCCCTAATTATGGAACAACACAGGTGATTTTCTATTTGAAATCTAATCCACATGTATACTATCCTTGTTGGGTTGAATATGATGGCGGAGACTTTAGAAATTATACGACGGATAAAAATATAAGTATAGTAACATCGACTAGTCCATCAGTCGCGCCCAAGTCTATTACTAATACCGATATAAGTAATGGTAGAGTTCAGACCGATAGCACTACTGAAATAGGAACTGCATTACCTAGTAGTTCTACATCATCTGGAGGAACCGTCGTTGTTACTGAGACTGGAACATATCGAGCAAGCACCTATAATCCAAAATATAATTATAAATCAGATACAGGCTTACCAGATACTAGTACAAAAATAAAAAATACAAAGAAAATAAGCAGAGGGTCTTTTATTGATCCTAATTCTAAAAGAGGCGGAAACAGTTCCTCTAAAATTTAATTAATTTAACCGTATGAGTACTGTAAATTACGAAATTGTCGATGAAACAGGAGGAGGCGGAGGAGGAACCGGAACAACAGCAAGATCAACTACTTCTGGAACGTCAACGTCAAGAACAGGTAGCGGAAGTGGCAGTGGAAATGGATCTGACGCATCCGGATCAACTATTAGATCCGGGTCAGGCAATACTACAGTAACCACAGGAAGAACCGGGCAGACTACAAGATATATTAATTCTCGTAGCTTCTATTTTAAAGATGTACCCACAACCTGGAAGATATACATGAATCCGGGAGAAATTTCGGAGTTACATGTTCAGGTTAGTTCATCTACCAGACCTGAAATAACTTTTGAGTCTTCTAATAGCATGGTGGCTACAGTTCAGAAGACTCAAATAGCCGCCTGTAAACTTACTGCAAGAGGTATTGGAGTGTGCACAATTAGGGCATACTACACTAATACTTCAGGAACATACTATGAGGCTGCTCTAACTTTGGCAGTAGGTCCGGTAGATGTTGATTTTGACTCTATCCAAGAAGATCATAAGATATGGATGGTTATTGGAGAAAAGAAAACAATAACTATTCAGCAAGATCCAACGTCCACCTCTATCGATTCCTCTGATACTTCTATAGCTACATTTGTAAAGAACTCTGTAAATACGGCGATCCTAAGTGCCCTATCTCCCGGAGTTTGCGCGATTCGATATATTAAAGATAGAAGAACCATTATTGACTCTTATTATGTAATTGTAACTCACGGAGATGGAACAGACTATCTTGATGTAGTTACTTTTGAGAAATCTAGTACATGGGAGAGTCTAAATCTGGGGTCTATCTTTGTAATAGGATGTAGTGAAGGAGAAGCTAGTGGAAATGAAAGCTCCATGTTTCGTTCTAATATCCTAAGTCCCGACAAATGGAGAGACTTAGTTGATCGAAGTTACAGAGAAGTTAAGATTTCTAAGCTTGGTCAGGAGATAAATATAAAAGTTACGCCTCCTAGTTTCTTAGAAGATGAAGAATCAGAGAATGCATGGATTTCTCAACTCTCTGCATCTACCACCGAACCTGAAGAAAGCGAAACTGAGACTTCCGAGCCAGAAATTTACTGTAATTTTGTTGGAATAGGCGTCTATAAGTTCGTTGTTAGCTCTAATTGTCCAGTCAGATTTAAAACTTCAAGTGATAAAATTAGCCTTGGACCGTGGACAGGTGAGGTTAGGAGTGAATATATTCTATCTGATTTTGGAAATAGTCGGGTCCTGCCGGTTCATGTTCTAGATCTTCCTCTCGATGGGTCAGAGATTATAGATTTTAGCTATGAATGTATTGATGGAAGAGATCACCATGACTTTAATGTAAAGTTATGGCCCGCTCTCCCTGGTCTTGTTGATACCAGAGGGCCTTATGTCTATATAGTTCCGGGCGAATCTTACAGCTATAATCAAAAAATATCTCTAAAAGCCTATGGTAATCTACAATTCAGTGGAATAGAGTATCCGAGGGAGAGAACAAGCGGCTACATAAGAGAAGAAGATAAGGCTGACCTGTGGGTTTCTGACCTAGGATCTGCGTCTAGGGATCTTTCTGGACTAAGAATTAGCATTTCCACTGAACCCCATCAAGAGCAAAGAACAGATACACCAGGTCTTCTTAAGTATTTTATAACTTTAAGGTCAGTAACTGGTTTTGAAGCTGGGGATCTTCCGGCTGCACCTGTTGCTAGAATAAGATTTGATGTCACCGGAGATTTTGAGCCAATAAATGCTAGTGTAAAGAACTATATATACTATTATATCTATGTTCTTCCAATGGTTCCTCTGAAAAATATTGATGAGTACTATGCAATAGATGAGTGTCCAAGAAATTATACACCAATTAATATATTTTGCAGTATTTTCGAAAGAATGAGGACCGAGGATCTTAGTGCATATTGGCCTGGAACTAATGTTAGGTTTGTAGATATCTCTGGAATGTATGAGTGTTTTTCAATAAAATATCCAGAAAATTACCTCAACGTTGGAACTAGAAATGACCATGGAGTTTCTTTTGAAATATTGTGGACTGATACCGATCTTTCTTGGAGAGAACGAGCCTATGGAAGTGAACTTGGAACTCTTGTAATTAATTGGTACTACAATAAAGATTATATTCTAGAACATCATGGACTTTTCAACTATTATTATCTTTCTGAAGAGTTTAGAACCATAGGAGATGCTCCATATAATCCAAATAATCAATTCTACACTCAGACTATTCACTTTATAAAAGGCAATGAGTATACAGGACATATTCTTAATAGATCTTATATTCCTACCTATTATTCTGCTCTTGGTACTTATAATTCTTATACCCTAAATCCAGATTACGTAGTTATAAAGACTGATCTAACGTTTAATACAACACAGACAACAGGTTATGGATATTATAGCTATAAGTTTAGAGAAGAGGAAGTTGCCGGGGGTATACCAGTAAAATATAAATGTGAACAGAGTCTAGAAAATCCACAAAACTTAAATCTTACAATAGAACCGAGAGGAAATAATGCATCCTTCACTCTTAATAACTGGGAAGAGCTTATTCCATACTACTCTGTTGCTAAGGGCGAAATAAAACTTTTAGTTGAAGGAAGAGAAAGGTATGGACACGGAAGCAAAGAGTTTAGTACAGTCCTAGATACACTATCTTTTGCACAAGAAGGCTTAGAGGATTGTATTCTCTATAAAGATAAAATATATCTTGGAAGAGCAGAAATTAATCTTCCAGATATAGATTACACTTCTTACAGTCTAAAGATAGGTGGATATGGTATTAAGAGTTATAGAATTTCGGATATAGTTAATAGTAAAGGAGACCTATCAAGAATACAGGAGATAGACGGAGGAATTACTATTAAAGTATGGAAAGATTCTGATCCAGAGCCATTCTGGACTGAAACTGCAACTGCTTTTAGTAATATAGGTGCTGAATTCACAGAGAATGATACAACTTCTGACATAATCTATACTATTGAAATTAAACATAGAGAGCTTCCTTCCACAATCAGTTCTTCTGATTATGGTTTTGAAAGCGCTGTTATATTAAAATTAAAACAAAAAACAAAATCATCAGATATATACGTAAATACTAATCGTCTTCCAGCTATTTATTCCTATGGTACCCTCGAAAGCCCGATTGTATTCTATACAACTATTCCAAAAAATAAAATATGGGTAGAGGAGGTTCTTCGACAGGATTCAAACGGGAAATGGATAGTTGGACAGGGAACTACTGGTAGTTTTAGAATAGATTCATATACTGAGAAAATTCCTGATCCAAACGCCCCAGCCGGATATAAATGTTATAAGTGTCAGATAAGCTTTAGTCCAAATTCTAAATATATCCCTACTGCAGATCCAAATTCTTATCTAGGAGAAGAGATAATAAGAAAAATTAGAATACGACACTTAGACATTGAAGGCGGTGATGTATATGATCTTAAGCAGGGATATTATACAATATATCCAACTCTAATGTATAAAGGAAAAGACGAAGATCAGGACTTAACTTTTGTTACAGAAAAAGACTCTAGAAGCGGGGGAGACGTTCCTCCTAATACAGTTATCTATAACAAAGAGGAAGGATTCTGGAAAATTGGTTCTGAACATAATCCACTTAATCTACCTCCTTTCAGAAATGCTGGTGGAAATCTAGATCCTAATAAAGTATGGATCTCATTGATGGCTATGCAGCATGAAGTAAAGGACGGAAATCAGGTAAGATGGATAAATACAACCAGACTCTTTAACCTAGGAGCATTAGAAATAGAATCAAATTCAAGAGAACTACGGCAGAATACAGTTGACAGTAGTATAATAGCTAACGCGCAACTCTCTGAATCCGATTGGTTTAATAGTATACAAACTGATATAATTATACGCTCTTCTGATAAAACTTCCGATAAAACTAAAGAAATTATAGGAAGAATACCAGGAGAAGATACTGAAAGTGAGGGCAAACCAGGAAAGGAGGATATCGAATTTCCAGCCCTCGAAACAATCTATACCGCATCAGGGGCAGGATTTTATGAAAGACAAGTACTAATTCGAGAAGAAGTAGAACTTGGACTTGGAGTTCTTACTGATGAAGGTGATATTTTCTATGAAGGACGTGAAGCATACACCGTAAATAGTAAAATTCAAATTTGGTATAGAAAAATTGGTGAAGATATAAAAGATGAATGATAGAAAAATGAGTTTCTTAGATCACATTACTGATTTATCCGAATCATTAGTAAGGTTGGATGAGAGGATAGGTTTTAAAAGATTGTTCAGCTATCTCCTTATTATTCTACTCATCATTGGTCTATTCAATTTTAAAACTATTGTAAAAGAGACAATAGAGCTTTATAGTGAGGTTTCAGACCAGATTCACGATGAAAAAATGGTAAAAAGAGACGAAATCTTGGCCGACCTCAATGATATTCTAAAAGAGTATAGAGCTCATGTCGGTGCTGATAGAGTCCTTTATTTTGAATACCATAATTCTAAGGAAAATCTTGCAGGAATACCATTTAAGTACATTGACTTGGTTATGCAAGACAGAGCCTATTGGGCTTCTGGTATTCCTATAGATATGTATAGGGACATAAATATTGGAGCCATTACTACTCTTTATGAGGATCTTAAGACAAGTATAGTAATATTCTGTGTTGATAATGAAGGAGATTCTATAAAGGGTAACGCATGGAAACAAATGCCTGTCGATGAGTTCCAGGGAAACTATCCAGGAGCTTACGACATATTTCAATCGGAAAGCCAAAAACAGCAAGTATATGTATCAATCCCAGGCCCTAAACAGCCTATAGGACTAATGATATTTGAGTGGCTTGATCCAGACGCTACGATAGATAGAGGAAGGGTAATAGAAGTAACCGCAGCTTTTGTGCCCAGAATCACCGGACTTATGTCCGTAACAACTAAATAAATTTAAATTAATTTTCAATTATGGCAAATTTTGATGAATTTGATGTTGTCGATCTCCCTGAGGTTGACGAAACTTTCGTTGAGAAGGTGAACAAGAATTCTGGTTGGAGAATTGGAACGGACATCGTCCCTAGTGTTTTCTACCAGGCTTACTTTGAAGACGGTGCTTGGAATGCTGATGATGAGTCAACATATCGTCTTTATCTTGAGGAACCTAGTGAGGTAAAGCCAGAGGTCGTTAAGGCAAAGGCTGCTGAAGAAGCTGCAGCTGAAGAACCCGCCGAGGGCCAGACTGCAGATCCAGATGCTCCTGCAGCTGATCCTGATGCACCCGCAGATCCAGATGCAGATGCACCTGCCGACGAGCCTGCAGCTGATGCAGAGGCTGAGGAAGAGGTTGATCGTGAACTTCCTCTTCTAAAGGCTAACAAGTATGGTTTCGCAAAGCCATATGAGGTTGTACGTCTTGAGATCACTCCTAGTGCTTCTCTTAAGGAAGAATATCCTTTCGCTATCGTTGTTATTGATGGTAAAGAATATGACCTTGGAATTCTTGACAATCCAATTAGATTCGTTATGAGCAAAGACCACAGAGTTGTCCTTGATTGGAAACACGGTGAGGTCTACGAGTCATTCAGAATTGTTGTTAATCGCTAAAAATTAAACCTTAGGGGTACTATATCTTACTTGGCATAGTAGGAATATAGTACCCCACCTTTTTAATAAATAAAATAAATATGGATACTATAACAAGAATAAAAATAACTAGATGCAGCAGTATTGAAGGGAGCAGAATCCTAGCTGTTGTGCACCTGAATTCTATTGATTTCTGGGAGAAGGGCATGCCTGTAATGGTTCCCTATAGAAAAAGTAATGGGAAGATTGATACTATAGTCGCAATTGGTCTTAAACAAGGAGGAACAGGCCCAGAATATTATAGTATCATATCTGAAGGAGGAAAACTTTATGTAGCAGGAGTTTATGAAGAGCTACCAGATGTTTCCTCTCTTATTCACAATATACCTTATGTCGCTAAAGTAGATGGTCAGTGGAGATTAGTCTATATCAGCGACGACAATACGACACGTATTATTGGTGACTTAGACCCTGATGATGTAATATATAACTTAGAGGATGGACACAACTACTTTTACAAGGATGGAAAAGTTGTTCGTGATGATGCAGTCGTTTCTCTCTTAGAGGACGAGTTTGATCTAGTACGAATGGGCTCACTAAATCTTGAAGTATCTGTTCAGGGTCAAGACACATACAAGAAAGGAACTTCAGCCAGACCAGTATTAAATATTGCTGTTTCTTCGGATACTGGAATGAATGTCCTACCTGATTGTGATATCACTATAAAGAAGGGTAGTGTTCCTGTCAGCGGATATGTAGCTGGCAATAGACTTGTAATAAGCGAAGAAATAAACTCAACAACTGAATATACTATTACTGCAAAATATACTATCGGAGACGCAACCGTTGAGGCTAGTAAGTCTGTTAAGATTTGGTTTGTAACTCCTGTAATTTATGGAAATCCTGAACAAGAAGCCCTATGGAATGGACAAGGACCTCTCGTTCTTTACTTTAATCTAGTCGATAATGTTTCTGTAGCTAAAGTGCCTATGGATTTATTTGAAAACTCTAGTACTGGTTTCCAACATATATATGATACTCATGGCCTCGACTATATTGAGGACTATAGAGTTTATCCTAGTGGAAATTACAGAGTCTACGAAAAAATTGATGCAGTAACAATCAATAATTTTAAACAAGCATTTACATTATAATGGCTCAAATAACATTAACAGTCAATCCTATTCCAGCTGATGCTGAGGTAAAAATAAATGGTACTATTGGTAATACTAGTTCTGTCGAGTCTGGCAGTGATGTTTCTATTCTAGTCTCTAAGAGCGGATATTCAACTCTAGAAATTATAAATAGATACACCGAGAGTAAGACTGTTGATGTTGAGCTACAAACCGGCGACGACTTAGAACCAACAATTACTATATTTCCTCCCTCTGGCTCTACATCCGTTATTGGTGGAACAAAAGGTACTTCAAAAACCGTGTCAACCGGATCATCAGTAAGCATAGAAGTTTCTAAGTATAACTATGTAACATATGAAGAAACTTTTATAGCCACTCATAATATAAAAAAGACTATATATCTTGAGGAAGGCCGTTGTTGGTTTACAGATAATACGGATAGAATAATATCAGGAGGCGAGCAAAAAATAAGGCCTGTCGTTGAAGTAAAAACAGACGCCTCTAGCATGGGATTCTGGATCGGAAATGTAGAATACGTCGACCAGCAAGACTCTAGTGACTCTTGGGTTCGTGGAACCGGAAAAACAGACGTAAAGAAAGTAGATACCTATACTAGTGGTGCATGGGTTTCTGTGAATCTATCCGGTGCAACAAGAAGGGCTGTTCTTAAACTTAGTGCACAAACTGGAAGTCCGGTGTGGGATACTATAAATGTTATTCAAGAACCACTTTCTGTCTGTCTTGTTAAAGCAAAAATAGATACTTCTTATGAAGAATACAGTGGGAAGCTTTCTGTTCGTTGTGCCTCTCAATCTACTTCGTGGACAGTAAAGACTGATTGTTCCTGGATAACTCTATCAGGAACCATTGGAACTGGAGATATAACCAACGGCATTTCCTATACCATTGCTGCTAATACCACAGGAACTAAAAGAATTGGTGAAATTGCTATATATACAGGATCTACTAAAGTTTATGCAGTTCCTGTTACCCAAGAAGTAGATCCTTCTATAAAAGTGCCTAGTGTTGATAATAATGAGTTTTCTATAGATACCTATGAAGACACTGAAATAGTACTTAATATTTCAGACCCGAATGAGTTTGGCTGGAAATTAGATGGATACACTTGGTTTGACAGTTCTGGAAAAGCTAGATATGATTCTACCAGCTTCAAGGGAGTTCTTAATCCTAACGACTATCCCCTAGATTCTGTTTTTGTACAACAAGGAATCGATTTCGCCCATCCTGAATTTGGGACGAACCCCAGTACTACTCCTGTAGAAAGAACGACTGGTCTTACAATTACTGACCGAATGAGAGCTAGAACTGGTATAGGCGACGCTACTATTCGAGTTCTATTTAGTAGAAAAGCATTATCTAGAACTAATTCTATGTCCTTAATGGACTCTAATGGAGATTATCTAGATAAAATATACTTTATCCCCTCTGACGAAGTTGTGGCTCAGTGGGACGAAGAGTACGGAGACCATTCTGAACCTATCGAGCCTACGGGAGTCTATTTTAAAGCTACTGAAACAGTTTTAGACGTTGGTGGTGCTGGAACATATATTTATTCTTATATAACCCCAAGTGATGCCTCTGGAACTAAAACTAATTATTTTAAAGATGGTTCATTAGTAACTTGGAGCAAAGGAAGAATACTTGGAGTTAAGGCTGGACATTCATATATTTATGGAAAAGCAAAGAAGTCTGACGGAACATATACCCCGGAAAGCGCTTCTGGGAAACTTCAGGTTGTCATTTGGGATAAGAACAACCTATCTCAAGATTTTCAATTCGAAGATCATAAAACAATACGTCTTGATTATGGAGAGACAAGAAATGTAAAACTCCTAAGAAAACCAGATTCCAAGATTCATGCTTCAGACTTGTGGATTTGTCCTCCTAATGGTATATATTCAGCAGTTGCAACAGACTCTTCAGATGGATCTATAAATATTGCCGTAACTGCAAAAGCGAAGAAGGGATCTGCCTGGTTAATGGTGGTTTATGGATCAATAATTGATAGAGTGGCCATTGCTGTTGCCAGCCCTAGTGGAGGATGTAGATCTGGTGATGGTATATCCACAGAGGGTGATGGACAATGTTCAGTAGGAAATAGTGATCTCTGGAATCCTAATCACCCCGTAAAGCACCAATTTGAATATGACCCCAATGCTAAAGTGTCTCCCATCGGCTTAACGTTGATGGAGGGAGAAACCAAAATTATAAGAGGAAAAAGAGGCGGTTATGGTGGAACTATCTATAATATGGACAAGTACCATACTGTAATCCGCGGAAATGCTAGTTCTATTCAAATAGGTGACCTTACCCAAATAGATTCCGGAGAGAATGGTGATTGGAGATATGAGTTTGCAGTAGAAGCTATTAGCCCTGGAGTATCATATGTTGATATAGCATATAATGGAGACAATAAAGTTATGGCTACATATATGATTGTTGTTCAGGGTGAGGATAGTGCTCTACTTAAATCAATAAAACTATTTACAACCGATACTAACTGTATTCCTGGAAAATCATATAATCTAGGATTTACTTGTGTCCCTGGAAATTATAGCATTCGAGATTATAATACATCAACGGGCTTTTTCTCTGATCGTCCTGGGGTATCATTATCTCCTGAATATGATGATCCCTATGGATGTATAGAATCCTGCTCCGTTGTTACCAATCCTGATCGTGCAAAATCTGGAAACGCATACTATAGTCTTCAGGTTAAATTTAGAGAAGGATCATCTGGACGAGTTGGTCTTAGGCTTGTAATAAATGATAATGGAAATAGAAAGGTATCAGAGACTGCGGTCCTAAATATTAGTTCTAGTACAACATTAACTTCTGGAAATATAGTCTTTTCTCAGGGATCTCTTGAAGCTAATCTGGAGGATGGAGTCATAGACCTATCACGGTATGTTAGTTTCTCCGGAATGGCTGAATCTGACAGTAAGTATTATTGGCTGGAAGGTTCTGATTCATCCGGAATTATTAAGTTTTCTTCTGATGGCAAAACCGTTATTCCTATTGCTCCTGGAGAATCTAGACTCTACCTTAAGTATCACTATTCTGGTATGTCTGGAGATGTGCCCGAGGTTAAAAATTCAGGAAATTCTATTGTCTTGAATATAAAGGATAAGACAGCCGAATATGTAGAGAGCTTCAATATTCGTTTCAAAGTTAGAGAGGTAAGGATAGATAGAAGCGCTAAGATCTACTATAAGTGGGCTTCGCAGAGTCTTACTGGGTCAGAGACTACAGACTTTTCTGAACAGCTTTATGCAAAATATGGAGTATGGACTGTTAAGGGTCTTGTTCTTCATGATGATCCATATGGTGTCTTTGACAATCAGAAACTGGTGGTTCGATATGAAAATGAAGCTGGACAAAATCTAACCAATGAAAATGTGCCAGGATATGATGTTGCTTATCAGTGGGCAGAAGGAACTGTTTATCTTGCAGCCTACTATAGTACTACTAAGACTACTGCTTCAGCTTGTCTTGATAGAATTCCTTTTACTATGGAAACCAAAGACCCTAATTTCATACCAATTCGAAATCTTCTTATTGCGTGTAGAATACCTGATGCAACTTTATCTAAATGGTCAGATTTTAGTCAATGGTATCCTGCAACTAAGTTCTTTACTGTATATCCAAAAGATGCTATTATAAGTAGTAGTGGCTTTGCTTGGAATAATAGTGGAATAGAGGGTGATGGTTGTAGAAGTGAGGTAGTCCATGTCCAAAAATATAATGACTCTGGTAAGACGTTTGACGAAAAATATAGAGTTCGTTTAGCAGGATTCGGTGGTATAATGATTCCTAGATCGTGGAGAAGAGGTGGATATGCAAACACTGGATACGATGGAGGTATGATTATATGCTGGCCAGATGGAACAGCAAAAGGAAACTATAGACCAAATACAGTATCCATAACTACACCAAAAAATACTATCAGACGTGGAGAGTATACTTTTGTCCACGCTACACCAGACCCAGATATCGATTTTGCTATGAGAGAGGAGATGGAGTGGCACTATATTGTCGACGGAAAAATATGTAAAACCAAAGCTGATGTAAATAAACTAGGAACTTTTGAGATTATATGTGAAAACAGAAGAGGTGTTATCATTCGTGGTGGCTCTGTTACGGGGAGTCATACAATAAAGGTTTGGATGAATCTAGATGTTCCAAAACCAGATCCTTCCGTAACTATTAACTTAATCTCCGAAGCCTTCAATCCGCCTTCTGGAACGTTAGAGTTGATTATACGAAAAGACACAAACGGAAAAGTAATCGATGGTCAGAGAGCATATATTAACGGCGGTGTTGTTGAAGGATGGGGTTGTGATAATTGGCTCCTATCTTCAATCTCACAGGACGGACTTATTCGGACTTTTACGGCCGGAAATGTAACCTATTATGCTGTAACGACCGACGGAAGACTGGCAATGGCAACTGGTCAGACTAAGGATACTGCCACAGGATGGGAACCAATTGATCCTCATTCTCTTCTGCCAGTAAATCCGGTCGACGATACACCAAGAGAAGCAACGGCCGGAGGTGATAGCGGAGTTCAACTTGGATTCGAAGATAAAGCTCCCATAGTCTTTAACTCTTCTACGGATGAACCAGTCAGAAGAAAGGTACGGAAGGGAGGAACTACATTCAGCCTTAGTAGTATTTCTTGTGCAGTCGAGAAGCCTGGTATAGTATCTGCCACGTGCGTTATCTATGAAGGATCTCTGAGTGTACAGGTGACTCCGCTGAAGAAAGGAACAACTAAGGTATATGTCTTTTATGGAGGAACGGCTGACTATGTTAATGTTGAAGTTCTAGAGGGAGAAGATTATGTCCCAAGTATTTCATATAAAGATACCACCGGAGTTTCTCTCAATGCTTTCGAATATAAAGAGGTTGAATTTAAGGCTATCAGTCAGGGAATCTACGATGGAGTCTTATATAGTTCCGACAACAGTAAGATTGTGGTTGATAAAGGAAACTATGATCCTCTCACTGGGGTTGGAACATTCCTGGTAACTCTGAAGGATAAAGTTTCTGGCAAGGTAACTCTTCAATATAATACCGAGCGTCTAGAATTCCAGATAGTGAATAGATATAACCTAGCATTCGAAAACGTCTCTAACTTCATTCTAGGAGTTGGAGCTACCAGATATATAAAGATATATCCCCTAGATGACTTAATTCAAGATACTGAAGTCTTTGTTTCTAGTCAGAATGGAAACGTAGAAGTAGGTTCAGTGACGGAATCTAGAGACTCTGTCGGGAAGAGAGTTTTCGTTGTTCCAGTTACATATAAATCTCCCGGTCCTGATATCCTAATTGCATCTAGAAAGGGAGACCTTGATATATACTTAGAATTTGACTGTGAAGCTAAGTCCATTCCAGCAAGTTCTATTAATTTTAATACAGATTCAATTAATTTAAATATTTAATATGGCTACGGATAATACACTCCAGTCGATAGAATTGATCCTTCCGAGCTTTTCGTCAGCTGGAGGTGAAGATTTAGGAAGAGAAACTAGGTGCTTCTCTGGTGCTCCGTATCTCCTTAGATATAAACTAACGCCAGAAGATTATCTACTGTGCGGAAGAGATGATATAAGAGTCTATGTAGATGTTACAGAAGGTCTGGAGCTCATAGACTCTTGTACCTT